>Ga0302281_10003765_pt1 | contig 10443 bp, 7 predicted proteins | sample III_Fen_E1_2_FD_198762 | JGI IMG/M metagenome (GOLD analysis project Ga0302281, IMG submission 198762) | Peat permafrost microbial communities from Stordalen Mire near Abisko, Sweden - III_Fen_E1_2 | ecosystem: Environmental > Terrestrial > Soil > Wetlands > Permafrost | place: Sweden: Abisko...
AAATGTGCTTATAAAATCTGTCCGGCGGATTGATTTGCAACGGTTGACCCCGTGACGTGAGGGGCTAATTCAGATCTTGCTGCTGGGTCTGGTATTCATGCAGCCGGTCTTGGGCTTCGGTCAGGTCCCGATTTAGATCCTCCAACGCCTCTCCGGCCTGGGTCTGGAATTTTTCGTCCGCCTTCTGAAGTTTGATCTGTTCCTTGACCTGCTGGATCTGGGTGACGATGAGGGCAATCCGTGACTCCATGTCTGCGATACCTTGTTCCGGGGTGCGAACGAGCGGGTGGCCTTTCGCCACAATATTCGTCGCATCGAGGATCAATTCCAGTTCCGTCCGTGACGGGTCGGAGAACGGTGACCTGGGTTCGGGCTGGCTCATGGCTTTACTTTTAACGCAGAAGCCCAGCCCAGCAAGGAGTTTTTAAAGATTTCAGCCCAGCGCAACGCTGGTCAGGCAAGTTATTGGAGTATGCCCCGGGCGTCCAATAGCGCCGCACGGCGCTTCGCGCAAGGCGGCGATTTATCAGAGAAAATCCTTGAAACTAACCGTCAACGTACGTCCGCCCAGACATCGGGCACCACGCCGCGGGGCGCCATGAGGAGGATTGTTCCATACGGGGAATTGTTCAAGTGGATGCCAACGGCCCCTGTGCGAAGCACCATGGCCGGTGCATCCCCAGCAAACTGTTTGAACCGACGGGCCGGCCATTGAAGATCGCTACCACACTTTTTGGATCGCAATAAACGCCCATGGAGCGGTCTTGGCAGCCGGCAGCGCGTCACAACCTCGGGATTCCGAATTCAGCCGTTCCCTTGCCAAGATTAGCCCGGCCCGGCGTCAATCTGGTGGGTGCTGGTCCTGACACTGGCCACCATGGCGGCGTTTTATCTGTTCCGACGGTAACGCCACCCATATGACATCAAAAAGTCCTCAATTGAGGACTTTTCCATAAACAGTTGAATTTATAGAGGTTCCACACCCGGGATTGGGCCTGCCGACGAGCGCTACCAGTGTTCATGCGCCGCAAAGCGCTTCGCGCCAAGGCGGCGATATTTCGTGGATAAAATCGTGAGTCAAGACCATCACACAGGTCCGTAGCCACCACGCAGGCTCCATCCTAATCATCTGCCCCCGGAACCCCGGGATCATTAACGCTCAATTGTTCTACATGGAAAACTATCTTCGGCAAGGAGAGGAATGAGGGTTTCGCCTCCAGCACCACCCGTTCCTCAGTACAAGCACATGCTGGCCATGCCACCGTAGCCATATCAACAGTGGCGTTGGTCATCGTCCGCTGGGACACCGTCGGTTTGCCTGCTTTAACCCAGCCGAGCATGTTGTCCCAACGAATTCCTGTGCATCGAACATACCATTGCTGGCTAGTTTAGTAGCTCATCCAGTCGAGCTACACTTTGCCGCGAAAAATCCCATAAGTGCAGACGTATATCGCAAAATGCAAAAAACATATCGTTTGCATCAATCTTCTATCATAGGTCACTGGCATGGGGGTAAGTTCGAGCTGTGAACATAAAAACAGGATATTGATATGAAATACACAATGATTTTCGGTTTTATTGCCGGCGCGCTGCAACTCATTGTTGCGGGTTATGCCTTTCGCCTCAACCGACTCTTCGGAATCACTCGCGTGGGCTGGTCTCTATTCTGCGCATTTTCACTGCTTGCACTCCTTTACTCGGTTCAATTCGGTATTCCTAGTAAAGTCAGCGCGGAATCGGAGGTTGCGTTTGAAGTGATAGATTTGCTGGTGTCACTTTTACTTTTCACCAGCCTGATTCATCTGGAAATCTGGCTTAAAGAACGATTCCTTCTGGAATGCAAAGAAAGACAGATGCGAAATCTTTTGGAATCAGAGGTCGAAAAAAAGACGGCGTATCTCATGCGGGCCATTGAAACATTAGAGGCGGAAAAAGACGAACGCACCAGATTGGTTGCCGAACTTGAATTCTTGAAAATTAACAGGCCACGACTGTTTGATTGTTTCTCGGAAATGATTTTGGAAATACCCGCCAAATCTATTATCCGAGTTCTGGGACGGGAGAGCTACATGCTGGAGGTGGATTTGGCCAATCAACGAACGCTGCCGCCTTCGGATGTTGGTTCAATTTTAATCTTCTCCCGATTCGTTGAAGCTGTTTGCCGTCGGACACACCTCTCATCTTCATCAGCAATACCGCATGTGCACATGGTTTTTTACCGGAAAGTAATAGGCCGATTGATTGAAGCCGGAGAACTGCCAGCCACTGCAAAGGAAGAACTTGAAAACACATTATTTGTCCGCGAGGAGGAACATGAAGCCGGCCAGCCATACCGGCCTCAAATTTGCGGCCAAGTTCAACTTCAACAATCAATCGAGTTGGCGTATTGCTAAACCTTTGTATCAATAAATGACACCCAACCAAAGTATAAAAAAAACGCTATGAAAACACCATCAATTCTCCTGTTAAGCGGCACTGTTTTGACCGCCGACGCGCAAGGCACCGACTAGTTCACCTACAGCGGCGGCAACGGCGCACCGCTGGCGCTCACCTTGAATGCCAACCTGCAATTTACCGTTCAGTCAGACATCACAGCAGAATACGGGATTGGTTTTTCCTTCCTCAACGCGTTTGCCTCCCCGCAAACACCTGGTGGCAGTCTGTTGAATATTGCTTCGGGGTTGACGCTGACAGATTCCTGGCTGGGGCAACTGGCTTTGCCCTGTATGTCGGTGGGTTTGCCTTATTTGCAATGCGATCCTTACAATACTGTCGCCGGAAACAGGAATTGGAGGTTGGTGCTAACGTGCGTTGCTTAACCGGCCTTGAATTTTTTCAAGCTCCGATTGAAGACAGGTGTTCCGCGCTGGCTGACCTGAATCACTTGCTTGAACTCGCGTAGATGTATCTGTGACTTGCCCACCGCGTCCTTCTCGACAAAGTCCAGAAAGGACAAGTTGATGATGGCCTGCCGGTGAACCCGGACAAACTGGTCCGGGAGCAGTTCGGCCTGCCATTGTTTCAGCGGCTTGCGGAACATCATGTGCTGATCCTGGCCCCAGTAAACCATGGAGTATTCCCCGTTGGCCAGGATCGCCTTGACCTCCGAGAGTTTGACGAAATGTTGTCGGCGGTTGGTTTTGACGAGCAGGGCTGCGGTAGGTGGAATGGCGGCGGGTTTGTTGGCGAAGGCGTCGTTCGCGTCCAATGATTTTCGCACCTGTTGAACAATCCGGTTTTGATGGTCAATTTTTTCGGCCGCGATTTCCGCCAGCCACCGGACCTGCGGTGCCTGCTGATTCAAATCATGAATGATTCCCACAAAATACTCCGCCGCCCGATCCAGTTGCCGATCCAGTTGCCGGCGCTGTTTCTGATGCCGGTTCAATCGGGCATTTACCGCCTCCAAGATCTCCGGCAACGCCGCCGGTTTGGCGATGAAATCGTCCCCGCCTTGATTCATGCTGCGACGAACCTGTCCTCGATCCGTGCAACCGCTCAAGAAAATGACCGGCGTTTCTCCCAGTCGTTCGTCCAGGCGCAGCGCGGCAACAACTTCTTGACCATTTAGTACGGGCATGTCCAGATCGCACAAAATCAAATCCGGCTGCACGGCAGCGGCGGCGCTCAATCCCAAGCGACCGTTGATGGCAGTTGCAATCTCATGCCCTTGGCATCGCAGAAATTCACCTACCATCCGGCAAACTTGTTCATCGTCATCTATGATAAGAATCTTTGCCATATCAGCGCCGGTTAAAAATCATAGCCGACCATATTCTATGGAACGAACGGCACAACCCTGCCAACAATTAATCAATTCGGCAACAGGGGTGAACACCCCATATCAACTCGGCTTAATTTGGCTCATTCCCCCGGCGGAGACCAACCGGTTGACCCGGTGGCTTGCTTGCGCGAATTCCCAACGATGGAATTCTTCGCGTTGAAAAATAATTTCCAAGCTGTGGTCTCACAACCTTCTACACCCGCCCCCCTCGAATTCATCCGGCGGCTCAAGCAGTTCATCCATCGTTCAGGTTTAAAGACTTCGGAGATTGCAGCCAATACGAACATTTCACGAGCGCACCTCTCCCGACTGCTCAGCGGGGAGCGCGGTGTGCCGGCCATTGGAAACAGTATGGTTGGGCCTGACGATTAAGAGGTTTGTTTTTTGTTTCTGCCGTTTCAACCACTTGGATTTGTGCCAGTTTCCAGACGGATTGCTGCCGCGGATAGCTGCCTTGCCCATCTGATCTACAAGTCTGAAATAAGGTACTGGGGTGAACACCCCATGGCGAACTCAACTGGCCTTACATATTATTACTTTATATCTACCTAAAGTTTCATCAGTAAAACTTTGTGAGAGTAATGAATTGGGGGAGCAGGAATTATGAGCGACGATTATAGAAATGAGAACCGGAATGGCAACCTCAATCGCACAGAACAGGCACTGCGCGCCTCGGAACTTAGTTACCGCCGGCTGTTTGAAGCAGCGCAAGACGGCATCCTGATTCTGGATATGGACACGGGCCGTATCACGGATGTGAACCCTTTTTTGGCCAAGCTGCTGAGTTTTTCCCATGCTGAAATGGTTGGTAAAACCGTGGGTGAACTGAGCCCGTTCAAAGACATCGAATCGAACAAGGTCATGCTGGAGCGGCTTCAAAAGGACGGTTATGTCCGCTATGAAGACCTGCCGCTGGAAACGCGGGATGGCCGTCATATCGCCGTGGAGTTTGTCAGCAACGTATATGAAGCCGGCGACAAAAACGTGATCCAATGCAACATCCGGGACATCACCGAGCGCAAGCAGACGGAAGCCGCTTTAATCCGGCTGGCATCCATCGTTGAATTTTCAGAGGACGCCATCATCGGCAAAGATATGAACTCCACCGTCACGAGTTGGAACCGGGGCGCGGAAAAGATTTTTGGCTATACGGCGGGCGAAATGGTAGGCGCTTCCATTATGAAAATTATTCCCGCCGACCGGCAGGACGAGGAAAATCAAATTATGGAGCAGGTCAAACGCGGTTTAAGTATCGAGCATTTTGATAGCCTTCGACAAACCAAGGACGGCCGGTTGATTGACATTTCAGTCACAGCGTCGCCCATCAAGAATGCCGCCGGCAAAGTAACCGGTGTATCGAAAGTGGCGCGGGACATCAGTGAACGCAAGCGGGTCGAGGAAGCATTGCGTGAGACCCAGGCGCGGCTCAAATCTACGCTCGCCGCCGGTTCCATCGGAACCTGGACTTGGGACATCGTCAACGATCGTCTGGCCGCCGACAAATTCACCGCTGATTTGTTCTCAATTGAAACAGACGCGGCGGCAAAAGGCCTGCCTGCGGAAGCCTATCTGCAGGCGGTTATGAAAGAAGACCAGCCGGGTGTCACAGACGCTCTCGCCCGTGCTATTAAGTCCTGTGGCCATTACGACATCGAATACCGGGTCCGGCAAAAAGACGGAGAACAATGCTGGCTGCAGGCGCGCGGGCGCGTGGATTGCGACGGCGCGGGCAACGCGGTGAATTTTCACGGTGCCGTGATGGACATCACGGAACGTAAGCGAACGGAAGGGCGAGTTCGGCGGCTCGTGGATTCCAATGTGCAGGGCGTGATGTTTTGGAACTCGAAGGGCGAGATCACGGGAGCGAACGATGCCTTCCTGCGCATCGTCGGTTATACCCGTGAGGACTTGGAAGCCGGACGCATCGGTTGGTCGACGATGACGCCGCCGGAATACGCCAACCTCGACCGGCACTCGCTGGATGAACTTGCGGCCACGGGAGTCTGCACGCCGTTTGAAAAAGAATACTTCCGTAAAGACGGTTCGCGCGTGCCGATTCTACTGGGCGCGGCAATTTTTGAGGACAATCCGAACGAAGGTGTTTGCTTCGTGCTCGACATCACCGAGCGCAAGGCGGCGGTGGAAAAAGTCCGCCAGTTAAACCTTGACCTTGAGCGGCGCGTGGTCGAACGCACGGCGCAACTGAAAACCGCCAACGAGGAACTGGAGGCGTTCAGTTATTCCGTCTCGCATGATCTGCGCGCGCCGCTGCGCCACGTCGTGGGCTTTGTGAATTTGTTGCAAAAGGACGCCGGGCAATTGCTTTCGGAAAAAAGTGTCGGTTATCTGACGACGATTTCGAAGTCGGCCATAGGGATGGGAAATTTGATCGACGACCTGCTGGCATTCTCGCGTGTGGGGCGCGCGGAAATCCAAAGGGCAAATATCAATCTCAATGAGCTGGTGCGGGAGACGCTGGGTGACTTTCAGGCGGAGACCAGCGGGCGGACCATTGAATGGGAAATATACCCGCTACCGCCGGTGCGCGCCGACCGCGCGTTGCTACGATTGGTGCTGGTCAATTTGATTTCCAACGCGGTGAAATTCACGAGCCACCGCCCCGAGGCAAAAATTGAGATCGGCTGTGCACCCGGTGCTGACGGCGAAAATGCCATCTTCGTCCGCGACAACGGCGCGGGTTTTGATCCGCAGTATGCCGATAAATTGTTTGGTGTTTTTCAACGCCTGCACAGCAGCGAAGAGTTTGAGGGCACCGGCATCGGGCTGGCAAATGTCCAGCGCATCATTCACCGGTTCGGTGGTCGCGTCTGGGCGGATGGCGCGGTGGACGCCGGCGCGACATTTTATTTTTCAATTCCAAACCAACCAAACGGAGGCGGCAATGGACATTGAAATAAATCGCTCCGAAAAATGGCGTTTCGCTATCGGCAGAAGGCCTGACAATTCAATTTGCTCAAGGAATGCAATGGTTTACACGCCGCTACGACGCGCCGGGAGTTTTTCAACTACCTCAAATAGTAAACCCAGGAATAACTCTGTGCTGACGCAAAGGAAAAAGTAAAACGCCATTATATGGACACACAAATTAGCAAAATAAGAAACATCCTGCTCGTCGAAGACGACCGGCGGGATGTGGAGCTGACGCTGGCCGCGCTGGATGAGTACAACCTGGCCAACAAGGTTTTCGTTGTTCACGACGGCGCGGAGGCGCTGGATTATCTTTATCGCCGGGGAAAATTCCAGATGCGCAAGGGCAAAAATCCCATCCTCATCCTGCTCGACAACAAGATGCCGAAGGTCAACGGTCTGGAAGTGCTGAAAATCATCAAGGCCGATGCGGATTTGAAAATCATCCCGGTCGTGGTACTCACCTCTTCGCGCGAAACACCGGACCTGGTTGAATTTTACAAGTACGGGGTCAACGCCTATGTGGTGAAGCCGGTGGATTTTAACGAGTTCATGGAGGCGGTGAAAAAACTCGGTGTTTTTTGGGCGGCGGTAAATGAACCACCACCACAGACAGGGAGAGAAAATACTTCGGCGGCCGGCGGTGAAGTTATTTCTTCCGGAAAGAAAGAAGATAAAGATGAAAACTCCGCTCCACATTCTCCACTTGGAGGATGATCCCCACGACGCCGCGCTCATCCAAGCCACCCTCGAAGCCGGGGACATCCATTGCACAATCACACGTGTGCATGATAGTGAAGGCTTTGTGGCGGGGCTCGAACGCGGCGGCATTGACCTGATCCTATCGGATTTCCGGCTACCCACGTTTGACGGGTTGTCGGCGCTGAAAGTCGCGCACGCCCGATGGCCGGCCATACCACTGATCTTCGTGTCCGGCACGCTGGGCGAGGAACGGGCCGTTGATTCGCTCAAGAGCGGGGCGACGGATTATGTCTTGAAGGAACATCTCAACCGGCTTATTCCCGCTGTGCGGCGCGCCATGCAGGATGTTGAAGATCGGTTGGAACACAAAAAAATGGAAGCCCAGTTCGTCCAAGCGCAAAAAATGGAGGTGGTCGGCCATCTTGCCAGCGGCGTGGCGCATGACTTCAACAACATCCTCGCCGTCATCATGGGGTATAGCTATATGATCACGGACAAGCTTGAGCCGGGCAGCCCGTTGCTAAAATACGCCGAGGAAATCAAGCACGCGGCCGATCGTGCCGCCGGGTTGACGCGGCAATTGCTCGTCTTCAGCCGCAAACAGACCGTCCAACTCGTCGTGCTCGACCTCAATGAAGTGGTGATCGACATGGACAAAATGCTACACCGACTCATCGGCGAAAACATCGCCCTGACAATTGTTCCCGGAAAAGAAATCGGACGCATCAAGGCCGATTCCGGTTATCTCGGGCAATTGTTGATGAACCTGGTCGTCAACGCTCGCGATGCGATGCCCAAGGGCGGCAAGCTCACCATCACCACCGGTAATGTCACATTCGCTGAAAATAACCCACCACCAGGCCCTGGCGGGAATCCCGGCAATTATGTGATGTTGAGTGTCACTGACACCGGAGCCGGCATGACCGACGAAGCGAAGCAACGCATGTTCGAGGCGTTTTTCACCACCAAGCCGGCGGGCAAGGGAACTGGTCTGGGGCTGACCACGTGCCAGACCATCGTCCAGCAATGTAGTGGTCACATTGAGGTGCAAAGCGAGCTTGGGCAGGGCACGACCTTCAAGATTTATTTTCCACGTGTTGAACAAGCCGTCACCACATCCGCAAAACCCGCCGAGACAAGTCCACTTTCGCGCGGGACGGAAACCGTGCTGCTGGTCGAAGATGATCCGTCCGTGCGGCATCTGGCCTGCAATATTTTGGAAGAGCAAGGCTACACCGTGCTGCGTGCAAACAACGGCCAGGATGCGTTGAATGTCGCGCGCGAACACAACGGCCCGCCGATCCGTCTGGTGGTCACCGATGTCATCATGCCGTTGATGAACGGCAAAGTGATGGCGGAATGGTTGAAGACAACCTATCCCGACCTGAAAATACTTTTCACATCGGGCTACACGGATGACGCCATCGCCCAGCACGGCGTGCTGGAAGCCGGAGTTGCATTCCTGTCCAAACCCTATTCGCCCACAACGCTTGCCCGAAAAGTGCGCGCCATGCTGGACGATGAAACTGACAGTACCTTCCTGCGGAAACAAGGTGCGCAGGTCAATCATCGGAATCAAAGGCCATGAGCACCATGAAAGTTAAAACCATAGGGTTGGGTTCAGGTATTCTGCTGATGTCAATCACCGTCATCCGGGTTCATGCTGCGGAATTCAACCTCTTCGGCACGAACGGGCCGCCGGTGGATTTCCACGGGTTTGTCAGCCAGGGTTTTTTATATTCGAGCGCCTACAATTATCTGGGCGAAAGTTCGCAAGGTTCGTTCAAGTTCACGGAAGCGGGTTTGAACGCTTCCTTCAATCCGCTGCCGCGCACGCGTATCGCGCTACAGGGTTTCACCTACGACGTGGGTGACGCGGGCAATTACAGCGCGGTTTTGGATTACGCGCTGGCCGAATACACTTTCAACGAATATTTCGGCATTCGCGCTGGCCGCATCCGGCGGCCGCAGGGCATATACAACGACATCCAGGATGTGGATGTGGCGCGGACATTTGTATTGTTGCCGCAGGGGATTTATGACGCGCGCTGGCGGGATTTTTATGTATCGCTGGATGGCGGGGAATTCTTCGGCACGATCCCACTCAAACAGGCCGGTAGCGTGGCCTATGAATTTTATGGCGGCATGATCAATCCGTCTTTGGATGGCGGGGCTGCGCTTCAGATCCGCAACAGCCTGCCCTCGTCCGGCCAACTGGATTCGATTAATTCCGCCGAAGAGTTTGGCGGGCAGTTATGGTGGAATACGCCGATAGATGGCCTGCGGTTTGGGGCAGCCGGCGGCTTCGTTCCCATGTTCAACTTTAACACCACCATTCAGATTCCCGGCGGCTCAATCTATCCCAACAACAGGAACGAGGCAGTGTTCCAGCAATTCTCCGCAGAATACCTTTGGAAAGCGTGGACATTTCAGACGGAAGGCTACTTCAGGGACTATTATCCCGAAGCTGCCGGGATGCCTGTCACCCACCTTTTCACGTGGTACGGCAGCGCGGCGTATCGATTCAACCAATGGTTTGAAGCGGGCGGCTACTATACGCAATACTATGGCAACACGGATCAGCCCGGCAATTCCCAGTTGTATCAAAAGGACGCCGCGCTCGCACTCCGGTTTGATGCCACCGACTGGTGGGTATTCAAAATTGAAGGGCATTACATCCATGGCACCGGCCTGTTGCAGGACAATGCGGATAATCCTGTGCAGAATGACAACGGTTGGTGGCTGCTCGCCTTGAAAACCACACTCAGTTTTTGATCGTTAAACAAACCAATCCATCGATTCCAAAAATGATTTCTTTGAAGATGCGGTTGGCTTGGCTGGTGTTCCTGGCTGGCGTGCTGCAAGCGGCGGCACTCGACGGCGTGGCGGTCATCGCCAACAAAAACGTGCCGGTGGGGGACATCAGTATTGCGGTGTTGAAGGACATTTACACAGGTCGAACGACATATTGGGCGGACGGCCAGAGCGTTAAACTCGCCGTGCTCGGTGATCAAACCAACGACCAAACA
>Ga0302281_10003770_pt1 | contig 10438 bp, 11 predicted proteins | sample III_Fen_E1_2_FD_198762 | JGI IMG/M metagenome (GOLD analysis project Ga0302281, IMG submission 198762) | Peat permafrost microbial communities from Stordalen Mire near Abisko, Sweden - III_Fen_E1_2 | ecosystem: Environmental > Terrestrial > Soil > Wetlands > Permafrost | place: Sweden: Abisko...
ACTCGCCGAAACCGTCCGCGCCTTCAAGCAATACCGCCAGGGCACGACCGAACACGCCGCGCTCAGAACGAGGGGCGGTACGGAGCATGCGGTGGTTCGCTCCGTCGCCAGCGAACACGCTGCGACCACGCGCGCGCCTGCGCCGCGTAGTGGGAAGTGATAAATGCCTGCCTTTGGTCCAACAGAACAGGTGCTCACTAAAGATCGTTTGCGTGATTATCAACGTCCCAATCATACCGTTAATGAGCTTTTCAATGATGGTCTAATGAAACGCTTAGTAGCGTTTTTAAAAGCACAGGGATTTCGACGTATTTCTCCTATCGTAGAGCGAGGACGTTCAGCCATTGTGCTGGAGGCAAATAATAATCAAATTTTGCGTGTAGTATCGGATCAGTACGAAAATCCGCGCTCGGATGCTTCTTATGTGCTCCAGCCTACCAAAACAATAGACGGGTTTGAGGGTTTCAGGATTGAGGTTTTACCAAAAGTAGATAGTTTTTATGAAATTATGAAAAGCCATAAGCTTCAGGCTTATTACGGCTTAGATAAGCCGGCGCATGATCTGGAAGTCTATGCTAGAGACATTATTGTTGAGGCGGCACACCATGGCCAATTATGTTTTGAGCCGATTAAAACGAACCTTGGTTTGATTAAAAACAAAGCGGGTAAAAACGTACCTGTAATCATGGACGCTGATGCGATCGTAGATATTGAGCACGTAGATGAAAAGCATCTTTTCAAGCTATGCCGCTCTATTGAAAGAAATCCGCATTTGCAGGATTTGTTGCAAATGCAAGTGTGTTCAGAACATTATAGTAATGCTCTAACACAAGATAATTTTATCACCCAGATGCGGGCATGGCTTCCATCGCTTAAAAACATGTCACATGCTGTTTATTCATATAAGCAAGCGCAAGAAGATAATTTGGAGCGGCTTGGCCTTACAGTGGACAAGATCAATGGCGTGATTTCTGAGGCGGATATGAAGATGGTTTTCAAAAATAGAGAACACAAGGGTTCATTAGTCGAGATGGTGGAAGGTGAGGGGCTTTATCGCGATGAAGTTTGGGATATAATGGATAAATCGATCAAGGAGTATATGGAATCCAAGGAGGAAATTTCCCCCGAGAAATTCCGTGAGTTAATTGCAAAGCATCGTGCCCAATATACGACGGCCAGTAAAAGCTAGACACTATCCATTTTTTACACCTTCCCAATTATGACAGTTCCATGAAGATAGCGCCAAACCGCCCCAACGCCTTTGACTACCTCTTTTAGAAACGCTAGAATGGCCCTATGAAACTCTCATCCATATACCGTTTTTTCGCCGCCTCCGCCCTGTTACTCGCGTGCGGGTGCCGTCCGTTATACCTCAATACCGTCGATCCGACCGGCCCGCCGGAGTATCAGCTCGGTTGGGAAGACGGTTGCGATACGGGTCTGGCGGCGGAAGGTGAATGGTATTATAAGGTGATGTACGGCTTCAAAAAACGCCCGGAAATGGCCGCGAACGACCAGTATAAGCAAGGCTGGAACGAAGGCTTCACCTTCTGCCGCTTCTCGCTGGCGAAATCCAGCCAGGAAGGCAAATGGGAAGATGTGGGCTTCGGCAGCGGATTCTAACGCCCTCTGCCCCTGCCACTGCGGCCGATGGAATTAATATCTTCCTCGGAGCTGCAATTAACCGAAGGGGATTTGGCCGCCCCGGTACCACAGTTGATGTCGGCATAATTGATGTTGGCCCATTCATCGTCGCCCGGCGCGGAACAGGCAGCCAGGGCCGACAAAACGCCCAATACGATAAAAAAGCATGAAGCCGTGAATAGGTTATAGCCGGTCATCGCCAGTCCCAAGCTGCAAGAGGGGCGAGAACCTTAGCCGTAAGCCGGAAATTGTCAACTTGCCGGATACGTCTTATACCTGTTGCAAGCCATAATCGAACTGGCTATAAGAATCCCCTCTTTGCGCTATAGCGCATGAAGAGTTTGTTGTCGGAGTGTGGCTCAGCCCGGTAGAGCACTGCGTTCGGGACGCAGGGGTCGAAGGTTCAAATCCTTTCACTCCGACCACCCTTCGCCCTGCGGGCTTCGGGTGGCTTACGCCTCCGTAAGTCCCACGAAGCTTTAGCGTAGTGGGATTGGCGTAAGACGCACGGAACCGCATCTGGGGCGAAGGAGTGTCGCCCGTAGCTCTACTTAGAGCGTAGGGGGACTGGAGCAGTTATGTACTATGTCTATTTAATTCGCAGTTTATCTCATCCGGAGCAGGCATACACCGGTTTTACGGAAGATTTAAAACAACGCATGAGAGCGCATAACGCTGGGGAATCGAAACACACGGCAAAATATCTCCCTTGGGAGTTAATCAGTTACCATGCATTTGCCGATAAACGTAAAGCTCAAGAATTTGAACATTATTTAAAAACAGGCTCAGGGCAAGCCTTCGCAAAACGGCATTTTTAATGTATTCAATTAAATCATACACTTAAAAACACAAACCCCCCATTTTTCTCCTGAATCCTTATAAAATTTTAATATTTACCTGCTAAATTGGCACCATTGTCACAATAGTGTAATATGCGATGTCATCAAACTGTCACTAAAATGTCATAAAACGGACATAGTAATTAGGTAGGATGGGTTGTAGGTTAAGAATAATAGTTTGGTGAATGCTTAGAGGAGAGAATTATGGTTATCGGAATTTTTGAGAATATCCATTACAACACTGATGAAAAAGCGTTGTACGATAGTGCGGCTGGAAGCCTGGCTGGCGCTATGAAACTCAAGCCCGGTGAAGTCACATTCTTTGGCGGTGGCAAGGATCCGTCCAAGGACGATGGCAGCAGGCATTTTCTTTTCCCAATAGAAGAAGGTGAGGATTCCCGCGTATTTATCAATAACCTTAACACCGCATACCCTGGTGCAAACGCGCGTTATGGAGCAGACGATAGCGGAAGAAAGGGTGTGGTTTTTGATGCTGATCCTTTCATGACCAGCACCATTTGGAACAAAATCAACGGGACCGACCAATCTAAAATAACGATTGTCAGCACTGGTTTTCAAGGCGTGGAATGGGGGGCTTACCAGGCAAGCGAGTTGCCGTCAGGTGTTGCTGGAACTGATAGTGCTTCTAAGTCAGACAAAAGTACAGCTTCTGATTCCAAAGATGCAAAAGGTGCAAAAGTTGATACCGGTAGCATAGGGGAAATGTTGAAAAATGATAGTCTTGCAAAGAAATGGGCAGATCAAATAGCTAACGGTGGAGTTATTCCCAAAGCTGATCGAGATGCTCTTATTGCCTTTGCGACTCAGCAACTGGCAAATAAGGTGGAAGAGGGAAACAAAAATACTGCTAAACTTAAGAAGGATCCGGAAGCTTTCAAAAAATTTGCTGCCGAGTATGAGGATATTGATAATAATCTTGTACTTCTCAACAAAACGCAAGGCGATGATACTGCCGCTAAATCGGCCGGTACTACGGTTTCAGACGACGATTATAATAAAGCCGTAGACAGGTTACGGCACCTTCCCACGGACAGCCTGACTCAAGAACAGAGGACACAGGCGATTACCGATGCGACGCTTGTGGATAAGCACATCAAGGCGGAACTTGACGACATGACGTTAAGCGATGCGAAAGTTCTGCAGTTACGCGCTGAACAAAAAAGCAACGGCGAGCTTCTGAAAGCGATGCAGGATCAGGATGCAAAGCATCCCAACGCTCCTACGCCGAAAGAGGAAATGGATCCGATTTCCAAGCTAATTACGGCTTTGATTTCCGCATTCACCGGCAAGTCGTTCTCTGACAGTGTCCCAGGCGATAAGACCACAAAAGCCAGCGCCGATGATTTGACGAAATTCAATACAGAGTTGGATAAATATAACCAGGCGCTTGCCGATAACGGGTTTGCTGATAAACAATTAGGCACCAAAGAAATTGAGAGCCTTAAGGCAAAAGCGGCACAATGGCCTGCAGTAACTGTTACGCAAGAAACTCATGAATTGCAAAAAAGCCAGGCGAATTTGGTGCAGTTGAAAGCTGCGCCGAACCGCGATCTCGCTTTTGCGCTTTCTCTTGAGCAGGGCCACTTAAAAGAAATGGCCGATGGGCATGACAATCTGGCAAGCTTAAAGCAACGCCATGGATACGATTATGCTGGTGAACTTGCAAAATTTGAAAAAATGACTTCTCCAGACGCGAGTTCTAATGGCGCGAAGCTGGCTCATCTTACCGGCGGCGATGGAAAAACCCAGATGATTGCCCAGTTCGTTAAAGTGTCCAAAGGACAGTTTACGCTTGGTGATCTAGGTACATTTTCACCGGGTGCGGGCGGTAAAGGAAAGCCGAAGAGCTCGCTAACGGAAGTCTAATTCCGATTCTTTGACATAAATAAAAAAGGGAGCCAGATGGCTCCCTTTTTTTATGCTTACTTCTCCCCTCTCCCTCCGGGAGAGGGCGGGGTGAGGGACTATCACCACGCTCGGAGCCAATGGAGAGTCTCTCACCCTCTCCCGGAGGGAGAGGAGATGGATAGTTATCAAACGCTGTAATACATCTCCATCTCCAGCGCCGAAGGCGTATGCTCCCAGCGATAAACATCCTGCATCTTAAGGTCGATGTAGGAGTCGATCAGGTCGTCGGTGAACACGTCGCCTTTTTTGAGGAAGGCGCGGTCGGCGTCGAGCGAGGCGAGGGCTTCGCGTAAAGACCCGCACACGGTCGGAACGTTCTTCAATTCTTCCGGGGGAAGGTCGTAGAGGTTCTTGTCCATGGCGTCGCCGGGGTGGATTTTGTTTTCGATACCGTCGAGACCGGCCATCAGCATGGCGGAGAATGCCAGGTACGGATTGGCGGTCGGGTCGGGGAAGCGCACTTCGATGCGCTTGCCTTTGGGGCTTGCCACATACGGAATGCGGATCGACGCCGAGCGGTTGCGCGCGGAGTAGGCGAGCAATACCGGCGCTTCAAACCCTGGAATCAGGCGCTTGTAGCTGTTGGTCGAGGCGTTGGTGAAAGCGTTGAGAGCCTTGGCGTGCTTGATGATGCCGCCGATATAATACAGGCACATTTCCGATAGATCCGCATAACCGTTGCCCGCGAACAGCGGCTTGCCCGACTTCCAGATCGACTGATGCACATGCATCCCCGAGCCGTTATCGCCCGAAAGGGGCTTGGGCATAAAAGTCACCGATTTGCCATAGGAATGCGCGACATTATGCACAACATATTTATATTTCTGGACGTTATCGGCGGTGCCGAGCAGCGTCGAGAATAAGGTGCCGAGCTCGCATTGCGCGGGCGCAACTTCGTGGTGATGCAGCACGGGCTCAACGCCGACGGTCTTCAAAGTCGTCAGCATTTCGCCGCGCAAATCGGCAAGTGAGTCAACTGGCTGAACCGGGAAATACCCACCTTTTGTCGGCGGGCGGTGCCCCATATTACCGGCCTGGTAGCTACGGTCGGAATTGCATGGCAACTCCTCGCTATCGAGCTGGTGGAAGCTGTAATTCCCGGCGGTGCGGAAGCGCACGTCGTCGAACACGAAGAATTCCAGCTCAGGGCCGAAATAGGCGGTATCGCCGATGCCGGTGTAAGCCAGGTATGCTTCGGCGCGCTTGGCCAGCGAGCGTGGGTCGCGGCCGTAGGGCTGGCCAGTGGAGGGCTCGATAACGTCGCAGAAAATAACCAGTGTCGGCTGCGCGGCGAACGGGTCGATAAAGGCGGTTTTGGAATCGGGCATCAGGATCATGTCCGATTCATTGATCGACTTCCAGCCGGAGATCGAGGAGCCGTCAAACATGATGCCGTCTTCGAAGCTCGATGCGTTCACCTGATCGGCCACATAGCACGTATGCTGCCATTTGCCCTTGGGATCGGTAAAGCGGAAATCCACGAACTGGATTTCATTGTCTTTGATCATTTTCAGTGCGTCGTTAGCGGACATGATAAACCTTCCTGTTACAATATGTTATTCTAATTCGACTACGCCTTTTGGCGTCCTGCGGGGACTTTTTATTATCGTTTTGATTGTGCCGTTATAGGCAATGCTTTTGGGAATGTAAAGAGAGGGAAAATGGAAAATAATACTTAACAATTATTAAATTCAATGGTAAAACCCAACTCGAGATTAATTTAACGGCAAAAACAAGGACAGTTATGAGTGAAGACAACAAACTTTCGCGTAGAAAATTTATTTTGGCAACTACCGCCGCTGTAGCAGGAGGATTAGCTCTTGCTGCTAAATTTGATGAAAACATAGGGGTTGTCCAAGATACTCAACGGAAAAAATTAGATACGCTTGATACCGTAACTATAGAATATGGAACTTTTGAACTGAATGCTGGTGGAGAAATTCCAAATACATATCGCTTTCCGACCGCTTTAACGAAACTATCGAAAGAGGAATTAGGCAATCCTAAAAAAGTTGCGCAAGCATTTGGCAGAAATTTGGATGAAGACACTTTGAAGGATGATAGTACCATCCTTGGCAGCTATGAATATCTTACTAATCCACCTCACGATATGGTTTCCATTACGGTAGGCGAACTGAAAAATGCAGATAGAGTGAATGATCTATACGACACCTTCACCAAAGGCAAAGTCATCGCTGAACATAAGGCTGTTCAAACAGGCTTGGTAAAAGGGTAAACCATAAAACGATACGTCATTTCATAATCGAAACCAGCGCCAATCCCGTCGGCCCGGTCTTGTTGGTTATTTTGATAACCAGCTCGTTTATTCCTTCTTTTAAATAAGCCCCGAGATCGAGCCGGAAGCCGTCCTGCCAGTCGCAGCGGTGCGATAGCGCATCGCCCTGTAATTCGATATTCGCATCGTTGATTTTGATGGTTTCCACACAATCGTCCGGCGTGAGCCAGAATACCGGCGACTGCCCAGCGGCATAAGTCAGCACGATACGATATTCCAGTACCTCATCGCGCTTGCCGGGTACGTTATAGGGCAGGGTGACCTTCTGTTCGCCCGGCTCGGAACTGCGCGTTACGCGCGCTTCTTCAATAACCGGAAATAAGCCGCTTGTAATAATTTTATGTTCAGGTTGTTTATCCTTAAACGCAAACGCGAGAGCAACAGGCACCAGCACGATAAACGCCAGAACCCATAGGCGTTGAGTAGTCGTAAATGGCTCAGACGGCATCGCCGCCGCGCTCGCCGGTGCGGATGCGAATGGCTTCTTCCACGGGGATGATAAAGATTTTCCCATCGCCGATGCGACCAGTTTTGGCGGCGTTGATAATCGCATCGACGGTCCGCTGCACCATGTGATCCTCAACCACGACTTCGATTTTCACCTTGGGCAGAAAATCGACGACATATTCCGCGCCGCGATATAATTCCGTATGGCCTTTCTGACGGCCGAATCCGCGGGCTTCGGTGACGGTGATGCCCTGGAGGCCGACTTCCTGCAGCGCTTCTTTTACTTCATCGAGCTTGAAAGGCTTGATGATGGCGACGATCATTTTCATGCTTTTTCCCAATCGTTCTAATATTCTGATCTAAAACTTCTAATACCGCCCTTGACTTTTGGCAAGGGCTGCTTCATCAAAGCACTAGTTGTCATCCCGCATTTATTGCGGGATCTCCATCCATTTTTACCAGACCCCGCAACACGTGCGGGGTGACAGGAAAATATGCCGGTTGCCGACCCTACACTTATCAAGCGCCTCAACGCCGTGTTGAAAAACAAACTCACCGGCATCAACCAGTATTTTCTGCACGCGCGTATGCTGAAACACTGGGGCGACGTGAAGCTTGCCGACCAGGAATACAAAGCCTCCATCGACGCCATGAAACATTCCGACATGCTGGTCGAGCATATTTTATCGCTCGGCGGCCTGCCGAATCTGCAGGAGCTGGGAACGCTTTCCATCGGCGAAACCCCCACGGCAATGCTGTGCAACGATAAAGCGCATGTCGAATCCTCCAGTGCCGATATCGAAACATTAATCGCGTTGTGCCACGGCTCCGCCACTGCCAGTTTGCTGGGCAAAATTCTCGAAAGCCAGCGCGAACGTATCGCCGCTATCAATACCCAACTTGCAGAAATCACCCACCTAAAAAAGGATTGCGCATGAAACGCTCATTTTTACGTATCGTATTTATAACAATCACCCTCATTTTTGGAGTTTTCAGCATGGCCCCCAAGGCTAAGGCCGCCGCGCCCGATTTAGAAAATACGTTATATATGGATCTGCCCGCGGGCCGCGTGGTCATCGTCATGCGCCCAGACCTCGCGCCCAATCACGTAAAACGCATCAAAGAACTCGTGCGCCAGGGATTTTATAACGGCTCGCCATTCCACCGCGTCATAGACGGCTTCATGGCCCAGACCGGCGATCCGACGGGCACCGGCAGCGGCGGATCCGGCCAGAAAATTAAAGCGGAATTCAGCAACGAGCCGCATCTGCGCGGCACTGTATCGATGGCTCGGCCCGGCGACATCAACGGCGCCGACAGCCAGTTCTTCATCGTCCTCGCCGATTCCACCGATCTCGACGGCCAATACACCGTATGGGGAAAAGTGACGCAGGGCATGGAATATGTCGACAAAATCAAGAAGGGCAGCAAATCCGACAACGGCACCGTGACAAATCCGGATAAGATCATCAAGATGCAGGTCGCGTCGGATGTGAAGTAGCAGATAATTGGATGATTGGATAATAGGATGACTAAAAATTACTTAGTTATCTAATCATCCCATCATCCAGTCATCCTCTAATGAAAACCGACCTCTTCGATTTCGAACTCCCCACTTCCCAGATAGCGATCGAACCCGCTCGTCCGCGCGATAACGCGCGCATGCTGGTGCTGGATGATGCAATTCAGGATAAAATTATCCGCGATCTCCCGCAATTTTTGAAACCCGGTGATGTGATGGTGTTCAACGATACACGGGTAATACCCGCAAGGTTGTTCGGCAAAAAGGGCGAAGCAAAAATCGAAGTGCTACTGCATAAACAGAAGCCGGTGGGAATATGGCAATGCTTCGCCAAACCCGCAAAAAAACTAAAACCCGGCGACAGCATCACATTCGCCGATGATTTCCATGCTACCGTAACCGAAAAACTCCCCAGCGGCGAAATCGTTCTTCAATTCAATTATAAAGATAAAACATTGCACAGCAAACTGGCGCAACATGGCCACATGCCGCTGCCACCCTATATCGATCGCCCGGATACCAAACTTGATGTTGAGCAATACCAAACTATCTACGCCAAACACGATGGCTCCGTCGCCGCGCCAACGGCAGGATTGCATTTTACCGAAGCATTACTACAGACCATAGATGCCATCGGCGTAAAGCGCGTGCATGTAACGCTGCATGTCGGCGGCGGAACATTCCTGCCGGTGAAAGCTGAAAATACCGAAGAGCATGTCATGCACAGCGAATACGCCGTAGTGACGCAGGAAACCGCCGATGTGGTAAATGCAGTGAAAAGGCAAGGGGGCAGGGTGATCGCCGTCGGCACGACCAGCCTGCGCACACTGGAATCTGCCACCGACGAGCGTGGTGAACTGCGCCCCTTCAACCACGAAACTGATATTTTTATCACCCCGGGCTATCGCTTCAAACTGGTCGATATGCTCCTCACCAACTTCCACCTGCCACGCTCGACATTATTCATGCTGGTCTCCGCCTTCAGCGGGATGGGCCCGATCAAGCAGGCATATCAGCATGCCATTGATAACGGGTACCGCTTTTATTCCTACGGGGATGCGTGTTTGCTATATCGAAATAAGTAATCTAACGCCCCACTAATGCATGTGTCTGGGGCGATGGCATTAGATTTTCCATATGGTATTTATCACAATATACAGCATAAAGCCTGCTGCCGATACCGGACAATTCTTCCGCTTCGCGCACTTCCTGAGCATGCGTAGCGCTTGGTTCACATGCCTGTAATTTTACTGCTCTCTCAATTTTTCGCTCCGCCAATTCGTTGAGATAAGTGAAGTAGGGATTATCCGGGGTATTAAACGCAGCTTTTGCTTCTTCTTCGTTTTTGGGAACGGGGGCATTATATTCCTTTTTTGTAGGAAAATGACGGGGAGTTATGACTATGGGGCGGCCCTTTTCGTTCAGTTTAATTTCCCCATGTTCCATTGCCAACGTTTCTTCGCATGCTTTTACAAGCGGAGCAGCAGAAGCAAGCGCCAAATCATAAGAATCTGCTTCAGCAGCCCCCTGACGAAATTCAATACGGTAGGTTCCTGGTTTTTTGGAAATGCCAATGACATCTTGATCTGCAGTATATCGCAGAATATATCCCGATTTATTTACGCCAGCTAAAGCATCCGTCACATCTTTGCCTGAAAATGTGTGTATAGCTAGCGGGCTATTGGCTTTAATGCGATAATAATTGCCCGCTCGACAAGGTAATAACATGTAAGGAAGCCATTCTAGTGCCTTAGCTGCAGC
>Ga0302281_10003773_pt1 | contig 10436 bp, 11 predicted proteins | sample III_Fen_E1_2_FD_198762 | JGI IMG/M metagenome (GOLD analysis project Ga0302281, IMG submission 198762) | Peat permafrost microbial communities from Stordalen Mire near Abisko, Sweden - III_Fen_E1_2 | ecosystem: Environmental > Terrestrial > Soil > Wetlands > Permafrost | place: Sweden: Abisko...
GAACGGCAAATCCGTTTTGCTGAAAGTGCTAACGGCATTGCTAGGCCAGGGCAACGTCAGCGCCGTTTGCCCGTCGCAGTTCGAGAATCCTTTCCAGCGCGCGCACCTGCATGGCAAGCTCGCCAATATTGTTAGCGAACTTCGGGAAAACGGTGAACTGGCGGATGCGACGCTCAAAGCCGTGGTTAGCGGCGAAATTATCTCCGCCGAGCATAAATTCCAGCCGCCGTTCGATTTCCGGCCCTATTGTACCTGCTGGTTCGGCACCAACCACATGCCACAGACGCGCGATTTCTCCGATGCGATTTTCCGCCGCGCCATCATCTTGACCTTCAACAGCCAGTTCAAAGACGAAGCATGCGACCCGAATCTTTCCGACAAGCTGATCGCCGAGCTGCCCGGCATATTCAACATGGTGGTGGAGGCGCTTGCGCGTGCCATCTCTCGTCAGGCGATAATCGATCCGCCGTCAAGCATCGAGGCGAAGAAGCATTGGCGCATGGAATCCGACCAGGTGGCGCAGTTTCTGGAAGAATGCTGCGCGCTATCCAATGATTATGAAAGCGCCTCGCATGACCTTTATGCCGGTTACCAGCAATGGGCGAGGGAAACGGGCAGCCTACGTCCACTTAACCGCAAGAATTTCACCGGCCGCCTGAAACGCTTCGGCGTCGAACCGTTCAAAGGCACCGGCGGTAAGCGCATGCTGCACGGCATACGGCTGACCACTGATGATGGGGGCCGGGCATGAGTGGCGGCAGTGGCGCTTCCTCCTATTACACCCCCTACATGTGCATGCGCGCGGGCGCACATACGCGCATACGTTGTCTTTCAATGGAAACTGCCGCCACTTACGCCACTATCGCCACGGCGGGAGGCGCGTATGGAAATTAACCAATCACTCTTGGATCGTCCTGCCAAAGAGCTGACACAATCGCAGCTATTCGAGCGAATCGTTTATAAAATCAAGAGAAAATACGCCTTTCAGATTACCGATGCTGAGGCGCACGAGGCTGCCCGCAATCTCATCGGATTCACGCAAACACTGCTTGAACTGAACGCGAACGGCGGTAATGTCGAACCATGAGCCGTAAAGTCCTGCAATTTGACGAAAATAAACCCAAGGGGCCGAAAAAGGCCATTATCTTGGCGCGCGTCTCCACAAAGGAGCAGGAAGAAGGCTATTCCATCGCCGCACAGAAGCATCGGCTGCAGCAATATTGCGAGCGCAAGCGGCTGGAAGTTGTCCAGACCTTCGAGGTCATCGAATCTTCCACGCATGGCGACCGCAAGGATTTCATGGGTATGATCGAATTCATCCGCAAGCAGCGCGAATGTGTGGCGCTAGTGGCGGATAAAGTGGATAGGGTGCAGCGCAGCTTCAAGGAATATCCGTTGCTCGATGCACTGATTCAGGAAGGCAAGCTGGAGCTGCATTTCAATACCGAGAATTATATCATCCACCGCGAATCCGTTTCGCAGGAACGGCTGATGTGGAGCATCGGCGTTGTCATGGCACAGAGCTACGTCGATTCCCTGCGCGATAACGTCAAGCGCAGCATCGATCAAAAGCTACGCGTTGGAGAATGCATCGGTACTGCGCCCATCGGTTATATGAATATCCGTGATCAGCGCGGCCGCAGCCAGGTGGTCATCGATCCTGACCGCATGATGTTGGTACGGCGCATCTTTCAGGAATATTCCACCGGCCAGTATACGCTGGGTGAAATCACCCAAAAAGCCAAAGAATGGGACTTGCGCAATTACCGAGGCTACCAGAAGCATCTCGATAAATCGCAAATCCACCGCATGATTCAAAACCCGTTCTATTACGGTGAGATGCATGTAAAAGGCAGGAATTATCCTCACGTCTATGAGCCGCTGATCACCAAAGAACTCTATGACGCATGCCAGGCGGTGCGGCTAGGCTGGCATAAGAAGCCATTTGCTTACGGTGAGAAGGATCACATTTTTCGTGGCCTCATTACCTGCGCTGTAACTGGCAAAATCGTTACCACCGACACTAAGCTCAAGAAATACCAGAATGGCCGCGTCGCCGAATACCGCTACCTGATGACCTGGAACCCCGAAAACCCCGCTAAAAAGCTCTGGCTGCGCGAAGAGCAGGTTATGGCCGAGGTGGAGCTGGTATTCAAGAATATGGCACCGGATGCCGATTTATTTGGTGATGTGGTCGAATATACCCGCCAGACCTGCGAAACGGAAAAGGTATTCCAGAAGCGGCAAATAGAAGAGCTAAATAGCGAATACAAAGCGATACAGGCCAAGCTGGACAAACTCATGGACTTGCTGCTTGATGACGCCATCAGCCGCACCGAACATGATGGGAAGCGCGACAGGCTAAAGCAGCGCCAGATCGAACTAAGCGGCCAGATGAATGCCATGACTTATGCCGATGATAGTTTCCGCGATGCGGTGGTCGATACGCTCGAACTCGGCAGAAAAGCTCACGAATTATTCGTAAGTTCGAACAATGAGGGCAAAAGGCGTCTTATCAATTTCGTATTTTCGAACCTTCAGCTAAACGGCCAAAAGCTACAGTTTTCCTTGCGAAAACCCTTTGACCTATACATCAAAGCCTCCAATTGTGGAGAATGGCGCGGGCGAAGGGATTCGAACCCTCGACATCAACCTTGGCAACGCGATTTTTACCTATATGCCACAGTATGTTTTGATGCACAAAGATGCACCACAATATGACAATAATATATTGATATTGATAAATAAAAAATCATCTTCAGTTCCGCCATTGTCGCATATTGGAATTGACTATAGTGTCCGTTTGTGTTCTCAATTTGGACTTAATGAGGACTTAAGTTTCCCCTTAGTCGAGAAAAAATATGCAACTAAGGGAAGCGTTGAGCATTCGCGAGGATCGTATCCGGGAAGCTCGTCGGTCCCATAATATATGGCTTAAAGAGCGTGGCCATGAGCTCATGCCCGAAATCCCGGCCAATAAATTCGCCGATCACTTACAGCCGATGGTATTGCTGTCGGTGAATACCGGTTTACGTCACGGAGAAGTATTTGCGCTGCAATGGGAGAATATTTCGTTTAGCAAAGCGACACTCACCGTAGTAGGTAGCACAGCAAAAAGCGGAAAGACTCGGCATGTCCCTCTTAATCAGGAAGCGTTGGCGATAATGAAACAATGGCGCCCATCGTTGGATGCGGCGGGGTTGGTGTTTCCTGCCAAAGATGGTGAGAATCAATTTAACAATGTCCGCAAAGCTTTTTTAGGTATGCTCGAAATAGCAAAAATCACTTCTTTCCGCTGGCATGATATGCGCCACCATTTTGCATCGAAACTCGTGATGGCAAGCGTTGATCTCAATACCGTACGCGAATTGTTAGGGCACGCTAATCTCGATATGACACTTCGTTACGCGCACCTCGCACCGGAACATAAGAAACAGGCGGTGGAGAGGTTGGTCGCGCATGGTTGATTTCAACCCCGTCCTTCCTGGTATCCTCTCCTGCGAAAACGGCCCATAGACTCCTCCTGAGCGGATTCTTCGATCGCTTGGAATTCATCTCTGGCCAACACAGTGTCCACAGCGCGGTCGAACATGCCGACGATCGAGCTGGGTTGATAGCCTCTGTAGGATTTTGGTGCGGTAGAAGCCGGAGATTCATGTGTTCCAGAGGTGGGGTCGAGGTCCTTAGGGTAGGAATCATCCAGAGTCTTTCTGAAGAGTGCGCTGACCTCGTCTGTGAAGCGGTCGGCCTGATCCTTGTCCGCTGCGGTGAAGTGTCGGGATACGGGGGCGATGGTATGTGTTCTCCCCTGTTCCTCCGAGAAAGGGGTGCCGTCTCCGCGATGGATTAAGAGGGAGAAAGCAGATGGATCGGCAGACCCATTTTCACTCTGCACGGTGAATTTGCTGATATAACCTAGTCCGTTCTTAATGCGGTCCAGGCGTGTCCAGTCCATATCGGGATTGCTATTAAATTCCTCAACATTAAATGTAGCGAGCTTGCCATCGGGCTTCATGGCCCATTTCGCGCCCGGATGCGTTCTGCCATGTGTTTCAAGCTTGGTGGCTATATGGCTCAATATCTCATCGATGCACGTCATCGCCATTCCGTCATCACCTACATGGGTATTAATGTTTGAGGTAGCAACGACTGCGCCTTTATGGCGGATAGGTGTCAAGCTTTCTACGAAGGTAGAAAGAAATCCATCTAAGGAATCTGCTTGAGCTCTACTGGCCTCGTACGCAAAGAGCGAAGAATACCTCTGAATTCTCTTTATGGACTTAATGAGGACTTAAGCGATACACCCTCCATGTCCTGAAGACATGAAATAACATGTAAGCCTTTGAAAAATTTGGAGCGGGCGAAGGGATTCGAACCCTCGACATCAACCTTGGCAAGGATGAAGTAAATAATTTACTTGCTCTTACTTAAAATTTCCTGTAATTGAATTGCATTGATAATAAACAATATTTTCAATTTATTGGCCTTACTGCAAATTTTCATCCCTTACTTCGACTTTCTCTTTTCTGTTACCTATTTGTTACCTGAAAAGATATGGGGCGGTTTCAGGTAACACAAGGAGGTGCTATGCCGCGTCTTACCAAGCGTTTTGTTGATTCTATGCGACCTGATCCTGCCGGTAAGGATGTTACCTATTGGGATGACACTCTGAGCGGCTTCGGCCTGCGTGTGCAGACAAAAGGCGCTAAAAGCTGGATTATCATGTACCGCACGATTGATGGTGGTCGGCTCCGCAAGCTAACCATTGGCAAAGCCAATAAATTATCGCCTGATGAAGCACGGCGCGAAGCCAAGCTCAAATTCGCTATTGTGGAAAAAGGCGGCGATCCTGCCAGTGATAAGGCAGCGTCACGCGGTGCGATGAAAATTTCCGATTTATGTGACCTGTATCTAAAGGATGCAAAAGGCCGGGTAAAACCCTCTACCCTTGCTATGGATAAGAGCCGCATAGAATGTCACGTCAAGCCATTGCTTGGGAACAGGACTGCCAGCGGGTTGACACTTGCAGACATTGAAAAATTCCAAGCGGATGTTGCTGCCGGAAAAACTGCAAAAGAACGTAAAGAAAAGGGGCGCTCCGGCCTGTTGACCGGCGGGCGCGGTGTCGCGGCGAGAACGGTGGGAATGCTTGGCACCATTTTGGAATTTGCCAAGCGCAGGCACATTGTCACTCATAATCCGGCGCGTGGGGTTAAAAAATTCGAGGATGGTAAAAACAAGCGGTTTTTGTCACTTGATGAAATAAAGAAGCTGGGCGAAGTTATGAGCACTGCCTTGGCGGATGAAGAAAAACCGGAAAGCAAAACTGGTGTTGCTGCTATCCGCGCCTTGCTGCTCACCGGCTGCCGGAAAAATGAAATTCTGGCACTCCCTTGGGAATGGCTGGACATAAAAGGGCGCTGCCTACGTTTCGGAGATACCAAGAGCGGTGCACAATTACGGCCTATCGGCGCGGCTGCCGTGGAGCATTTGAAGTCACAGCCCAAGCGCATGTTGCCGGGTGATAATAAAGGGGATGATGATAAAGAGTCGCTGTGGATATTTCCTGCCGATCGTGGCGAAGGACATTTTATCGGCCTGCCGAAGGTATTGGAACGGGTGTGCAAGCGGGCGAAAATTAAGGGCATCACGGTACACGCGTTGCGTCACACCTTCGCCGCCACCGCTGCCGAACTAGGATTTTCGGAGCTTACCATTGCCGGATTGCTTGGCCACACCGTAGGAAGTGTAACAGGGCGTTATGCTCACGTTGCTGACCGTGCATTGCTTACTGCTGCCGACGCTATATCGGTGCGGATTGCCACTGCATTAGATGGCAAAGAAACAAACGCCCAAGTATTGCCTATGGAACAACGGATTTAGATATGCCTTACAAATCAAAACAGAAAGATAAAGCGGTACGTTGGGCAACTCTACCCCAAGCGGTTGAATATATTTTTATGGTAGATAAATGTACCATCAGTGAGGCACAAGAGCAGTTGCGCAAAGCATTTGGCGAGCGCGGAATATTTTTGGAATGGGCTGATAAAAAGCCGACTTCAACAAGGTTGCCCGGTATAACGATGCCTCATGATATGCCACGAATAGGTGATATGGAATATTGGCGTACGGTGCCGATTGATTGGGAGACGGGAAAGGTATCAAAACGGCCCCTATTATTATCATGGCATGATCTACGAAAACACTGGCCACAGATACATAATGACAAGAACGATCATCGCCGTGGTCGTAGGAAAGGTAGTGGTGCTGTTGATGATACAGAACTTCTGAATGAAATGAAGCGGCTCGTTAAGACTGGAATATCATATAATCAGGCATCAAAAACCGTTGCCAAAGATAATTCGGGACATTCAGAGTTAGCGACTGCTGAGAGAATACGAAAAAAATACCGAAATTGGATAGATGCTGCCCCCTTGGGAAGTAAATAACGTATTTGCTTCCCAATATTTTCCCAATATAAAACAATATATTAGCTTACAATGTACAGCTATAGTTAGTCATCACCGCAAAAGGAGGGTGACTACTATGGAAAGCAATCAATCCAAAAAATTACGCCGCGCGGATGCGTCTGAGTATCTGTTGGAGCAGCATCATATAAGCTATAAGCCCTCAACGCTGGCTAAACTCGCAGTAACTGGTGGCGGTCCAAAATTCTATCATGCTGGGCGGATACCTTTATACCCGACAATGGAATTGGATATATGGGCGCAATCTATGTTATCGCCACTAAAATCTTCCACCAGCGACCGAGGCAACTTCGATGCGATTGATTTCCACGATCCTCTCCACAGGGGGCTACCATGACCAGTCCCGAAACCGCCCGGCAGGGGGTCAACCAGCGGGCGGCGGATAGTAAAAATAAGCAAGTGAAATCATATCAAATCTGCATCCCAGCGCAAGTGAAAACAGGAAAATCTGGCCGCCCGGCTATCATTATTCCTGTGGTCGTGCTAAGCACAAAAAATAAAGGGAACGGGTATGAGCAATAACCCTACCCTCGAAACATGGCTTGCCTCGCCTATCGGCAAAGCGGCAAGCACTATGGCAGCCAATGGGGCGCATTTATTTCCATGCCACGGCATCACCGACACGCTTCAATGCACATGCGGCAAAAACCCTTGTAATGCTGGCAAGCATCCGTTTACCAAGAACGGCTTTATCGATGCCACTAATGACATGGCAAAGCTGGCAGAACTGTTCAAATACCGCACCGACCTTAATCTGGCTATGGCAACCGGTGAAAAGTCCGGTGTAATCATTTTAGATATTGACGGGGACAAAGGCGGCTGGGCATCGCTAGACATAATGCAAGTAATTTATGGTGAGTTGCCAGAAACGCCAACTACCATTACCGGCAACGGGGAACATCGCTGTTTTAACAATCCGCCGGAGAAGATAAAGAGTAGGGCAAAAGCACTTGGTGACGATTACCCCGGCCTCGATATTCGCAGCGACGGCGGCTATGTCATTGTGCCTCCTTCGCGCCATGTAAGCGGAAAATTTTACCAGTGGAAGCCGGACATGGTTATAGGTAAACCGAATATGCCGGTATGGTTGATTGACTTACTCAAGCCGCAAGAAAAGCATTTTACGGATGATAATAGCACTGGCAAACAGTCGAAAGAATGGCCAGAGGAGGAAGTCTTTCGGATGTTGGCTGTCCTTGACCCAAATATGGATTACTCTAGCTGGCTTCATGTTGGCATGGCGTTACACGCGGGAGGTTTTCCGCTTACTATGTGGGACGCATGGTCAATGTCACAAGATTGTACAAAATATCGGAAGGGAGGATGTGAAAAACGATGGCATAAATTTAATGCTGGTGACGGTATTACTATGGGTACGTTGGTTCGTATGGCACGTGAAGCCGGTTGGGAAGAAGACGTGGCGAGTCAATTTGATGCAATTGATGAAGAATCACCGGATGATCATCCTAAGGATAAATATAAAAATCGAGGGCTTTACTACAAGAAACCATCCGAAATATCGCCAAATCTTGATGATGTTGCCATTGTTGAAGATTTTCTCAACGAAGGGGGTATGTCTGTTATGTACGGAGATTCAAACACTGGGAAAACCTTTGTGGCAATGGATGTCGGATTTCACATTGCGATCGGTAGGACGTGGGATAATAAACGGGTGATCCAGGGTGGCGTGGTCTACGTTGCCGCAGAAGGCGGTAAATCAGCTCAAAACCGGGTAGCAGCATTGAAGAAGCACTACAATATACAGGACTTCCCATTTTATCTTGTTCCGTGCCCTATTGATCTTCTGAACCCCAAAGCCGATACAAAGCCTCTGATTGAGCTAATTCAAAAAGCCGAACGCGACGCGGCTACTTCCATTCGTTTGGTAGTTATCGACACCCTCTCCCGTGCATTGGCAGGTGGTGACGAGAACGGTAGTCAGGACATGGGCGCTTATGTAAAAAACATAGATGAGATAAGAGATGCTACCAAGGCACATGTCATGTCGGTACATCACTGCGGCAAGGATAAAGCTAAAGGTGCCAGAGGGCATTCATTGCTCCGTGCTGCAACCGATACCGAAATCGAGATTGCCGATAAGACAATCAAAGTAACAAAACAACGCGATATGGACTTTACCAAATCAATTGGCTTTGAGCTTAAAGTAGTTGAACTTGGCAAGAATACATACGGGAAGCCAATAACCAGTTGTGTTATCGAGACGGTTGATATTCAGGCACGGGACGCATTCAACATAGAAGCTTTGGATCCAAGAGACATTGTTGTGTTGAATGCGCTAATTGATGCAGTGGCAAATACAAAGACAAGTATGGGCGGATTACCAACCGTTGACCAAAAAACATGGGGAGAATACTGCAAAAAAGTCGATCTGGCTCGCGTTCCCGGCTGTCCGGTTTGGCCAACCGACCAAGACAATTTCAATAAGGCATTTAAAAGGTCACGGGACAGGCTCCGGACACATGGGTGTGTAAATAATATTTGGGGTAAACAATGGGTTGTTATAAAGCAGGACAGCCCCGGACACCCAACGGACACTTAACCGGACACACCAAAACAAAACGGACGGACAGGACAGCGCTATAGAAGCTGTCCGGTGTCCGTTTTTGTGTCTGAATAAAATGAGGATGTATAAAATTGCGCCTAGGCTCCATGCGCACACTGGTGGTTCTGATGCTATCGCTGATGCATATCCCTCAATCGTCCGTAAACAGCATTTCTTTGGCGGTCGCGTTGTTTTTGATCGCCTGAGCACGGCGGATAGGATCGTGGGTTCCACGGTTAAATCCTGTGGGCTGTGGAGGAACGGCAACACCTTGCACATGTGTACTTCTCTCATCGGAGAGAAATGCTTTTTCGCCAACTTGGAGTTGGGCTTTACGGCGACGCTTGGCAACGCTGATTTGCCCTGCTTTCTGCGCTTTTGCTTGGTTACTTTCAGCGATCTTGCGCCGTTTATGGTATAGGGGAGGTAATATGCCTATAACCGCATTAATTACCCGTTTAACGTCATTTTTGATATAATGCCAACGCTGCCTAGTGCAACCAGCATGATAGCGTAGAGCGGCATCGGTTTCAGGAAGCGGCCTACATCCGGATTGCCAATAAACTCTCAAAATTCGCAATGCAGCGCCCAAAACGGCAACGTCAGCGCTTGCTATCACCCGGCAGGTAAACACTTCTTCTATGGGAAAAGCCATTGGTTTCATGGCCAAATAATAGCATTTTCCCAACCATGCCACAATAGTATGCGGCACCACCATATCGCCGGAAAGTGTCGTGATATATACGTTCCAACGTTACACTGAACTCGCCCGTTTCGCAGGGGTATTAGCAGCGTTCTCTATAAGGGAAACATTCGTTGGCAGGGCGTATTTGGGGGGACGATTTAAAGTACCGCCTCCCCTTAAATTCATCTGATTCGGCAATTGGCAAGCAAGCAACTTTTCTTCAGTTAGCAATCTTATCTCTCGAAAAACTTGGCCTTTAGAGTTTTTCTTTTCCAACCCAGCGGCACTAAGCAGGTCATAATTAACAAAACGAGAATCACTTAAGGGAGGCGTTATGATTTTAGCCTTCCATGAGCTGTTGCACTGTCTTGCCATTCGAATGGCTGGTGCAATATCTGAATCGTTTGTAATAATCAGCGCCTTATCTGTTATATGCCTTATGCTGTCCTTCACTATTTGAATAGCGAGGTTTACATCAGACTCCTTTTCTTCATACGCATCCTTTTGATGGAACTCCTCGCCAGCCTTAATCCATTTCTTTCCGATAGCTTTAAACTGACCCTCTACATAGATAATGTTGAGTTGTTGAAGTGCCGGGCAGTTTCAAGGATGAGTTGCAACACCTGAGAGCAGCATAGGATTTCTGGCGAGTGTTGTGAAGACCTCTTTCGGGGTTTGGAAGTCGAGGATTTTTCTGGGC
>Ga0302281_10003777_pt1 | contig 10433 bp, 7 predicted proteins | sample III_Fen_E1_2_FD_198762 | JGI IMG/M metagenome (GOLD analysis project Ga0302281, IMG submission 198762) | Peat permafrost microbial communities from Stordalen Mire near Abisko, Sweden - III_Fen_E1_2 | ecosystem: Environmental > Terrestrial > Soil > Wetlands > Permafrost | place: Sweden: Abisko...
CCCGCCAATTCGGCCTCACGCAAAAGAACCACTGTGGCGTCCGGCCCATAGACGCGCTGTGCGGCGCGTTCGCCGATAGCTTTCAGGGCCCAAACCAGCGGCACACCATCGGAATTGACCATATCGGCCGCGTTCAGCCCGGAGCGAAATTCAGCGCTGTCGCGTGCTTCCATGATCACGTGCACGTTCGCAAAAAACACTGCACGCGACTCTCTTGCCTGCGCCCAGGCGATGCTCAGCCGAGATGTTTCCTCGTAGCTGCTGACCGCAATCTTCACTCCTAGGATCTCGCATGTATGCATTGTTGGCCCAACCTCCAGTAGAAAGCACCCGCTATAGATGCTCGCGGGATGTTGCATAGTCGGCGCATCGAGCCTAAGGACGGTATCCCGATTCTCGCGGATGCGTTATAGAATCGCAGGCTGCGTGTCGACAGAAATCGATGCGAGCACTCTTCGAATTCCATCTTCGAGCTGGATCTTCGCGGTCCAACCCAGACTGCGCATTCTACTCACGTCAAGAAGCTTGCGCGGAGTGCCGTCAGGTCGCGTGCTGTCAAAAACCAGCCGGCCTTCAAACCCAACGACTCTCGCCACCAGTTCCGCCAAATCACGGATGGATATGTCTTCGCCACAGCCAATGTTTATGATCGGTGCGGCGTCCGCGTTTAGCATCGAGTTGAGTGCCGGATCGGATAAATTCATCAAGTAAATACAGGCTTCCGCCAGATCGTCGCTAAAGAGAAACTCGCGCCGCGGAGTGCCTGTACCCCAAACCACCGCCTCTTTCCTGCCCTCGTCCCGAGCATTCAGCATCTTGCGAATGAGTGCTGGAAGCACATGCGATGTATGCAAATCGAAATTGTCGTTGGGACCGTAAATATTAGTCGGCATCGCGGCCAGGTAGCGCGTCCCATACTGGCGGTTGTATGACCAGCACATCTCAATTCCCGCTATCTTGGCCAGCGCGTAAGGGCGGTTGGTCGGCTCCAGTTCCCCGCTCAACAAGTACTCTTCCCGAATGGGCTGTGGAGCAACTTGCGGATAGATGCAACTAGAACCAAGGAACAGCAATCGCTCCACACCGTGTCGGTAACTGGCATCGATCAAGTTAGACTGTATCGCAAGATTCTCGCGCAAGAAATCGGCGGGAAAACTGTTATTGGCCAGGATACCTCCGACGCGCGCGGCGGCCAGGAAGACGTACTCCGGCCTATGACTCGAAAAAAAGTCATCCACCGCGCTGGCATCGAAAAGATCTAGTTCCCGGCGAGTTCGCAGCAGCAATCCAGAATACCCTTGCCGCTCGAGTCCCCGCCGAATCGCAGATCCGACCAGTCCACGATGTCCTGCCACAAATATCCTGCTTTGTTTTTTCATAAGCTTACCTCGCGTCGCAACCTATTCGAATTGGTTCAGCACTGCGTAGCCGTTGTCCTTGACGAGGCTATCGCGCCTGGCGATCATCAAGTCCTCACGGGTCATCTCTTCCATCAGTTCCTCAAATCCAATGCGCGGCTGCCAGCCCAGTTCCCGATGCGCCTTCGCGGCGTCACCGAGCAGCGTCTCAACCTCGGTCGGCCGGTAATAGCGAGGGTCAACTGAGACGATCACATTGCCCCGTTGGTCATAGCCTTTCTCGTCCTCGCCAACTCCACGCCATTCGACCTCAATGTCTAGAAACCTAGCGGCCAGTTCGATGGCCTCACGCACGCTGTGCTGGGCTCCGGTTGCAATCACGTAGTCTACCGGCTCCTCCTGCTGAAGCATGAGCCACTGCATTTCCACGTAGTCGCGCGCATGGCCCCAATCACGCAGTGCATCCAGATTTCCTATGTAAAGCCGGTCCTGCAGACCAACCTTAATGCGCGCAAGTGCTCGAGTGATCTTCCGCGTCACAAATGTCTCACCACGTCGCGGTGACTCATGATTAAACAAGATACCGTTACACGCATACATGCCATACGCCTCGCGGTAGTTCACGGTAATCCAATATGCGTAGAGCTTGGCCACCGCATAAGGAGAGCGCGGATAGAAAGGTGTAGTCTCCTTCTGCGGAATCTCCTGCACGAGACCATAGAGTTCCGAGGTCGAGGCCTGATAGAAGCGCGTCGTCTTTTCCAAACCTACCGTGCGAATCGCCTCCAGAAGCCGCAGCGTCCCAAGAGCATCTGTATTGGCGGTGTATTCCGGTTCTTCAAACGAGACTTTCACATGGCTCTGCGCACCCAGGTTATAGATCTCGTCGGGTTGCACCTTGCCAACAACCTGGATCAAACCGCTTGCATCCGTCAGGTCGCCGTAATGCAGCACTAGGTGGCGCGAACTTTGGTGAGGGTCCTCATACAGATGGTCAATGCGCTGCGTATTGAACGACGAAGATCTGCGCTTGATGCCGTGAACCTCATACCCTTTCGACAGCAAAAGCTCAACAAGATACGATCCGTCCTGCCCCGTCACTCCGGTTACGAGAGCCTTCTTCACTTTTCCTCCTCTAGGATACTTTTCTTCAACTGCTCCCAGCAGACGCGCCCGTAATAAACCGGGGTTGCCCCGCCGTATTTGATCGCCCCGCATCTAACATCCAGGCAGATCTCGATAAGTTATCCAGTGTTGTAAAGTCGAGAGTCACCTTGGTGAGGCCGCTCAAAGTAGTCAGCGTCCGGCGCGCTCTAGTCGTTAGGGAGTTGGGTCGTAAACGTCCAGCTAATTCGTCGGTCCAAGAGCCGGGCCGAGTACCTCGAGGAGATGAGATGATTCCCTGCTCGAAGCCATCGCGTAGATCAGCAGTTCTGTCCGGCTCGAAACCCCTAGCTTGTCGAATACGCGAAAGAGGTAATTCTTTACAGTGTGTTGGCTTAGATTCAGATACTGCGCGATTTCGCGGTTTGACAGACCATTCGCCACCAGCTTGACAACATCTTCTTCACGCTTGCTTAGAAGACTGATCCCGCTGGCATTTACGACTCGTAATGGCACGTTATCGATAGACGAGGCCTCGAACGCTTCCACCACCCACCCGAGTTCTTCGTTACTGGCCCAAACCTGGCCCACATGCACTTTCTCAACGCATTTGCAAAGAAGCTGATAATCTGAACGCGAAGTGCCAAACACACCCCTGACCCCGGACCGGAATGCATGCACAACCAACTCCCGCTCGGGCTTTTCGAAGAGCATTACAATTCGAACTCGCGGTACCTCTAGGCGTACCCGCTGCACCAAATCGAACGTTCCAGACTGTGAGTCGTCTAACTCTGCGCTGAGCAGAACCACATTGGCTCTAAACTGGCGCACAGCGCTGATTAGCGCGTCTGAAGAGTCGACCGACGAAACCACCTTAAATCGAGCCTGACTCGACAACGCGCTCACCAGGAGCTCTGTAGAGAGAGATTTCCTTTGTGCCAGTAGTATTGAGATCGATCCAGCCATCGCGCTCTCCCTTGTGTTTAGGATCAGCTCTGTCGCAGGTGAGGCTTTTATGCGGCAGGCCCACGAAGGGCCAACGTTCAAGATACCTTCTCGCAAGAAAATGGTGAAAACTCGGCAACTTTACTGTGACGCATGTACGATCGAATGTCAATGCCGCAGGGCATCTCTCCGCGTAAATTCATAACTAACCTCACTCGGCTTCGCACAGCTATACGCCGCGCATTGCAAACATCAGAGTATGCACCAAGAGTGCAATGTCCATGAAAAAGTTTCGGTTATGGATGTAGTAGAGGTCGTATTGCAGGTTCTCATGAATCATGAATGCGCGATCGGCACTGATCTGCCAAAGCCCCGTGATCCCTGGGGTTACAGCCAGTCGCTGCTGCTCGAATGGAGTGTACTTCTCCGCAATGAATGGCATCTCCGGGCGCGGTCCAACCAGCGACATTGTGCCAAGAAGCACATTCAGCAACTGCGGCAGTTCGTCGAGGCTGCTACGCCGCAGCCATCTCCCTACGCGGGTAACCCGCGGATCGAACGTTCCGCTGGGGTGATAGCCGTATTTGGGCGCATCTACACGCATCGAACGAAACTTGAACATGCGAAACGGAACTCCCCTGCGCCCAATCCGGGTCTGATAAAAGAAGACTGGCCCTTTCGAATCCAGCCGAATCAGAGCTGCAATCACAAGCCACGCCGGCAACGTAAGTAAAATAAGGAGCAAAGCGCCCATCCGGTCAACGGTCGCTTTGGCAATTTCGTATGCCGGCCTACTGGATGAACCGTTCAGTGATGCGACGAGCAAGCCGTCGAAGTCCGCGTAGCTCGTTGATGAATCCTTTACCCGACTTAATTCCGGCACGAATGCGACGTTGCAATTCGCCGCAGCGGCCTCAACCGCGATCGAGTCGAGCCGTTCCCGAGCGATTGACGGAATGCCAACCAGTACCAAACCAACCCCCTGACTCAGGAATAGTTCGCGGGTCAGCGGTTCGGATCTGACGGATAGAGAATGCTCTCGCCGGTACCCATCCGCAAAGACGCTCTGCCCTTCCAGCGCCGGATTGTCATCTATCATCAAAACCGGGCGCAGACCGAGTTTCGGCGATCGAATCAGGGCTGAGAACATCCGCCGGCCGGTCGCACCGGCACCGTAGATGAGAACATTCTGGATGCCATATCCTCGCGTGTGAAGGTTGCGAATCACACGCGATGCAAGCTGCTTCTCGAGGATAAGCATGGTTGGTACAGCAAATATTGCCGTCAACAGGACGTAGCGCGAAAACAGGTGGGACAGGAAAAACGTCGCTGGAAACACCAACCCGAATGCTGTCAACGTGACACGCAAAATTCGTTCCGTTTCGCGGATTCTAAGCAGGCTGATCGCAGGGGTGTAGGTACCATCACGTTCAAGCAGGTATACAAAAAGGAAAGCGAATGCAACCGCGCCGAGCGCAACCTTCTCAGGAGAATAGTACAGTTGCTTGCCAAGGTGAAAGAGTGAATAAAGTCCGAAAGACGCCATTACCGCCAGGAATGTGGTGAAGAGATCGATGGTGATTTCGCTGATCGTGGTGAAGCGTTCAAACTGATCAGTGGACATCGCCTTGGCACGCGATTGGCCCAATGTGAATCCTGGCGATGCCGCAAGTTCGGACACTTTGAACCGAGCGGTTCCCATTATTTTTCTCCTTCGGAGTGACATTCGCTTTAGGCGGAAGTAATTTGGCTGAAGTTGCGCCGCCAGAGTCACGTACGTCCCAACGGGTCGGCTGTGCGAGCGATGAGTAAGAAACAACGAAGACGTAAGAGTGTTTTGGAATTGGGCGACCTTCTTCCGCGTTGATCAGGCCGATTGGTTTAGTCAGCAGTCAAATGACAAACCCGAATTCCGTATCGATCCCACAAATCAAGCGTTCATAAGCAGAGATCTGCGACAAGTCGTCTACATCGCATATGTCAAAGTTCGGGGTGCACTCTGCATCGGAATCTGATTGGCCGGCTCCAGGTGTTCCGGATTTATCTCTATCGAAACGCTCTGCATGATCATCTGCATCGCAAGAACGACCCGATAATTGTTCCTCCATCTGATCAGAACGCCCTCGTGACCGGTCAATGGTCCGGCTTTGATTCGCACGCGATCTCCGGCTACGAGATTCGTGTGCGGCCTGGCCGCATGCAGTTGAAGGCCTGTGCGCAGCGTTTCAATTTCAGGCTCCGAAACAGGCAGCGGTTGTCGTCCGTTACCAACGATCGAAAGAACGCCAGGGGTGCAGAGCACTTTACCGTGCGATTGTCGCGCAATTCGAACAAACAGATATGTGGGAAAAAGCGGCATCTCGAGGGTGACCGGAGCCCGTTTCTTCCATTGCCGCTCCTCGTGATAGACCGGGAGAAAAGTCTCGATCCTGCGATCAGCCATTTGTTCCCTGACTCGTTTCTCGTGTCGAGGTATCGTGTGAACCGCAAACCAGTTTGCAGCACCTTCATTTACTTCGCCGACTCTTGCCTCCATCGTCATCCACCAGTCTCCCGCACAGGGCTTCGCCATGCTCGCTCGGCAAGCGGGTTTCTTGAAATTTTGATTCTGATCTAGGAAACTTTGCGCGGTTCGAATTACTTCTTAAAGGCACAGGTCCGATTCGACCTGCTCCAAAAGACACATCTCCCCGCTCGTAAGACAATACGAGGAGCTTGCTCACTTTTCGAAAAAAGAACCTTGATCCCGCAAGACGCCTTCTTGGGGCCTTGCTTTCGCGCATCTGGGAAAAACGCGTTTCGATTAACTGAAGACTTGAGAACCCATCTGGGAAAGGAACTCTGGACTCGCCGACAGCTCTGTGTGACTGCTCATGGCGTCGTATTCGTCAAATATCAGTATTCGGGTGGAGGGAAATTTGGTTCAGATGATCCTTTTTTGCTCGCTTTACTTGGCTACCGCATAACACATCGTAGCTGACTGACCGGCACTACGACAAATTACACGACCGTTGTCCAACAAGCTTAAGGGTCACCTCCTGCTCATAGCACTAGCTTACTGATACTTCTGAACAACCGGCAAGAGAACCAAATTCCCTAGAGAAACTCGTCTCACACATACCTCATATTTCGAATTCTCTCTGGGGTAGTCAACGTGCATAACGAAAGCGATATTTCTGCTTGGCAAACGTCGCATGAGTCTATCCGGATAAGTCAGTCGATCACGCTTCCAAGCACCCGCGCGCGCTGCTTCGACAATAACATTAGCGGAGTTGAAATGAGGTTTATGGGGACTTTTGATATGTCTCTCTCCCCAAGGCGGCGATCGCGGTCTTCAAGATGTCTGATTCAATGACTACATAGGAAGGCTTAGACACATACTCCACTCAGATGCATCATCTAGCCTCGACGATCGCACATGCACAGCAGAAGCGCGAGAATCCAGGAAGCGCGATTCTCGAGAAAACTCCTAATTCCCAGTCTTGCCACCGAACTGCGCCCCAAACAAAAATTCGCGCGGATTCGCGATCCCACCGGCTAATATTTGTCTCGGGAGAATGATCTTGACCCTTTGGAATTCGTTTTTGATTTCTTTCAGCGTACTTCTTCCGCTGATCAATCCGCTGGGGTCGGCCCTGGTTTTTCTGGGCCTGGCCTCGGATGCGCCACCACAGCTTTATCGCTCTTTAGCGCGAAGGATAGCAGTCAATAACATCATTTTCCTTGCAATCATTGAATTGCTTGGCGCGACCATTCTGAAATTCTTTGGGATCTCACTTCCCATCGTCCAGCTCTCCGGTGGCATCGTAATCGCAACCATGGGCTGGTCCGTTTTGAATGAGAGAGACGCAAGTGCCAATTCCAGAAAAAAACGGGAAGAGACCGATGTTCGAGACGAAGAGCACGCAGAAGGCCTCGAACTGAAGATCTTCTATCCATTTACCTTTCCCATCACTTCCGGTCCCGGAACGCTTGTCGGGTTGCTCACGCTCACAGCTCATATTTCGGAACCGAAGATTTCCAGGAATGTTCTGGCGCATTTGGGTGTGTTTCTTGCAATCGTCGTGCTCAGTGTCCTGGTTTATTTTTGCTATGCGTACGCACCCAGGATCACTAAAATCGTTCCACCTTCTACCGCGCATGGAATCCTGCGAGTAGTAGCGTTTATCCTCCTTTGTATTGGCGTCCAAATCGCTTGGAACGGCCTCTCAGCATTGCTGACGCAGATCATCAGGCCTTGATCTGGACCGAATCGACACCTGCAAAGGGCTTGATCAGCATACGCACCTCTTGGGTAGAAAGTTCATGGCCCATCGAACGTTGGCCTTCAGCCTTACCGCTCCGAAAAGCCACCCCAGAGCAGTCCTGTCACAATTGGACTTAGTCATTTCATTGAGTCAAGTCACCTGCCATCCCGTTTTTGCATCTGAAACCTTATGGCGCCATCAAACTGCCCGGACTCGATCGCCATGGGTATTTGCTCAAATTTCGCCACTGCCGCCACGATCATTAGCAGGCAACAGAAAACCGGTCCTGGGCTCTTGGAGAACTGAAGATTGAAGAAATTGGCAAGCGCAATTGACCCACTCTGGTATAAGCAAGCAGTCATTTACGAGCTTCACGTCCGTGCCTTTGCAGACTCAAATGGAGACGGCATCGGCGATTTCCCAGGTCTTCTTTCGCGGCTCGACTACCTTCAGGATCTAGGAATCACCTGCATCTGGCTTCTGCCCTTCTTTCCTTCGCCCCTGCGCGATGACGGTTATGACATCGCAAATTACGTTGATGTCAATCCGTCTTACGGAACATTGGCGGATTTCAAGATGTTCCTCGACGCTGCTCACCAGCGAAACATGCAGGTGATGATCGAACTTGTCATCAACCACACCAGCGATCAGCACCCCTGGTTCAAGGCCGCCCGTCTTGCGCCGCCCGGGTCGCCAGCTCGCGAAATGTACGTCTGGTCCTCGACCGACCAGCTTTACAAGGACGCCCGCATCATCTTTACAGATACAGAAAAGTCCAACTGGACATGGGACGAGACGGCCAAAGCCTTCTATTGGCACCGCTTTTTCGCACATCAGCCCGACCTCAACTTCGATAATCCCCTGGTATTTGAAGAAGTCCTCAAAGCCATGCGTTTCTGGCTCGACATGGGCGTAGACGCGCTGCGCATGGACGCCATCCCTTATCTCGTCGAACGCGACGCTACTACCTGCGAAAACTTACCGGAGACTCACCGCATCATCAAGGCCCTTCGCGCCGCAATCGACGCCGAATACGCCAACCGCCTCATCCTTGCGGAAGCCAATCAGTGGCCGGCCGATGTACGCCCGTATTTTGGCGACGGCGATGAGTGCCACATGGCATTCCACTTCCCGCTCATGCCTCGCATATATATGGCGCTTCGGCAGGAAGATCGCCTGCCTATCACCGACATCATGGCCCAGACGCCGCCCATTCCAGACAATTGCCAATGGGGCCTATTCCTGCGCAACCACGACGAGCTCACTCTGGAAATGGTGACCAGCGACGAGCGCGATTATATGTACTTCGCTTACTCGGCCGACCCTCGTATGCGCATCAACGTCGGCATCCGCCGCAGGCTTGCACCGCTAGTCGACAATAATCGCCGCCGCATCGAGCTTTTGAACTCGCTACTGCTCAGCTTCCCAGGAACGCCGATTCTTTATTACGGCGATGAGATAGGCATGGGCGACAACATCTATCTCGGCGACCGAAATGGCGTCCGTACACCGATGCAGTGGAATTCAGACCGGAATGCCGGTTTTTCTCGCTGCGACCCCGCCCGACTCTACTTCCCAGTCGTCATGGACCCCATCTACGGCTATCAGGTCATCAATGTTGAAGCCCAACTGAGTGACCAATCCAGCCTGCTGCATTGGACGCGCAACATGATCGCATTGCGCAAGCTTTTCCAGGTCTTCGGAAGCGGGACTTTGCGGTTCCTGAATCCTGAAAATCGGAAGATACTCGCTTACCTTCGCGACCTCGATCGTGGCGACGGATCGCATGAGACTGTTCTCTGCGTTGCGAATCTCAGCCGCTTCGCGCAACCGGTTTCGCTCGACCTTTCCGACCACGCCGGGCAGCAGCCGGTAGAAATGTTGGGCTACGTTTCGTTCCCGCCCATCAATGAAACGCCTTATGCCCTCACGCTGGCTCCATACTCCTTCTTGTGGCTTGAACTTCAGCCTGCAGGTGTAAACATGGAGCCGGCAGTCAAGGCGCCCGTTGGAATTTTGGAGGACGTTTCGGCGAACGAGTTAGCCGCGCTCGAACTTGGGACGAAAGGTTGGCCTGGTTTTCTCGCCGGACATGGTCCAACCCTGCTTGAGTCCTCAATGAAGGCTTGGCTCCCTCGCCAACGCTGGTTTGGAGCGAAAACACGCAAGATCGAAACCGTCCGCGTTGCAGACTGGGTGGAAATTCCGACCCTTCACGAAGATGGCCTCGTCCCTCCTGCCCTGATCTTTGCTGAGATTTCTTACGCAGACGGACCTGCGGAAATCTATCAAATTCCACTCGCCTTCACCGACGGTCCCGACGCCGAGGACATTATTGCGAACTTCTCGCTGACTGTTGTTGCCATGCTTGAAACTCCCGCCGGCACAGTAGTCCTCCACGACGCCACGATCAGCGCAGATTTTCGCGAAGCTCTGCTCTCGCTCATTGAACGAAACGCTACGCTCTCACTGTCCACCCCGCAGACGATGGACTTCGATCTTGGGGTGGCTCGGAACATGGTTCAAATTGGCCATGCGACCCACGATCTTTCCCACGACACCTCCAGCGATTCCTCAGTCCTGTCAGCTGCAAACCTTCCTGTCGCTCCCGTTCCAATCAGCGCTCAACCCGGCGAGGCAGCCGCGCCACCGCGCACCGAGGCTCCCACCACTCACTCCGCAGCGAACCAGCAGTTGCAGCCACGCGAATCACCATACGCAGGAGATTCAATCCCCACCACAGGCAGGCTCGACGCGCGTGCATCCGCAGCATTTTCCG
>Ga0302281_10003778_pt1 | contig 10431 bp, 7 predicted proteins | sample III_Fen_E1_2_FD_198762 | JGI IMG/M metagenome (GOLD analysis project Ga0302281, IMG submission 198762) | Peat permafrost microbial communities from Stordalen Mire near Abisko, Sweden - III_Fen_E1_2 | ecosystem: Environmental > Terrestrial > Soil > Wetlands > Permafrost | place: Sweden: Abisko...
TCCTCGGACAGAAGGCGGTTCAGTTCGGCGCGACGCGCTTCCAGGGATTGCCCGGTGGCGTGCGCCAGCATTGGGACGATGAGAGCGAGGGTCAAAGAGAGGATGACAAGTAATGCTCGCACGGGGGAAGCCTCCGAGGATTCTGTTTGGAATGTGCCGTCCGAAAATAACAGAAAACAGGCCAGCCGTGACACTTTGAGCCGCCGCATTGTGTGCAAGAGTTTGCGGAATGCCCATCGGAGCGGGTAACGCACGGGCTGATTACCAAGGTGTGCGTCCTTCCTCCGGAATTTCGTTAAAGGCTGCTTATTCAGCCAGTTACCGCCAAGATTCCGATTTGACGGATTTGTAGTTTAACGTTGCAAAAAAAAGCGTAAATCGCCTACTATCGGATAGTTGCACGAAACGCTCCCAAACAGCGTGGATTTGGCGAGGCTCTTGCATCTTACTGACTAAGCCGACATACAAATTAGGGTTCCGATTGGCTGGCTGGTTACCGGGGATGGGTGAAGTGAAAGTGAAGGCCTGTTTTCTTCGTCTCATAATTTTCTTAGGAATTGCCGCGTTGCTGGTGGTAAATGGCATCGCAGCCAGCGTCAATCCTCCGGCGCTGACAGCGCACCGCAAGGCTCGTGGAGTTACGGAAACGCAACACGCGAAGAAGCGCATGCACACGCTGGCGCGAAGCCGCGTTCCTCGTTCGCACGATGCTGCATCCACGCATCCCGCCGCTACGACTGCATCGGCGACGGCGCGCCGTCATCGATATTACGAGCGTTTCTATACCAGTTCGTTTGCTTCCGACATCACGGAAGGCGATGTGACAACGGGCGAAGATCCGATCGTTCGCCAAGCCGCCATCGATGCTTTGGGAAACATGAACGGGACGGTGGTCGCGATCGAACCCACCAGCGGACGCATTCTGGCCATGGTCAATCAGCGACTCGCCCTCTCCAGTGGCGCGCAGCCCTGTTCCACTATCAAGTTGTCGGTCGCTCTCGCCGCTCTGAGTGAAGGCGTGATCGACAAAGAGACGCAGGTCTCTCTCGGCAGCCGCAGCCGCATGAATCTTACCGAGGCGCTCGCGCATTCAAACAATGCCTACTTCGAAGCGGTCGGGCGAAAACTCGGATTCGAAAAAGTTCAGTCCTACGCCCATCAGTTTGGCCTCGGTGAGTTGGCCGGGTATCACATTCCCGGCGAACAACTGGGCACCTATCCCGAGACAGAAATTTCTTCGAAACTGGGCGGCGTCAGCAAGATGTGCTCGTTCGGCGAGGGCATATCCATGACTCCGCTGCAACTGGGCGCCTTGGTCACGGCAATTTCGAATGGCGGAACGCTGTATTATCTGCAGCATCCAACCAGCCCCGAAGCGGTTGCGAATTTCCAGCCCCGGGTCAAGCGACATCTCGATATCGAACCCGTGATTCCCGAATTGTCGGACGGCATGGCCGGAGCAGTGGCCTACGGCACGGCGCGCAGCCTGCGTTTGAACTTCAACGAAGAATCGATCTTAGGGAAGACTGGAACCTGCTCCCACGCGGGCACGCGGTTTGGCTGGTTCGCTTCCTACGCCAACACCGATATTGGACGCATCGTTACCGTCGTCTTTCTGCAGGGTGGGCGTCCCACATTCGGACCCAAAGCGGCTGAGATTGCTGGCCGCATGTATCGCAATCTTTATGACCACAACTTCTTCGTAGCGGGAACGTCGGGAATTGCGCCGGCGGCCACCGTGCAGAAAGCCAGCAGCGTCAGCGCCCAGCAATAGCAGAATTCAGCTTCAACACTAACATCGCGCTTCGATTCGCAATTACCTTTGCTGCCAATTGCCTCGCCCAGCAAATGATATCCCCCCACAGGTAACTTGCGCCCGCTCTAAGGCCCGCGTTTTACTCAATGCAGGAGTTCACCGTCCATGGAGGAGCAACTTCAAGTTCTGCTTCTGAAGCTCGCCGGCCACATCGGCCATCCCGTGGCAATTGCTGTTGCCGCCTTTGTCGTGGCGGGTTCCGTCTTTGCTCTCTTGCTCTGGAAGAAAAAGCCTGTCATGGGCTGCCTGGCAGCCGCTTTCGTCGTGGCGCTCGGGATCGCTCCATATATGGCTTTGAACACCCTGCAATCGCGCGGGGTTTACCACGTGCAAGTGGTTCTGCTGCGGCCAGACCGGTCGATTGCCGACATTGCGCAGGTGAAGTCCTCGAATGGCGGCGAACTGAAAATGGTCCCGGGAGGCTGGGAGTTGCTCGTGCTACCGCAAGCTCGACCGGCCGACGGCAAGCTGATCCTGACCGCTTCCATCAAAGATGAGTTTCTGAAGGGCACTTCTTCCGTCGTACTAGCGCAGGACTACTATCCGACGGCCACGATTCAGCTAGTCGCGGACACTTCGGCAATCGTCCGTGGTGTCGTGGTGGATGAAGACCTCGGCTCGATCGCGGGCGCTACGGTCTCCGTCGAAGGATGGTCGGAGAAAGCGTTAACCGACGCGAAGGGGAATTTCGTTTTGCCGGCGCATGCTGGCAAGGGTCAACTAGTTGAAATCCAGGCACGGAAAGGACCGCTGAGTGGCACTCTTTCGGCCCCTGCGGGAAAAGTTGTTGAGGTCGTTTTGACCCGGCAATAACCTCGCTCCGCGAACTTCATCGGCGCGATCGATTTAGGAAGCGCCCAAGTTCACGGACTACTGAAAAGGGCGACTTGCGCGGCCGGCTTTGCCTCAGGAGCTAAAGCCCTATCGATTTGGCGTGATATTACGGCGCAGCTAAAGCTGCACCCTTTCAAAACGTGAGCAAGACCAGGCTTTTCCCGCAACCTCTGAGGTATGCTCCGGGTGATTAGCGGCCCTCAGTGATTAGCGGCCTTCTTTGACTTCGTCTTTCGCCACCACTCCGTCCTTGATGTAGATGATGCGGTGGGCGTATTCCGCGATATCGTGCTCGTGGGTGACGAGGACAATCGTGTTGCCTTCAGAGTGCAGCCGATCGAAAAGCGCCATGATCTCGTTACCTGTCTGCGAATCTAGGTTTCCGGTCGGCTCGTCGGCCAGAATGATCGCTGGCTTGTTGACCAAAGCGCGCGCGATCGCCACGCGCTGACGCTGCCCTCCGGAGAGTTCGTTGGGCTTGTGGTTCATGCGCGATTCCATGCCGACAGACGCCAGCGCCTCTTTGGCGCGTATCGTGCGCTCCTCGGACGGAACTCCCGCATAAATCAACGGCAACTCAACATTGTGGAGCGACGTCGCGCGCGCCAGCAGGTTGAAGGTCTGAAACACGAATCCGATCTCTTTGTTACGAATGCGGGCCAGTTCGTCGTCGTCGAGTTCGCTCACTAGCTGTCCGTTGAGCCAGTATTGGCCCTTCGAAGGCGAGTCGAGACAGCCGATCAAGTTCATCAGTGTGGATTTTCCCGACCCGGACGGACCCATGATGGCAACGTATTCGTTGCGCTGGATGCGAAGATTGATGCCCCGCAGAGCGTGCACCTGCTCCGAGCCCATATCGTAGGTCTTCCAGAGATCTTCGGTGGAGATCATGTAAGAATTGGGCGCAGACCCAGGCCAGTTGGCCGGTTTGTCGATCGGCAGCACTTCAGCGGTTGCCATCTTGCTCTCCTTCGCGGAATCGGGCTGGGACACGCATGCTCCTATAGCCGTTCTAGCTTGGACGTTTTAGGTCCGCAGACGTTAGACGCCCGGCGACTAACTCTCGTCGTCTTCTTTCTTCGGGGCCGAGTTATCTATCTTTACACTGGTGCCGGGCTTCAGCGTTCGCAAAACCTTGTAACTGCCGGTGATCACTTCGTCACCTTCCTGCAATCCCTTTAGGACTTCGATGTCCGTCGTCCCACTTACGCCGGTTTCTACGGGGACAAATTGAGCTTTTTTATTGCGAATGACGAACACACCCTGGACTTCTTCTTTCTGCTTCGATGCGTCGGCGGGAGCGCTCGTGGCGGCTTCCACCGACCCCTTCCCCAAGTCTTTCGGAGCCAGATCGGCTTGCGTTCGAACCGTCAGCGCTTGAATCGGAATGCTCACCACATTCGAGCGCGTTGCGGTGGTGATCTTCGCCGTCGACGACAATCCGGGACGCAGGTCCGGAGGCGGATCGGTCAGCGTAACGACCACTTTAAAGTCCTTCGCCTCTTCGCTCGTCGAAGTGGCTTGGGAAGTCGCTACTCCGGTCGAACGAACAATGGCGTTGTCTCCAATTTCACTGACCACGCCATGAAAAGTCTTGTGCGGGATGGCATCGATGGTGACCTCGGCAGACTGTCCCAGATGCACGTTGACGATATCGGTTTCGTCCACTTTGACTTCGGATGTAATCACCGACATGTCAGCCAGGGTCATTAATGTGCTACCGGGTGAATTTTGGATCCCGATGACCACCGTCTCGCCCTCACGCACCGGAAGGTTGGTGATGACGCCATCAAAAGGTGCTTCGTAGGTAGTTTTCTGGAGCACGTCAGAGACCCGGGTCAGATTGGCCTGGTTCTGCGCGATGTGCTTGTCCATCGAGTCTTTTTGCGCTTTGGCCTCGGCGAGTTTGGCTTTGGCTTGAGCAAGGCCCGCCTCCGCCGACTCCCATGCCGCTTTCTTCACGTCGTAATCCTGTTTTGCGATCAGGGCGGCGTTGTAGAGTCCCTGGGCGCGATCCCAATCGAGTTTGGCGTGGTTGGCGTCAGACTGTGCGCGGTTCAGGTCTGCCTCAGCCGTGTTCATGGCGGCATCGCCGGCGGCGGCGTCGGTAACCGCGGCCTGAAGTGAGGCACGCGTGGCGTTCACATCGGCCGAGGATTGCACGTTTTCGAGTTGGGCCAGCAATTGACCCTTCTTTACCCGGTCGCCTTCCTTCACATGCAGCTTAATAATCTTGCCGAAGGCGTTGGCTCCGATGTTGACGTAGGTTTTCGGCTTGATTTCCCCGGACGCGCTCACGATCGAGGAAAGATTCTCTTTTAGGACCTTGCCGGTCTGCACCGTGACCAGATTCTTGTGGCTCTGATATACAGTCGCCGAAACGACGATCACCAGAATCAGGACTCCGCCGACGCCAATCAGTACTTTTTTCCAGGTTTTCATGAGTCGCTGCTTGTAGTTGGTTCCAAGTCCTAAAAATGGGCGTTGATCGGTGCGCCTAGCGGTAGAACGGCCAAAACGCACCACCGTTGCGCATGAAATGTTACGTTCAGCTTAGCGGAAAAGTTCCCAAAGGCTCAAAAAGCGATGTATTACCTATGCCGTTTGCTTGTCTGTCACTGACTTTATTCACTAATGTTAATAACCTAACTTGGACTGCCGCATGCACGGAAACGATGGCCGCCGATACTGCGCACAATTATATCGCGGCCAATCCCCGGGCGTACACGCGGGACAAAAGTGTGACCCCTCGCGCGAAATGCGGGATCTTCCAGTGGCCCCCGAACTGGCATTCGCCGGCCATGGATCGCAACCGACGCATTCTTAAGGAATTAGTTGCGAAACGCGCTCACGGAAATCTTTTCTGCCCAGGCCACTTCTCCTTGCCAGCATGTATCCAATCAACATAGAATCACTCAACAGAAGTTTCTCATGAGGTAGGCCCCTCTTATGTCCTATATAAGGTTTTCTGGAGCTTTGCGAAATCGCTGCTTGATCGGTCTGCTTACGGGCGTCGTCACTTTTGGATTTGCGTCTTTCGCCCAGGGACAAGACAAAGACACCAAAGCTTCCGATGACGCCACCGCGCCGGCGCAAGGAAGCCAGGTCGATCCCCTCAAGCGCCAGATACCCGAAAAACAACGTAAGGCCAATGCCAAGGCCCTTAAGATCGAGTTGAGCAAGACCTATCGCAAGTGGCTGGACGAGGACGTACGCTGGATCATCACCGATGAAGAGCGATCCGCGTTCATGCAACTTTCGAACGACGAAGAACGCGACCAGTTCATTGAGGCGTTCTGGCAGCGTCGCGATCCTACCCCGGATACCGAAGAAAACGAGTTTAAAGAAGAGCACTATCGCCGCATCGCCTATGCGAACGAACACTACGCCGCAGGCATCCCGGGATGGAAGAGCGATCGCGGCCGCATGTACATCGTGTTTGGACCCGCCGATGAAATCGACTCCCACCCTTCGGGCGGAAGTTACGAGCGTCCCATGGAAGAGGGCGGCGGCGAAACTTCGACCTTCCCGTTCGAAACCTGGCGCTATCGCTACCTCGAGGGCATCGGTCAGGAAGTCATGATCGAGTTCGTCGATACCTGCATGTGCGGCGACTATCACATGACCATGGATCGATCGGAAAAAGATGCGCTGAAATACACTCCCAACGCCGGATTGACCTTGTACGAGCAGATGGGCATGACGAGCAAGGCGAGCCGGTTTACGGGCGGCAATGGCATCGAGCAACTCGGCCAATCACCCTTCAACAACGATCTGCAGACCAAGGAATTTGATCGGCTGGAACAGTTCGCGAAGTTGCAGGCAGCTCCGGCTGTCAAATTTAAAGATCTGGAAGAAGTGGTCAGCCACAAGATCAGCGTCAACCTGATGCCCTTCGACGTGCGCGCCGACTTCGTAAAAGTGACCAGCGACACCGTACTCGTTCCGGTCACGATTCAGATCAAGAACCGCGACGTAACCTTTCAGAATAAGGATGGCGTGGAACGCGGCACGGTTAACATCTTCGGACGAGTGACTACCCTGACAGGCAAGATCGTCCAGACCTTTGAAGATACGGTGCAGGTTGATGTCCCCGTGGAACTGCTGCCCAAGACGGCCGAGAACTCTTCGGTCTATTGGAAAGCTTTGCCCCTCCGCATCAGCCAGAACCGTTATCGCCTCGACGTTGTCGTAAAGGACGTGAACGGCGATCGCACCGGTAGCTGGAGCCACGCGATTGTGATTCCGGATTTCAGCGAAGACAAGTTGAGCAACTCGACCCTGATCATCGCCGACCAGATGGAGCCCGTCGCCACCAAGAATGTCGGTACCGGAAATTTTGTGATTGGAACCACGAAGGTCCGGCCCCGGGTCGCTCCATCGGACGGCAAGCCAATTTCTTTCAAGCGCAATCAGAAACTGAATTTCTGGATGCAGGTCTACAATCTGAGCGTCGACGACAAAACCCACAAACCTTCGGCCACAATCGAGTACAATGTGACCGACGCAAACAACAAGGCTGTGATCCATACTGTCGAATCAACCGACACGATGGGGAACGTAGGGGATCAGGTCACGCTGGAAAAAACGCTCTCTGCGGCGAATTTGCAGCCGGGCCTCTATAAGATCGAAATCAAAGTGAACGACAACCTTTCCAAGCAGACGGTTGGTCCGACAGCGACTTTCGCTGTGGAGTAAACTGCGGCTGCCTGGTCTCCCAGAGGTGGTGGGCGAGATGTTACGAAAGCTCGGGTTAATCGTAGCTGTTGCCGTCATGACTGCGACGGCGGCTGTGCCTGCGTGGTCCGCATCCGTGTCAGGCGCGATTTCGGGATACGTTCGCGATAACACCGGAGCGCCTCAGATGGGCGCGGTAGTCGAGATTTTAGGCTCCGCTATCGGATCGAGCCTCGGTTCCGCCGTCCAGGCGCTGAAGGTCTACACCGACGATCGCGGCTTCTACTCGGTAGCCAAGTTGCTCCCCGGAACCTACAGCGTAAAAGTCAGTGCGCCTTCCTTCTTGCCTTCCCTTCGCGAAAAAGTTGGCATACATGCCGGCACGAAGGCCATGGTCAATGTCACCCTCACTACCCTTTTTGAAGCGATCCAACTTGTTCCCATGCGCACTCCAGTCGACGATGACGACTGGAAGTGGACGCTGCGGTCCGTGGCAAATCGTCCTATCCTGCGCGTGCTACCGGACGGCACCACGGTAGTCGAGCGGAACGGCGACGACGTAAAAGGCAGTGTCAGTTTGCTCGCGGGTTCACCTGGACAGGGCTTTGGCAGTTCGTCCGATATGACGGCCGGCTTTTCCGTAGAGCGTTCCCTTCTCTCAACCGGCACACTGCGCTTAAACGGAAATATTGGATACGATGCCGACGGCCAGAGCGTTCCCACCGCCGTACTACGAACGGCATACACCAATCATTACAACGGAATGTTTGAGCCTTCGATGGCGATCACTGCCCTCCGGTTGAATTCGCCCGACACCATTCCTGGCGCTTCGCTGCAAGCATTGTCCGTGACCAGTTCCGACCGCGTCGTGATTGGCGACAAACTGGAGATGAGGCTCGGCAGTGAATTCCAAACCATCCAGTTCATGGGCAAGGTTCATGCCTTCCGGCCCTTTGGATCGGTCGACCTGCACCTGACACCCAATACGGTGGTGGAATATCAGTACACGAGTTCCGTGCCCAGTATTGGAGTGGAAAATCGGCTCGGCCAGAGCGATGGCCAGTTTGACTCGGTTTCAGCCGACTTGAGTGAAACTGCTCCGCGCATGAGCATTACCGATTTCGCTCCCGCCGTCGAGAAGGCTCGCCATCAGGAAGTATCCGTCTCGCAGCGTATCGGTAAGACCAACATGCAGGTCGCGTTTTTCTCCGACGGCATTGCGGATCCTGTGCTGACCGGGGTCGGCGATATGACATCCGAGTCGGGCGACGTTTTGCCCGACATGTACTCCGGTACCTTTAGTTATCAGGGCAACGATTTCACGACTCGCGGCATGCGCGTGGTGTTGCAGAGAAAACTCTCTTCCGATTTGACCGCGACTTTGGATTATTCCTATGGGGGCGTACTCGATTTGTCACGCCCCGACATCGAGTTGCAGGATGCGCGCGAGTACATTCACAGTGAGCGGCGGCAGGCGCTGGCCGCGAAGTTTAGCGGTTCCATACCAAAGACAAAGACGCGATGGATCACCTCCTATCGCTACGCCGGCACAAGAACGCTGACCCCAGTCGATGAGTTCAACACCTCGGCGGGTCAGGCTGATCCTTATTTGAATGTCTGCTTACGGCAACCGGTCCCGGCAAGTTTCCTGGCGGGGCACATGGAAGTTCTCGTCGACCTGCGCAATCTTCTCGCCCAAGGCTACGTTCCGGTGATGGGGAGCGATGGACACACGGTTTATCTCGTCCAGGCGGCGCGCTCCGTACGCGGCGGCGTAGCCTTCAGCTTCTAGCGAACCTTCTCGCAACCAACTTAGCTGCAGAAATATTCCACCTTCCATAGTTTGTAATCTGCGAATTCATAACCCTCCGCACCACGCTCCACAACGGTTCGCCGAGCTAATCTCTCCGATCAACTCTTTCCATGCACTTCGTCACTGTTGTTTTCAACCCTCTCGTTTATAATTCCGCAACTCTTAAGTGGAAGTGCATTTGCAGTTGACAAAGGATTAGCCGGTTTTGCTACCGGAAATGAATCCCGTGCGATAGACGATTCAAGGAGGATTCGGAATGAAACTGCGCGTTTCAGTGGTGGTGCTTGTTCTGCTCGCGACGGCAACTCTCGTCGGCCAAACCTTTCGTGGAACCATCCTTGGCTCGGTAACCGATCCTTCCGGAGCAGTCGTCGCCGGAGCCACCGTTAAAATTCACAACCTGGCCACCGGCCTCGAGCGCACCACAACCACCAGCGCCGACGGAAGCTATGCCGTGCCTGAGCTGCCGATTGGGACTTATTCGGTCACGGTGACGCTCACTGGTTTTCAGACCGCCGTCACGAACAACGTTGAAGTCGATGTGGCCACCGAGCGCAGAGTCGATGTAGCCTTTAAAACAGGAGCAGTCTCCGAGCGTGTCGAGGTCCAGGGCGAGGAACTGTCGCAACTCGAAACGACCTCCGCCGAACTCGGGGGCACTCTTACCTCGAACACCATCGAGAACCTACCCGTCAACGGACGGGACTACACCAAGCTTATTTATCTCAATCCGGGCGTAGCCGGTTCTCCTGACCAGATTTCTGATTCTCCTGGATCCTTCGGAACGTTCTCGATGAATGGCTCCCGCGGGCGAGCCAACAATTTCCTGCTGGACGGAACCGACATGAACGACGGATTCCGTAATGATCCGGCAATTAACGAAGCTGGCGTATTTGGTGACCCCGCTACAATTCTTCCAATCGACGCCATAGCAGAGCTAAGCGTCTTATCGAACTACGGAGCGGAATACGGCAGAAACTCGGGCGCCGTGATCAATATCGTGACCAAGAGCGGAACCAATCAATTGCATGGGTCGGTGCTCGAGTTCAACCGCACCAGTTCGATTGGTGGAGCGCGCAATTTTTTCAACACTGCTGGATCGCAAGACCCCTTCCATAACAATCAGTTTGGAGCATCGCTCGGCGGCCCCATCGTTCACGATCGAACATTTTTTTACGCGGACTACGAAGGCCAGCGGGAGTCAGGCGCCCAATCCGGACAGAGCTGTGTGCCTGATCCGAGGCAAATCGCGGCCGACGAGGCAGCGAACGGCGCGCCCGATTCGGTGATC
>Ga0302281_10003785_pt1 | contig 10407 bp, 10 predicted proteins | sample III_Fen_E1_2_FD_198762 | JGI IMG/M metagenome (GOLD analysis project Ga0302281, IMG submission 198762) | Peat permafrost microbial communities from Stordalen Mire near Abisko, Sweden - III_Fen_E1_2 | ecosystem: Environmental > Terrestrial > Soil > Wetlands > Permafrost | place: Sweden: Abisko...
CGTGACCGAACGCGGCGCGGCCATCGATAGCTTCTACGTGTGCGAGCTGGACGGCCGCAAGGTCACGGCCCCGGAACGGCTGGCCGCCATCGAGGCCCGGTTGCGCGAGGCGATCAAGCAGCTAAAGTAGGCGGCGCAAACTTTGGCAAACCTGTTGCCAGACCGGAAATGATTTGGTAATAAGGGACTGGACAATATGCGGGTGTGGTTCAATGGTAGAATGTGGCCTTCCCAAGGCTGAGACGAGGGTTCGATTCCCTTCACCCGCTCCATTTATAATCAACGACTTACGAAGAAGTGCAAGTGAAGTGCAAGTAAATCAACCCGCCAAAAACCGAACAAAAAAATCTTTGGATTTGGACATTTCTTCCCCGGTTGAGCAATTCCAACATCGTGCTCTCAACAAAGCAGTGAGGGGAAGTTGTTTTACTTTGTGGTAATAGTGTAGTGATCGGCGACCGGACCGCCAGGTGATGACTTCACGTAATCAACGTTCACATGCTCCGGGAAAACAGTAACGCGAATGTGCCCCGAATTGCCCAGAAATGTGCCGTTTTTATAACCATAGTTTTCCAAATCGCGAATGCGACCGTCGCCAGCGAAACTTGGCTGCGGAACCATGATGTAAGGAATACCATCAAGTTCCTGCCGAGCATAGAAGTTGTCATGCGCCTTGAAGACCGCCGTGACGTGATTGCGCAGGAGAAGTTGGTGAATTGGCAGCGGCCAACCAGGGCGATGTTGTGCAAAACCTTCGGTGCCATCCAGATTCTTGCCGCCCCATTCGTTGAAGCCAGCGATCTCCACCCCGCCGCGCGAGGCTTGATCGCCACACAGGAGATTGTGCACGAAGACGAATTTGTATTTCGCGGGGCTGTCGGCCAGCGTGCTGGCGAGCCAGTCGTATTGTTCGCGACCCAGCGACCATGCCCAGCCATCACCGCCACCGCCGCGCTGACGAAGCGAATACCTATATGGGTCAAGCACCACGAACAGCGCATCGCCCCATGTCCACGCGTAATAATTTTCCAACAGGCCACTCTGGGGTTTGGGAATGGCATCGCCTGTGTAAAAAGTGTCAGGAATTGGATTGGGGAAATAGCGTTTGCGCAACAGATTCGACCATACAGCCAGGCTGTCCGGTGAACCGTCATCGTAGCGACTGCTCTCGCCATCATGCACGCCGAGAGCTAGAAAGAGCGGAACGGAAGAACTTATCTGTCCAAGATAAAAGCGTTGCGCCAGATACTGCCGTGCCGCCTCGTCGCGTGTGGCGTGCTTGTCCGTCATAAAAAGATTGCCGAGGTCAATGTGGAAGTCGGGTTGTTCGGCACGAATATTCGCAAGCGATTGTTCATACACTTCCGGGCTGGTGTGCTCGTCAAGATGCACGTCCGCCGTCATGGTGAATGTGAAGGTGCCGCCTGGAGGCCTCGCGGTTTGGAAATTATACTCCGGGCTCGTGGTGAATTGTGTTGTTCCAGCGGGCCGCGAATAGAATTGGTAGAAATACTTTGAGTTGGCTTGCAGCGGTGTGATTACAAATCCAACGGGCATTCCGGCCTTAAATTGACGGATCGTTGTCTGATTGGTGCAAACACCGGACTGCATCCCGTAAGTCACAAAACCATCCATGGGTTGATACGCCAATGCGCTCAACGTGACGGAATTCTTTTCCGGTCGGGCTAGAATCAAGTCATACGCATGAGCCGGCACGGCGACGTTGAAATAATTAGTCACGCCTTGACCGCGATGGCCATGGCCATTTTCCGGTTTGGCATCTTGCGCCGAAACATCGGACGCTACGATTGCCAATGCAGTTGCAATCGCAAGACAGCTTGAAATTGTTTTAGGCATGGCTGGTTTTCGCTTTGATCGTGTAGCTGTGGGCGATGTCGCCGGTCTTTTGCTGGGCGGTTTCATCCTGCGACAGATAACAACGCACATAATCCACCTTCACCTGTTCAGGTGAAACGGTGACGCGCAAATGACCGGAGTTCGGTAGCTTTAAGCCGGACTGGTAGCGATCCTCATTGTAGGCAAAGTAGCCCTGGTCGGCGGGCATGGGCACTTCCTGATAAACGACGCCGTCGCGCTGCTGAAGCGCGTAGAGGTGGTCGTGTCCCTGAAAGAAAACTGTGACCCCATGTTTGACCATGAGTTGATGCACAGGCATCTCCCAACCCGGCCGCCTTTCGGCGAACTCCCAGTCACCGCGCTTGTTCTGGCCGCCCCATTCATACAAGTTGCACTCATCAACGCCGCCACGGCCTGAACCCAGAACGTGATGGGCAAAAACGAATTTGTATTTCGCTTTACTGGTTTCGAGCGTGCGTTTGAACCATTGATACTGCGCGTCTCCGAGCGTCAGCGCCCACCAATCGCGTTGCCCCCGTCCGCCCTTGCCGCCGCCCATGTCGTCCTCGTGAAAGCCGCTGTCCACCTGCGCGGGTGAATGCCAGTAGTTGTCCAAAATCACAAAAAGCGCATCGCCCCAGGTCCACGCGCAGTAATCTTTCCGCAGCCCGACAGACGGCAAAGTTTCGGTGTCGCCGGAATAAAACCGATCCGGCGCAGGGGTGGGATAAAACTGGTTACGCGCGTTCTGTGCGTGAACGGCGACTGCATGACGTTCGTCGGTTTGATTGAAATTAAACAGCGAGGCTTGCTCGTGATTTCCATTGAGCAAAAAAACCGGCGCGGACTGAGCGACGAGCCCGAGGAACGGACGTTGTAAGGTGTAGCGCGCGGCCACGGAATCAAAATTAACTTCCTGCACCGGCGCGACGCTGAAATCGTCGCCCATGCAGATGTAAAAATCCGGCTTGTCAGCAGCGGCATTGAGCAACGTGCGCGCATACAAATTTGGCTCGCTCATCTGCGGGCGTTCGGGATGCGAGTCGCCCTGAATCGCAAATGTGAATGTGCTGCCCATGGGACGTTGCGTGTGAAAGCGGCACTCTGGTCGCGCGACAAAATTGGTTTCCCCGGGTTTGCGATAATTCAGCCGATAATAATACTGCGTGTTTGGTTGCAGCTTGTCGAAAACCGTCTCGACAGGTTTGCCGGCTAAAAAATTGAGCAAGCCAGTTTTGTTCGAGTAGCTGCCCGCCGCAGTTCCATATTCAAAAAAACCTTCTATCGTTTCTTTGGCAAACGAGTTTACCGTCACCGATTGATCGCTGACCCTACCCAGCACCAGCGACAACCAACTGAACGCCGCGAGTTCCGGCGGTAGCACATAATCCCCCGCACCGTGTCCTCGTCCGCCGCCTGGACCGTGACGGCGAGGGCGGTTCGGATCGGGATTCTGCTGCGCGATGGCGGGCGTCATGAGCCAGCCGAAGGTTGCCGAGAGCAAGGCAATAAATTTTCTACGAGTGGTGTAGAGTTTCATAAGTGGGAAATTCAATTCAGGGATTTGGCCGGTCACGATCATTTCTGCCCGGTGGTTGGTCGTCGCCGTTTTGTTGAATGAAACGGGTCCGGTCGTAAGTGAACTTCAATTCGGCGCTGTCGAGCACGAGGTCTTTCATGGTGTTTAGCAAGACATTGCGATTGACCGCAGACGGCGGCAAGGAAATTTGCACGGGCGCAGACAACGCATAGACGGTGATGAAATAGGTTTTCGCTCCTGGCCCCTTTGAGTGCGGTGGCGAATAGCCGAGGCTGCGATTCACGCTGTTGTTGCCCGCAATGCCGATACCGGTCGCATTCTTCGGCAGGCCGTGAACGTCCGCCGGAATATTGTAAAGCGTCCAATACCACTTCACGTCGCCCGGTCCTGGAAAATGATCCATGATGACCGCGAAACATTTTGTCCCGGCGGGTGCGCCACTCCATTCCAGTGGCGGCGAGCTGCTGGCTCCGTCGCCGGTGAATTCCACGGGCAGCGCGCCACCGTTGGTGACCACACTGCTGCTCAAAATAAAATTTCCACTGCGCTTCGGGTTGATGGTCACTGGAGCAACCACGCCGCCGCGCGAGTTGTCGGGGCGCGGTCCGCGTTGATTTTCCGGCGGCGGATTGTCGCGCGGGGGTGGACCATTGTTTCGTCCGCCTGCGCGGTAAGTGGCCGTGCTCTCTGTTCCGTCGGCGTTTACGAATTGAAAATTCCACGCACCGTTGCCGGCGTTGTCATAATTGACTGCCGCCGACTGGCCATCCACGATGTATCGCAGGGAAAAATGTTTGTCGTCCGGCGAGTTGGTGAACCCGATAATTTTCGCGCCACGCAAAGGCGGTTGCGCCGGACGAACCGGCTGCGCGTGTGGCTGCGGGTCAACCTGGCCGTTCAATTCAACCACTTCGCCATGAAAACCGGCGATTACATAAGGATAATTGGTCGTGGCGTTATAGTGGTAACCCAGTGCCGCCGTGTAGTGACCGCCGCATTCATCAAGACCCTCGGGTTTCGACCCGTCCGGTTCGGTCGGGCCATAGATCGGGTAACCATCCAGCGCGTAGGCGATTGGCTGATCTTTGCCGACCACGCTTTGCAAAAAGATTGGCGCGACGTGGTAATGATAATCGTCCGCGCGACCGCAGTGACCACCCCATAAATCAAGTTCACCGATTTCCTTGGAGATTTCGCCCCGGTTGTTTTGTGGATTGAAAATTGGAATCCCGTTCACCGCGACCGCGATGGCACCCCGGAGAAAATTATTTTTGATGGTCTGAGGATGTTCAGTCGGCACCGGATGTAGCGGGATGGCCCAGGCGTTCTCGCCGAAATATGGCTGCGGCAACGGCACCTGCTGCTGCCACGAGGTGATGCCGACCATCATGCCGTGTGCCGGCAATCCGTTGTTTTGGACGTAAAGATATTTGTCATCCCAGCTCACCTTCACGCGCGGAGCAAATTTCAGGAAGACGGCCGCTTGCGGCGGCGGATTGTCCGTGCCGCCGGGCAAGCCTGAGCTGTTGGCTTTGCTGCCAAACCAATCGGGAGCGTTCGGCGTGGTGGTTTGGGCAACGATGGCGGTTGCCGCCAAAATGATTTGCAGTTGGAGGATTATTTTTTTCATTTGTTGAAAAATTGTTCATGCACCGCCACGCAGAGGTAATAGGTGCCGCAAACGGAGATGGCCGACGTGCCGTAACGCAGCAACGCCGCGCGAGCAGTCTCAGGCAGTTTGTAATGGCTCAAGGCCAGCAATCCAAACAGCGGCAACACCACCACCTGATGACCGATTTCTACGCCCAAGCTGAACGCGCCCAGTGCGATCCAGGTGCCGATGGCGGGTAACCCGGCCATCGCATCCAGCAAGCCTCCGGCAAAACCCAGTCCATGAATCAGGCCAAAACCAAAGGCCACGGCCAGCCGAATCTTTGAGTGGGCACGTTGCGGCCAGATGAGGTTTTCCAGCGCCACGAAGACAATGCTCAACGCTATCACCGGTTCGACGATAAACGCGGGCAGACGGAAAATGCCGAAGACGCAAAGCGTGAGCGTGAGGGTATGCGCCAGAGTGAACGCCGCGATGACTTTGACCATTTCCCAAAAGCTTTTCGTGGCGATGACCAGCGCGGACACAAACAGCAGGTGATCCCAGCCCGTGAGAATGTGCATGATACCGTGCCAGAGATATTCGCAAAAGGTGCGCCAGTTCTGCGATTTCATGGCGGTGACCGCTGGAGCCACTGAACTCTCCCAGCCGGTTGGAATCGTTGCCGGTTGCTGGTAGCCGAGCAGCCAGGTGGTCGCTGTGTCGGCGTTCAACCGCTTTGCCCGGATGACGTAGCTCACATCCCATGCAGTGCCGGGTGCATACGGATGCTCTTTCAGCATATGGTTCAAAATGGTGACTTCTGCTGGCGGCGGGCCGCTCAATGGATACTCCAGTTCATATTGGTAAAATGTCTGTTCAGGTTCGGCTACCGCTGGCGGGCGCGTGAGCTTGACGAATGTTCCTGCGAGAATGTTTGTGCCGACGGAAAACGTCAGGTGCTTCAGCACATAATCGCCCTGTTGCTCTGCCGCGCGATCCAGAACCGCCTCTCCCACATTGCTGCCCGGATTGATCTCAATTCTTTGGGCCAGGCAGATTTCCTTCAGGGAAACATTGATCGCCACACGGATGCACGAAGGTTCAAACTGAACCCACATTGCATCCTGCAAAATGGGATGCGCATGTGCGTTGCTGAAGCTTGCTGCTGACAGACTTGCCAGCAGCACAGCAACAAAAATTCGCAATAAAAATTTCACAAATTGACGTTACGCAAGCCAACCTTTAGCCAACATTAAGGCAAACTAGCGGAAAGAGATTATTAGATGGTTGCAAGTTGCGTGTCGAGGTGGAGAATTGCCATAAGGTTTGGAAAGTGGTGGGAAATAGTGGTTTTCACCAATGATTTAGGGTCAAAACCTTGATTTTTAGGAGCACTTTTTTCCAGGAATAAACACGAGGGTTCGATTCCCTTCACCCGCTCCATTGATAATAAAGCACTTACGAAGAAGTGCAAGTAAAGTGCAAGTAAAATGACTGTTTTTCACACTTCGTCAAAACTTTGAATTTGCTGGGGTTTTCTGTTTCCGGTTGAATGAGTTTTTCAATCGTGCTAGAACCGATTCTGGGATGGCAGACACTCAGACGGATATTTTATCGGCGTTGCGGATGCAGGAGGCAGCCTTGCTCGGCCTGCTGGAAACCGTCCGACAGGCAATCCAAACCGTTCTTTCCACACAGCCCACCGAAGCAGCATTGGACGCGCCGAAAACCGAGTCAATAGCCGAGGAGCGTCGGTTTATGAATCAAGTCCTGGCCGAGCTTGGGGTCCAATTCACATCGGCGGACATTTTCGAGCGGGCAAAGAAATTAAAGCCCGGCACAAAGCGGGATTTTTTGAAGCGCGCCATCATCAGGCTGGAATTGTCCGGCGCGATCCGAAAAATTGAAGCCGGACGCGGAAAGCGGCCGGCTCGTTTTCAGAAGCGGTTTTTTAATTAAGCTTCCAGCAGGATTTTCGCGGCGCGCGGCGGGAAGTTCGCCGGATTGGCCGGTGCAACGCCGTTGAGCTTGGGGAGCGATTCAACGGGACTCGCGTTCCGAGCCGTGCGCCACGCCACAAAATCCTGCCAGAAGATAACCCCGCGAAACGCGGGAAAGCCCGGAAGATGAAACCAGCCACGGGCCGTTGAATAGGACACACCAACGAGGACGGCAAATTCTTTGGCGTTCAAAGCTTGGTCCAGCCGGCGCTTTTCCAAGACCGATTCCAGCGAGATGCCCACCAGTTGCTTGTCCTGGCTTTGAGCCGTCGCCGATTGCGTGTGTTGCGGTTTTGTCATCACACCAAAGCAGTCACGTCTCACAATGAAAATTGAACAATGATATTTTCTGAAATCGTTTGCCTGACACAATGGCCCGCGATTAGGCTTTACGGAAACGATGGCCGACCTCATCACACTTGTCCGCACCTACCGGCTGACGGCCGGAATCGCCGACCGCCTCCGGCTGTCGGATGAAATTTTCCTCCAGCTTGAACCGCTCCTCCGGTTCATGATTTACCGCAAAGTTTTGGAACAGGATGAAGACGATGTTTTGCAGGAAATCATGAAGGCCGTTGCCGTCAGCCTGGACACCTTTAAGAAAAATTCGCACGACGATTTTATGAGGTGGTGTCGCGGAATTGCGCGTCATAAAGTCCACGACTACTATCACAGCCGTAAGAAAACCGACCGGATGGAACCCGTGCCACCCGAAGAACTCTGGGGGTATGTGGACGAATCCGGATCGCTATCAGCTCAGGACAAGCTTGATCTTGAAACCGCGATTAAAATAATCAACGCGAAGAAGCCGAGGTGTTATGATTTTTTATGGAAATATCACATCCAGGCTTGGGACTACGATGAAATTGCAGAGGAAAAAGAAATGGAATATCATACTGTCGTCAGGACAATTGAGCGTTGCCTGAAATTGGCGCAAAAACTAATGTTGCCGCTGATGTCACCGCGAAAACCACTTTCCTGAATATGCAAGACGACAACACAGAGGCCGGCAGAATTCTCCATAAACTTGGAGACCGGTTGCGTGCGGGTTTTGTGAAAAAGCACCCGGCGCGGCATCTTGACGCCGCGCGCACCGCCATTCGCGAGCAGTATGCCCGCGAGCAGGAAATCAAACGCAACCAGCCCGCCACGGTCCCGCCACCGTCGCAGGCCAACGTCAAGAAACGCAAAGGCCCGAAACTTTAGCGGCGGGGCGTCATAACAATTCGCCCTGCCCATTTTCCTTCATGTGGTAGGTCCGCACGAAGGCGAGGCGATTCCCGTTGAACATGAATCTGATGTTGATGAAGAAAACCCCGTCGCTCGTGCTCCGATACAAAAACTCCTTTTCCAGCAGTTCACGCAGACCGCGCCGGAATGTCCTCTCATTTAATCCCCGATCATGCGCGAAGTATTGGCTCAATTCTATTTTATCACTCCCCGGTTTTTCACGCATCTGGTGATAGACCAGTTCAAAAATTTGCATTCCGGGTTTTGACAGGTTGCAGGCTTGCTTGATGCCATCCAAAAACAGTTTCACAAACCGGCTGGCGTCCACTTCCTCTTGCCACCAGAACCCCACGCCGCCGATGCCTTTGATCTCGCCGCTGGTGTTGTCCACAATCACCGCCGCCTTGCCGCCCGGCACTTCAAACCGCTTGTGACGGGTTGCCAGTCCGTTGGACGGCGGGATGCTGGGATTGACGCGATAAACGGGCAGACCCCGTTTGGTAGTGACTAAATTCCCTTGAGAGTGTTCGGCCATTTTTACCTCCTGATTTTGGTCGTGAACGACTCGCACCCTGTCACAGTTTGACCAAAATCACAACGGGTTTTTGGCCGTGCAAAACCCGAAACCGTCCGTTTGTGGCCAGAAAGTGTCCGAACCGGTTCAGCAAAATCAAAGGCTTAACCCGTTCTCCTTTCTTATACTAAATAAGGGGAACGGGGAGTTATCCACGCCGACGCCGACGCGTGCCACACCGCAGGTGAGGCGGCGGGGTCCCCTGGCGCGGGACATTGCGAAGCAATGTATATGCTTCTTTTGTATTATGCATGCTCAGACTCGGCCGCGCTATTACCGGAAAAGAGGCGGAGAAGTTCAATCTGTCGGCTACCCAAGTTAGCCGGTTAATAAAGCGACACTGGCCAATACTCCAGTGCTATTATTCTGGGATGGATATACGCAAACAGCTCTGGACAAATAGCTTGGAGATGACTGGCGGCGGTATCCAGGTCGAAGCCTATGAAGTGTCGCATGGTCATCGTAGAAATGACCCGCCGCATTTCAGCATCACGTTTAAGCGCGTTTATCCTGAAGCTGACTTAATCCCAGCACTGAATGAACCAGTTTGAGCGACAACAAGACGAATTGAGCGCTATCCGGAGAGGCTGGTGTGAGAGTGAATGGAGGCTAAACTTCCTTCGCTCTTTCACCAGCCGACCTCCCCCTAAACTAACCGATGAACAGCTGCGTAATTGGGATCAAACTAACCAATCATCATGCTCTCCCTGGCAAACACCTCCCAACCTAAACTAAATCTGCGAAGCTTGGGTGAACCTAAATCAGCCTGGCCGAAGGATATTAAATCGGCCAATGATTGGTTCTCCTCAAAGTTTCCGGTTCAGGTCAGCGTATTTGGCAGTCCGTTTCTGGAACAGCATGAGGTGGGTCTGGACCGTGAAGCCGTCATCACCCCGATTATCCCCAACCTTGATTGCCTAGCCGCGTGTTTAGGCGGGGATGAGAGGCTGGGGCATCGCGTAATTTATTATGTCAGCGAGCTCCAGTTCTACTTTTATGACCCGGTTGACCAAATGTACCACAGCACCACACCGGAGAAGCTGGGCAACTACTTACGCGGACTGTTAGCGAGATGTGCAACCGAGGTGAAGGGAGAAGGCCATTTGTTCAACGCCTTCCATACCTTCCGGACAGATCAGGTCGTTAAGGCCGTCGTAAACCGCGCTAAATCGGTTTTAGAGGCCGGCCCTGACTTCTTCGGGGTCAAGTCACCCCATCAACGCGTCGAAGGCCCTGAGCTTTACCAGAGGCTCGCCCTAGTATTTGCGGAGCAGATGCTTCGGCTGGACGGGAATAGCACACTTTCAATCAGTCAGACCTTCGCCCTGTTCAACAAGTTTGCGGCAGCCAAGAACATGCCGGCAATCAAGCGCCGGGATTTTAAAGGACTCATTTCTTGGGCAATTGACGACGCTTACGGGTTGGGGGTCCGGCATGACATTTTGAACGTCGAGACTCAGAAACAGCAGACGGGGTGGAAGGGGCTGAGGGCGGCGGACCTGGCTTGACCTCCGCAGCACCCGATTTGCGGTTTGTTGCCGGATTGTGAGGGTTGACGGCCTCCCCCTCAGCAGTTTTAACCACCAATACCGGTCTGATACCCCACAAACGC
>Ga0302281_10003790_pt1 | contig 10404 bp, 8 predicted proteins | sample III_Fen_E1_2_FD_198762 | JGI IMG/M metagenome (GOLD analysis project Ga0302281, IMG submission 198762) | Peat permafrost microbial communities from Stordalen Mire near Abisko, Sweden - III_Fen_E1_2 | ecosystem: Environmental > Terrestrial > Soil > Wetlands > Permafrost | place: Sweden: Abisko...
CGGCACTGTTTTCCGCGACGATTCCACCGCAGATTGAAACGCTCATCCAGTGGGCCATGCACGCGCCGGAGACCATCGAGATCGGCGCACGCCGCACGCCGGCGGAAACGGTCAAACACGTCATCTATCCGGTTTCCGACATGCAGAAAACCGACCTGCTGCTCGAATTGCTGAACCGCGTGAACTACGATTCGGTCATCGTTTTCTGCCGCACCAAGCACGGGGCCGACCGCGTGGCCACCACGCTCAAGCGCGCGAACCACGCCGTGGCCGTGCTGCATTCCAACCGCACCCAGAAGGAACGCGAACTCGCCCTGGCCGGTTTCCGCGAGGGCAAATATGAAGTCCTCGTCGCCACGGACATCGCCGCGCGCGGATTGGACATTGCCGACGTCAGCCACGTGGTGAACTACGACGTGCCGCAACATCCCGAGGATTACATCCACCGCATCGGCCGTACCGGCCGCGCCGAGAGTACGGGCGACGCCTTCACCATCATGGTGGCCGAGGATGCGCCACACGTCTTCGCCATCGAACGCTTCATCAGCCAGAAAATTCCGCGCGTGAAGCTGGAGAATTTTGATTACCGCTACACCGCGTTGTTTGAAGAGGCCAAGCCCGGCGCAGCGGCCGGTTTCCCCGGAAAAGTGCGCGGCGGACGAGTCCACGGCGGTTATCACTTCGCACCCGGCGGACGACGACGATAATTCCGCGCCCTGCTTGGCGGCTCGGCAAGGGAAAATTCACCCTTTTTTTTGTACATCTGCTCCGGTTTGAGAATTTGCGGTTCAGTAACCTTAAAAGATTCACCTTGGGCTTCAACGGAGCGGAAGAAGCAGGAATTATAGCCCTCGTGGCATGCCGGGCCGTTTTGCTCTACTTGGATCAGCAGCGTGTCCCCGTCACAATCGAAAGCGATGTCCTTGACGATTTGCGTATTGCCGCTTTCTTCGCCCTTCATCCAAAACTTCTGGCGCGAGCGGCTCCAGAAATGTGTCTTGCCGGTGGCGACGGTGCTTTCGAGCGAGGCGCGGTTCATCCATGCCATCATCACCACGCGACCGGTCTTCTGCTCCTGCACAATGGTGGGAATCAAGCCGTTCGCGTCAAATTTCAATTTGTCATAGAAACTCATAAACGAAATTTACGATATGCGATTTACAGTTTACGAGCCTAAACGATGCACGGTTTCGTTTAAGATCAGGGAGTATAAATCTTTGGTTTGACCGCTGTGGGGACATTGGTCAGACCAACGGAGTTCGGGGAGATTTCGGGTGCGGCGTTTGTCGCACGTCGCTCGTGATCCGCCAGCGAACGTGTGAGCACTTGTTTTAATTGCAGAAACGCCTCGTTCGTCACCATGTTCAGATGCGTCTGCGCCTCGACGAACCGGCCGGCATAGGTTTTCAATCGCGCCAGATGCAGTTCCACGCCCTGCCGCTCGGCATCCGTGTGGGCGATGACCAGCGCGTTCGTCCAAGCGGCCAGCGCATCGTTCGTGCGCAGCGGCTTGATGCCGTAATAGGTTTCGGCGTAATCTGTCGCCAGCGGGAAATTATTCGGGGCGAGCTGCATCGCCTGCCGGTAGAGGTCGAGCGCCTTGTCAAAAACCTGCTGTTCGTCGAGGTGGAAATACTCCCGCGCGTCTTTGCGGAAGAGATACACCGTCGTGGCAAAGTTTTCGTAATATACCGGCTCGTCCGGCTTGAGCTTGATCGCCTGCGCGTAATATTCAAAGGACTTCGTCACCGGACTGTGCTCGCCGTAGTAGTTCGCCAGGTTATTCCAGACCGCGGGATTTTTTGGATCCAACTGCATCGAATTTTCGTATTGCATATGCGCGCCCTCCTCGTCGCCGATGTCATTCAGGAAACTGCCGTAGGCGAGATAGCCGTGCGCACTGTCAGAATGACGCCGCTGAAAATTTTCATAGGCCTCGCGCACCTGATCAAAGCGCGCCTTGATCCGCACGTTCAAGGCCGCCGAAGCCGCCGCCCGGTTGGTCGTGGACGAAGAGTCCAGGTCAAGGATCCAGCCGTTCACGTCATCCTGGGCCGCGTCATCGGCCATCATCACTTCGCGCAACTCGCGTTCTGCCGGATCGACGGCAATATCCACCGCGACACCAGTCTGCTGCTGGATGACATTGCTGACAGCTTGCGGCTGGTTGGTGGCCAGAAGTGCGCTCAAAAGTCCAATGGTCAATTGGTTCACGGCATCAAGATAGCCATTCCGAGTTTAAAAGACAGAATTACTGGAATAGAACTGACAAAGCGGATGTCGTTCAGCCTGAGTCCACCCAACCGGAACTGTATGTGCATGGTTAGGAAGACTTCCGAGGCGAGCGCCACTTCTTTTGTACAACGCCTTTCTTGGTAAAGCCAGGGGGGCATCTGCTTTATCTAAATGAGAGATTGTCCAGCATTACTGACGTAGTACATTTATTTAGATTAAAAGCCTGGTACAGAATTAACTATTATTAGTTGTTAATAATGAAGTATATATTAATTTTAATACACAACAAATATGAATTATTTATGATTTTTATTAAAAGTAACTATTTGATCAGCCAATATTTGAATCAAAATGATGATTCTTTGATTCCGGTTGAGGCATTTTAGCACTTCGAGTAAGCCATATTAACAAGATGCTTATATCAGCTGGTGAGACACCGGAAATTCTACCGGCCTGACCGATGGTACGGGGCCGAATTTTTGCGAGCTTTTGCCTAGCTTCGAGCCGCAAACTCGGAACAGCGGTATAATCAAACGACTCGGGGATTATTTTGTCTTGGAGATTTTTTGACCGGTTTACTTCAATCTCCTGCCGATCAATATAGCCGGCGTATTTAATGGCAATTTCCACCTGAAGCATGATTTCATCGTCAAGTTTAGGATTTATGCCGGGCAGATCCTGATAAGAAACTTCCGGTCGGCAGAGAATTTTTGCCAATGTATCGCCCTGTGAATAAATTGTGTATAATCGGTTTATTTCATCCGATATGGCCCTTTCTTTGGCGGCAAATTTAACGAAATTACGGGTTGGCAATAACCCAATCTCATGACCTAGACGTGACAACCGCAAGTCAGCATTGTCCTGGCGCAATAGCAGCCGATATTCGGCCCGTGAGGTGAACATGCGATAAGGCTCAGTCGTTCCCTTGGTCACCAAATCATCAATTAAAACTCCGATATAAGCCTGGTCACGCTTCAGAATTATGGGAGCACGATTTTGTACACGACGCGCGGCATTGATACCGGCCATCAGACCCTGTGCGCCGGCCTCTTCATAACCAGAGGTGCCATTGATCTGACCGGCGAGAAATAAATTCCGACAGATCTTGGTTTCGAGAGAAGCATAAAGTTGAGTCGGAAAAGCAAAGTCATACTCCACGGCATAGGCCGGCCGCATAATTTCCGCAGCCTCGCACCCAACAATGGAACGCACCATTTCGATTTGTACTTCAAATGGTAAACTGGTGGAGAAACCATTTATGTAGATTTCATCAGTTTCAATCCCTTCCGGCTCGAGGAAGATTTGGTGCCGCTCCTTTTGAGCAAACTTCACAATTTTATCTTCGATGGAAGGACAATACCGCGGACCTACACCTTCGATCACGCCGGAATACAGTGGCGACTTGTGAAGATTTTTTTGGATGATTTCAACCGTTTTAGAGGTTGTAAAAGTGATATGGCAAGGTAATTGGCCGTTGATGCGGCTCAGCGTTGAATTTGGTGGGTATATGCTAGCCGGCAAATTTGAATTTACAGGATTCGGCCGGAAATGTTCCATGTGGAACAAATCGTCCTTCCAAAATGTAAAATAGGGCACAGGCTCTTCCCCAGGCTGGGATTCGGTCTTTGAAAAATCTATTGTTTTTCGCAACAATCTTGGTGGGGTTCCGGTCTTGAGTCGGCCAAGTTCAATGCCCAACTCTTGAAGTGATGCGGACAAGTTCATGGCGGCAGCGTCCCCAGAGCGTCCACCTGATTGCTGGTTTGAACCGATATGCATCAATCCTCGGAGAAATGTTCCAGTCGTAACCACAATGGTCTGGCTGACGTACTGTACTCCAAGGATAGTTTCTATACCATATGCAACACCATCTTTATAAATAATTTTAGATGATTGTCCTTGTTTAATATCGAGGTTCGGAGCAGATTCACAGACCCACTTCAAACGAAATTGGTAGGCCTTTTTGTCGCACTGCGCACGAGGCGCCCAGACTGCTGGCCCATTGGTTTTATTCAACATTCGAAACTGAAGCCCGGACATATCGGTTGTGATTCCCATTTCACCGCCGAGAGCGTCAATTTCGCGCGCCAAGTGACCTTTGGCAAGTCCGCCGATAGCCGGATTGCAAGACATCTGGCCAATAGTATCCGCATTGATTGTCAGCAATAATGTTTCGCATCCCATCCTGGCGGCGGCCAATGCGGCTTCCACGCCGGCATGACCTGCTCCGACAACAATCACATCATATTTTTTAGGATATAAAAACATCAAATTAATTCGTTTATATCATTTGAATTCAATAGTTAATGATAACGAGTTTTAAATCAAAAAGTATGACTTAGCCGGAAAATTTAATCTATTGGCAATGGCAATTAATAATCCAATAAAAATGGGCGAGATTTCACTTTCTCGTAACACGCCACATGCACTACATGATCTTTAGATTACCGAGTTGATTTTTTTCTGACCTCTAATTAATGAACTTAAAATCGAATAACTATACTAGACCAAATTACATTGCTAATCACCGTTACCTTTACGGGCATACTATCAAAGGCATTAGAAAGTAGCAATTTAAACCGGCATTGGTAAACGCTAAAGAGGTCATTTAACTAGCTTCATCAGCGAGCATTTAGATTTTAACCACTCGATATATTGGCTACTATCCAACTAATCTACCATTATTATAACAGGAAAAGCTTCAAAGGATTCGGCCTTAGCCGATTCTTCCGACAACGGCCTATCTCCCTGCGAAAGTGATTCAAATCAAACCCAACTTAAAAGGTTACGGAAGTATCCAACACAGTTCTGGCTCGATGGACCGGTCAAGGTGAGAGAAAGGCGAAGGCGGGCAGATTCCGCAACACGGTAAACAGCAACGCGAGGATGAGCAGCGGCCAGAGAAATTTCAACGGGAAAAAATCAACCCGCGGCCGCACGTGGTGATGGTTCCAGCCAAACCAAGCAGCGCGAACGGCGATGGCCAAAAAGGTCAATACGAATAATGCATTATCGTGCAGTGCCAGTATAAATTTTCCGTGCAACAGCGCATAAAATGCTCGGGTCATGCCGCAGCCAGGACAATTCAAGCCGGTAAGACGGTGGAACTGGCAGACGGGATAATAATGATCTGTGGCGGGGTTGAAAAAGAAAAACACAGCGACTACGCCCGCCAGCGTGGCCGTCAAGAGGATGGTCACGAAGCGCGCAATGTTGCCGGTGATTTTGGGTGGAACAGACTTCATTCAAATGGCGCCAGCATGCCAGCCCAAGCCGGCTGGATTGGAAATGAGTTCAAAAATACCCAGCCCGAAGGTCAATAGCAAACTGACCGCCGAGCAAATCAGCCCCGCCAAGGCCAAGCCCTAGCCGTTCTGTTTTTCCGCTTGCCGTTGAATCTGTACCAGAGCAATGATGGAAAATATCAGGCCGAAAAGGTTAAACGGACAACCGCAGCAGCATATGCATGAAATGATGCCGCAAATAAAGCCGGCCGTAGCAAAACCATTGTTACTTCGGGTGATCTTCGTCGTGGTTGGAATTAATGGCGGCAGGCCTGGAAAATGCGGTGTAAACTCTGGCAATAGGCCGAGAAACGTCCAGTCCGCCGCGTCCTCCGGCAGCACTGGTGTACGACTTTCGACGCGCCCTTGCGCGATCCAAGCACGAATATGTTCCGCCGGGACTGGTCCGTAGATTTTTCCGTCGTTGCCAATGATTTTAAACATGGGTCAACGATGAAAATTTATAAATTTAACAAGCGCCACAATAATGATTACGGCCGATAAAACGAAGAGCGTTACTAACGGCCAAATTCGCCTGTTCGGTTTTGGTGGCGAGACTGAAGGCCGAAACATATCCGCAAATTCCGGGAGAGATTCTAAGAAAACCCAGTCTTTCGAGTGTGGTGACTTGACCGGCGTCTTACATTCCAAACGCTGTTCAGCAATCCATGCCCGGATTTTTTCGGCGGAGACGGGACCGTATTCTTGACCATCTCCACCCATCACGAAGTAATCGGGCGGAGTTATCATGCTTCATCAAGGTTATGCCCGCCGGTATCCGCGCAGATGCCACGTTTGGCGGCCGAAACAAAGTCTAACAGGACCTTGGCCCCGGCGCTTTTGCAAAGATTTTCCGCCTCGGCAATGGCGGAATGAAATAATTTTCCGCTACGAAATAGCAGATGATAAAGCTGCCTTAATTCCTGCCGTTCCGGCGCGGAAAACCCGGCGCGCCGCAATCCGATGGTGTTCAAGCCACAAATTCCATTGTCACCGCGCGCAACGGTGAACGGTGGCAGATCCTTGCTGATAGCCGAGCCGCCTTGCATGATCGCAAGCGTGCCGACGCGGCAGAATTGATGCACGAGACAGTGGCCGGAAAGGAACGCGCTGTCCTGCACCGTCACATGGCCGCCGAGTGTTGCGCCATTCGCGAAGATGACGCGGTTGCCGACCAGGCAGTTGTGCGCGACGTGCGCTCCGGCCATAAACAGGTTGTTTGAGCCAATGAACGTGGCTTCGGCCAGTTTGTTTGAGCGATGAACCGTGACGTGTTCGCGAAAGACATTTCCATCGCCAATTTCCAGTCGCGTCGGCTCGTCTTGGTATTTCAAATCCTGCGGCGCGTCGCCGATAACGCTGCCGGCGTGGAAAACATTGGCCGTTCCAATCCTGGTCACGCCCGTCAAATAAACGTGCGGTCCGACCACACAGTCCGCGCCGAGTTCCACGTTCGCGTCAACTACCGCATGGGGACCGATGCGGACGTTCGCGCCAATCTTCGCCAGCGGATGAATGATGGCCGTGGGATGAATCATTTTCTAGCACAGCTAAACACAGATACACGCGGATGAAAATGGTTTTTTGACCCGCGATCCGCCCGCGAAGATGTTTTGTGGCTTCGAAGTTTCGTGATAAAATGAAATCTGAAATGACCGGCACAACCGCAACTGAATCCAGCCGCCAGCCGCCAGCCGCCAGCCGGAATTTGCCCGAGTTGCTGTCGCCCGCTGGCGACTGGGAGTGTGCGAAGGCCGCCATTGAAAATGGCGCGGATGCGATATATTTCGGCCTCGACAAGTTCAACGCGCGAATGCGCGCCCACAATTTCACCGATGCGGATTTGCCCAGGTTGATGGAATTTCTGCGCCGCCGTGGCGTCAAAGGCTATGTCACGTTTAACACCTTGGTTTTCCAAAACGAAATCGCCGATGCGGAAAATTATCTCCGCGCCATCATCGCCGCCGGGGTTGATGCGGCGATTGTGCAGGACGTGGGCATCTGCCGGCTTATCCGAAAGCTTTCACCGGATTTTCCCATTCACGCCTCAACCCAGATGACCATCACCAGTGCGGCGGGAATTGAATTTGCCCGAAACCTCGGCTGCAACCTGGCCGTTCTCGCCCGCGAATGTTCCATTGCGGAAATCGAAAAGATAAACGCGGCGGTCGAAGCCGGCTCGGCCATCACCAACATTCCCCCGGCATTTCCATTGGAAGTTTTTGTCCATGGCGCGTTATGCGTAGCTTATTCCGGCCAATGTCTGACCAGCGAATCGCTCGGCGGCCGCTCGGCGAATCGCGGTGAATGCGCCCAGGCCTGCCGGATGCCTTACGATTTGATTTCCGACGGCACCCAAGTTCCACTCGGCGACAAACGATATTTATTGAGTCCGCAGGATTTGTCCGGCTTGGAACTGTTGCCGGATCTCGTGCGCGCCGGCGTCGCTTCGCTGAAAATTGAAGGCCGGTTAAAGTCGCCGGAATATGTGGCGAGCATCACGCGCGTCTATCGCGGCGCGCTGGATAAACTCTTGAAGGACCGAGTGCCGCCCGGCCCCGATGCCGCAGCGGAACTCGTCCCGCCAAATGACCGCTACGAATTGGAGATGGCTTTTTCACGCGGGCTTTTCACGGGCTGGTTTGGCGGAACGGACAATCAAAAACTCGTCCATGCACGCTTCGGAAAAAAGCGCGGCGTCTATCTCGGCGAAGTGAAACAAATTGTGCGCGATGGCGTCATCACGAACCTGGCCGCGCCGGTCAAGCTGGGCGACGGCATTGTTTTCGACGCCGGCCGGCCGGATGCGACAGAAGAGGGCGGACGACTTTACGAAATTCAGGAGCCGCGTTTCAAAATTCCCGGCGAGAAATTGACCGAGCTGCGTTTCGGCTATGGCAACATTGATTTTTTGCGCGTTCACGTCGGCGATAAAATTTGGAAGACCAACGACCCCGAACTCGACAAACGGCTGCGTCAGAGTTTTGCCGGCGACGCACCCCGATTTCAGCGGCCGATTGATATTGCAGTTCACGGAATGGCCGGCAAACCGCTGACGGTCATCGCGCGCGACGAAGAGGGTCACGTCGCGAAAGTGGAATCTACGATGCCGCTCGCGAAAGCTGAAAAAGTTCCGCTCACCGAAGAAAAATTGCGGGAACAACTCGGTCGGCTCGGCGGCACACCGTTCAAGCTCGGCGAACTAAAAAATAATTTAATCGGCGAGGTGATGGTGGCTGTCAGCGAACTGAACCGTTTGCGCCGTGAGTTCGTCAGCGAACTGGAAAAACTCCGCGCGCAGCCAAAGCGGTGGCAAATCAATAGCCACAAGGACACAGAGGCACAAAGTTCGGCTGTTTCAATTTCTGAAACCTCTGCGTCTCTGCGTCTCTGTGGCAAATCTGATCCGCAATTGATTGTCCTCGTCCGCAATCTTGCGCAGCTCGAAGCCGCGCTGAAGTGCGGCGTGACGACAATTTATTGCGAGTTTGAAGATCCGAAAAAATATCGCGAGGCGGTGACGATATTTCACACCGCCCACGGCTGTGCCGCCACAATTTCCAATACCCAGCTTCTCGATCCGGCAATTTTCGTCGCTCCCCCGCGCATCTTCAAGCCCGGCGACGAGTGGATTCTCAAGCAGGTGCGTTCGTCCAACGCCGACGGCTATCTCGTCCGCAACTACGACCACCTGAAATTTTTCGCGGACACGCGGCGCGTCGGCGATTTTTCACTGAACGTGTCCAACCGCGTCACGGCGGACTATTTCAAAAACCATTTCGGCCTCGAACGCGTCACCGCCAGCTATGATCTGAACGTGACGCAGCTCGACGCGCTGCTGTCGGCCGCGCCGCCGGCGTGGTTCGAGGTGACGATCCATCAGCACATGCCGATGTTTCACATGGAGCACTGTGTGTTCTGCGCGTTTCTTTCCAGCGGCAAAGATTATCGCGACTGCGGCCGGCCGTGCGACACGCATGACGTGCGCCTGCGCGACCGCGTGGGCGCGGAGCATCCGCTCAAAGCCGACGCCGGCTGCCGCAACACCGTCTTCAATTCGCAGGCGCAGACCGGCGCGGAATTTGTGGAACGGCTCCTTGCGCTCGGCGTCCGCAATTTCCGCGTGGAATTTCTGAATGAACAGCCCGATGAAGTCGTCCGCACCATCGCGAAATACCGGCAGTTGCTGCGCGGCGAAATTTCCGGCACGCAGCTCTGGCGCAAACTAAAACTGTTCAACCAGCTCGGCGTGACGCGCGGCCAGATGGGAAAATAGCACCAGCCGTGCAGCAAAGTCAGTTTGGGTGGGACGAACGGGGGCAGCGCGCATCTCGTGTGCGGGTTGGGGACGCCCGCCAGTCATCCGGGGATGTTGGCTGGCGCTGCGGGAAGGCCGGCGGAGTCATCGGGAAGGGTGACGGAACGGCCGGGAACGCCGATGGAGCATCCGGGAACCGTGACGGACGATGCGGGAACCGCGTCGGCCAAACGGGAAAGCCTGTCGGTTTGACCGGGAACCACGTCGGCCGGGGCGGGAACGGTGGCGGAGCGACCGGGAACGCCGTCGGACGACCCGGGAACCGTGACGGACAGACCGGGAACGGTGACGGATTGGGCGGGAACCGTGACGGACGATGCGGGAAAGGCATCAAAACGACCGGGAACGACGACGGAAGAGCGGGAAAGGCGTCAAATTGGCCGGGAATCGCGTCGGGTGGCCAATAATCCCCTGAAAAGTGTCAAAAAATGGGTTTTACCCCTCCGGAGTCATGGTCGTGGGCAAAAAGAGACAGTTTTTGCCGCGCGAAAGCACAAGACGGCGAAATTTCCGGGGCTGTAAAATTAATCGTGTAAGTGGCCAAAGATAAGTGAGAGGATATATGAC
>Ga0302281_10003792_pt1 | contig 10402 bp, 6 predicted proteins | sample III_Fen_E1_2_FD_198762 | JGI IMG/M metagenome (GOLD analysis project Ga0302281, IMG submission 198762) | Peat permafrost microbial communities from Stordalen Mire near Abisko, Sweden - III_Fen_E1_2 | ecosystem: Environmental > Terrestrial > Soil > Wetlands > Permafrost | place: Sweden: Abisko...
TACTTGCCGCACTAGCGGCGGATAACCAAAATCCGGAAGAGAAGCGAGAGGCGCCAGCAACGGGAGCGCCGCCGACGCTCAGCAGGCCTGCCGCGCTTGCGCGATCAGGCTGTGCATAATTCAGGTATCAGGTCGACTTGATCCAGTAGATGCATTCCGCGGGGTTCCTCCTGCCAGTAGCATGGCCGGGAAGGGGCTTCCGATTCAGCAGCAGAGTGCGGCATGAAATCGCTTTCCGCACAATAAGCTTGGAATTCGCAGTTTGAAAGGCAAGATGTATGGTGCTGTCGCGTCGTGACTTTTTGGAAGTAAGTACCCTATCTGCTACGGGGCTTGTGTTGAAGAGCGTCTCACCGTCTCTGCAGGCTTATGGCGAAACGTTGCAGAAAGAGGACAGGCCGCGAACGGCGACATTCGGGCGCGTTCCCGCTGTGCGGATTTCTTACAGTTTCGATAAGGACTGGAGGTTCTTCAGGCCACTTCAAGGCGCTGGTGCAGCCAGTCCGCTGACGGCTTCTGAAGGCCAAACATCGCTGCCTCCGAATGCAGAGTGGGAGCCGGCGACGCTGCCGCATTCGGTCAGGCTTGAGCCGCGCGATGTGAGTGGTGGCAGGAACTACCAGGGGATTTGCTGGTACCGCAAGCAGTTCGCGGTGAAGCCGGAGTGGAGAGGCCGCATTCTCTATCTGAATTTCCAGGGAGCCATGCAAGTGGCCGATGTGTGGTTGAACGACATCCATCTGACCACGCACTTCGGCGGGTATATCCCCTTTACGGTGGACATATCAAAGGCTGCCAAGTTTGATGGGGAGAATACGCTGGTAGTGCGGCTCGATAACTCCGACAATCCAGAGGTTCCGCCGGGAAAGCCGCAGAACCAGCTCGACTTTGTCTACTTCGGCGGACTGTATCGCAGCGTTCAGTTGCAGGTTCTTAATCCTCTTCATATCACGGATCCCATCTTAGCCGGTAAAGTCGCTGGGGGCGGCATCTTTGTAACCTATCCCGGGGTGGGTAAGGCCTCATCGACTGTGCAAGTGCAGACCGATATCACGAATGAGACGGATGAACGGCAGTCTTGCATCGTTACGCAGAAGTTATTCGGTCCGGATGGCGAAGTGGCGGCGACTGCGGAACGGAAATTGTCGATTGCGGCTCGTGAAGCGCAAGCGCTCACGCAACAGTTGCAGGTTCGCAACGCGAAGCTCTGGCACCCCGAGAATCCACAACTCTATTGGCTGCACACAACGGTTGTCGAGAACGGCCAGACGATAGACGATCAATACACGAGAATCGGAATCCGGAGCATTCGCTTCGACAAGGACAGCGGCCTCTCAATCAACGGAGAGCCGTTCTTTTCGATTGGGGCAAACCGGCATCAGGATCATCCTTACGTGGGTTATGCGCTCCCGCCGTCGGCTCATTACAGAGATGCCTATAAGTTGCGAGAAGCGGGCTTTACCTCTTATCGAAGCCATTATCCACAGGACCCGAGCTTTATGGATGCGTGCGATGAATTGGGCATTCTGGCAATCGTCTCCAATCCTGGATGGCAATTCGTTGGTGACGAAATATTCAAGAAGCGTGCCTGCCAGAATGCGCGGGAGATGATTCGCAGGGACCGCAATCATGCATCTGTTGCAATCTGGGAAGCCGAAATGAACGAATCCGACAACAGTTCGATCGCCGCAGAACTTTACCGGATCGTCCATGAAGAGTTCCCAGGGCCGGACTGCTATACGGCCGGGAACCCGATCGAGAAGCTGGTGGAGGGCTTCAACGGGTGGGACATCGGCTACGTTGGATACACACACGATGACAGGTCGCACCCCTCGTGGATACGGGAGTGGGGCGATCAGGTGGATAACTGGAGCGATCAGCAAGGGCGCGTTCGTGTGGCCAGAGAGTGGGGCGAGACTCCCATGCTGGTGCAGGCGTTTAGCCACATGCTAAGCCTGAACAGAATCTACTCCTCCGAAAACATGCCGGCCGGAGCGGACCTGTGGGCCGGCGTCGATGCTTACCGGGGATATCACCACCAGCCATTCCTTGGCGCACCGCTGGACTTATTCCGTCTTCCCAAGTTTGATTACTTTATGTTTCAAAGCCAGAGGCCGCATGACATGAAGCCTGCGATCGCCGGAAGCGGCCCCATGGTGTTCATTGCGAACTTCGCCGCATTTCATTCACCCGCTGTGGTTACTGTGTTCAGCAACTGCGAACAGGTCCGCTTGTATCAGAACGGAAAAGAGGTTGCGACGCAAAAACCGGACACTGGATACAAGCTGCCGCACCCGCCCTTCACGTTCAAGGTAGGAGACTTCAGCGGCACGCGCACCATGTTGTTTTCCAACGGAGTGGCTCCCACCGGGACCGAGATTGGCGAGCTTCGCGCCGAGGGACTTATCGGCGGAAAAGTGGCGGCCGCGCACCACATTCAATCCCCAGGAGAACCCAAGGCGCTCGAGTTGAAACTCGATACGTGCGGACGCGATCCGATTGCGGATGAGGCTGACTGGGTTCGTGTGTATGCCCACATCTGCGATGCGCGCGGCACGACCTATCCTTATGGCGACGACATGGTGACATTTTCGGTAAGTGGCCAAGGTTTGCTGATTGCAGATGAGAAGATATTTTCCAATCCGATTCGCGCCGAAGCCGGAATCGCGACTGCGCTGGTGCGCACCACCGGGATTGCCGGATCGGTGACCGTGCGCGCGTCTTCGCCCGGACTCAAGGAGGCGGTACTTCAGTTTGAATCGAAGTCCGACTGGAAGCCAACTTTGCGCTAACCCAGGCAACTCACGAGTTATACATTGGCCTATGCCTTGCAGACTTGCACGGACCGATACGCGTGAATGCCAGCAGTCCAATGCTTGCTGCAAGGTTGTCAGGACCTTCAAGGTGAGCGAAGATAGGTAGCAGGCGCGCAGTGCGGGTTAGGGCGGCGTTGTTGCACGGATAAGGATCGAGATCGGCTACTCTGGGACGGATTGCTGAAAGGCTGCCCCATCAATGCCGAACAAGCACAACACCTCGCGTCGCCACCACCTCCCAAAGGTTCGATAGGGTGCGCGACATAAAAGGGAGCATCTTGCGAATCCCTTTTTTTTGCGTCATAATCTGAGCGTATCTATACGCCCAGAAGGGAATCCATATGCCGGATGCACTCGCTGCTTTAGAGGCTGACCGATCCAAACTCCTGGAGGAGTTCCTCCGCTTAGGCGATCTTCGCCACGGCTCAATCACCGCTACCATTCGCAAGTGCGGCAAACCTTCCTGCCACTGCGCCAAACCCGATGATCCCGGTCATGATCCACAATTCCGGCTTACCCGCAAGGTCGACGGAAAGACCGTCACCGAGTCCTTTCCCAATCCCGCCGCCTTGCTGAAAGCGCAGCAGGAGGTCTCCGAGTTCCGCCGTCTCCAGAAGCTTAACGAGGAGTTAGTCGGCATCAACGAAAAGATCTGCGATCTTCGCCCGGTCGCGCAGCAGCGGGGCGGCTGGACGAAGCAGGAAAAAAAACGGCAACTGCAATCCATCGCGAAATTGCGCAAGAAGTAAACCAACTGCTGAGCCGCATCTTCGCCGAGCGGAAGCAGGTCGGCAGCCTCGATCTGGAGGCGGTGGAGATGGGCTTTCGCGCCGCCTTGCATCAGGCCGGTGCGGCGGCTCTGACGCAGTTGTTGCAATTTGGGGTGCCTGCCGCCGACCAACGCAGCATTCCGTGCCCATGCGGCCATCAGGCGCATTACCGCGAACTGCGCTCACGACGGCTTCTTACCGCCCTGGGCGAGGTGGAACTCTCGCGTCCCTACTATCTGTGCCCGCACTGTCATCAAGGCCAGTTTCCGGCCGATGTGGAATTGGATATCGAGAACACGGAGTTCTCGCCAGGCGTGCGCCGCATGTTAGCTCTGGTGGGCCAGGATGCTCCCTTCGATCACGGCCGCGAACAGGTGAAACTGCTAGCAGGCCTGGATGTGACGACCAAGTCTGTGGAGCGCACGGCAGAAGTTATCGGAGAAGATATAGCTCAGCGCGAACGGAAGGAAATCGAGAAAGCTATCCAATTGGATCTGCCCGTTGTCGTGGGCAAGCCGATTCCGGCTCTCTATGTCGAAATGGATGGGACCGGAGTGCCGGTGGTGAAGAAGGATACGGTGGGTCGCCAAGGCAAGACGGAGGGCCAGCCGGCTCATACGCGGGAGGTCAAGCTGGGATGTGTCTTCACCCAAACCACGTACGACAAGGAGGGCTTTGCCATCCGCGATACTAACTCCACCACATATACCGGAGCTATAGAGACGGCGGAAGAGTTTGGCAAGCGAATTTACCTCGAAGCCTGTCAGCGCGGCTGGAGCGGCGCGGCAAAGAAAGTCGTATTGGGCGACGGCGCTGAATGGATAAGGAATCTTGCCGAACTGCATTTTCCGGGCGCAATTCAGATTGTCGATCTCTATCACGCGCGCCAACACCTCTGGGAGTTAGCGCGTAAGTTATACCTTAATGACGCCGTGAAACAGAAAGCCTGGATGAAAAAACATCAGCGCCTGCTGGACAAGGGAAAGATCGAAAAACTTGTCCTCACGCTTCGCGCCATCGATGCAACCAATCCCGAAGTCATCGAGAAGCTGCGCATCGAGACGAACTATTTTGAGAGAAACGCCGAGCGTATGCGCTACCCAAAGTTTCGCCGCCAGCACTTGTTTGTCGGCTCCGGCGTCATCGAGGCGGGATGCAAAACCGTCATCGGCTCTCGCCTCAAGCAGTCCGGCATGTTCTGGACAGTTCGCGGCGCCAACGCGATTGTTGCCCTGCGCTGCTGCCAGCTCAACGGCCAATTTGAGGACTACTGGGAGGGACGCCGGGCCGCGTGATCCCACTTTTGTGTCGCGCACCCCTACAAGTGCGTTGGTGTTGGCCGAGAAGCCGTTTGGATTCACATTGCTGTAGAAGCCAGCGGGATAAAGTGCCGACCCGTTGCCGTCCATGAAGTGCCCCTCGACCTTCACCGTTACGTATTGTTTGAGTGTGAGCTTTGCGGTCACCACTTTGTCAAAATCGTGCGTCTGCGCATCCGGATATGACGCGTTTACTCCGGCTCCGCCAGACGGAAAGATCCGGTAGTGCGAGTAATAGGAGCCCGCCTCGAGCCACTTATTGACTTGATAACCTCCACCCACATACCAGCCGCGAATGTCGGTCTCAACCCACGAGAGGCCACTAAAGATAATCTGATCGCGCAGGTACCTGCGATACTCCGACTCCGCGTGCAGTTTGTCCTTCACGAACCTGCCGTAATACTGGTTGGTCCAGTCGTGTTTCGAATTTTCCCAGTATTTGGGCTGGGCCGGAATTCCGAGCTGACCGTTATAGCTGCCTTTGCCGGTGATCATTTCATTCAAACGCGATATTCCCACAGTAAGTCCGCGCACTGGCGGATTCCAGCGCAGATCGCCGCCAAACACCGGCCCCCCGTAGCTGTTCAGCGTGATCCCAGCAATGCCTGACAGGAGATAGGGATAGCCGCTATGCATGTTGTCTGAGCGCCGGCCGCCATAGGCGGTGTAGGCGATGGAGCCAAGATTGTGCCCCAACTTCTCTCTTCCGTAGATGTCTCCGCCCAAATGCGCAATGGAGGCGTCGCGCAGATCAATGGGATAGACGCTCTGCGGCAACAGGGCAAAGGTGTTGGCGAAGTCCATATCCTGAGAATCCGTAAAAAGTCCCAGAACGGTCTTCACTTTGCCTGCGCGGAATCCCAGCCAAGGCTTGAGGCGATAGTCGCCCATGGCCCAGTCCAATAGCGGATGCCAGTCGCCCAATTGACCGAGCTTGCGGTCGTAAACCTGTCCGCCAACGCGAAAATTGGAGGTGATCTGCGCGCCAAGGTTCAAGCCCGCGTCAGTAAAAGCGCCGCTGCCCGTGCCGCTCGTGTTCATGGTCAGCCAATTGTTGTCGTTGGTGTGGACGAACCCCTGGGTTCCAAAACCGTGGACCTGCACATCCTTGCTCCCGATCTTGAACTCCTGTGCGTGCAAGGTAATCGAGATTGCAAGTACTGTCAGCATCCCGCTGAGAACGCGTTTTCTGAACATACTTCCTCCTGAAATCCTCTTCATTGAGTTTCTCCTCGTCTGGCCAGCATACGAACTGATACAGACATTCAACTTGTGGTGCTTGAGAATGAAATCACTTACATATCTGCGGGTGTCGAGCCCTGGAACTTCCGCCATTCTGCAGAGGACGAGGGGAATCTTCCGGACCGGTAACCGCGCCGTGGCACACCTGCGGCACGACGATCTATCTATCGGCATCGTCAATAATTCGTTCAATAACATTGAAGATTAGTTGCATATTGTCGACTAATCGTAAACTCAATGACGATCGTATCTTTGAACGCGCGGGTGTCCCTTTGTTGCTTTGTCGGTATGGAGCGCCTTTGCGATCATGGTTTTGCTTACTCGACTAATCAAAGATATGCAGTCGCGACTTTCATAGTTATCGTTTGGCTGGAAATGCCCAGCGACTGGATGCGGCATTCCAATCGATGAGCATTTCCATTCACTTCCACATCTATTTGCCTGCCAGCGGATCAAGCAACCATGTCAGACTGGGACGGAGGCACAGACTGTTTGACTTTCTTGACTGCATCTTGCAGCGAAAACAAATTCATCGCCGCAATGCCGCCCACGTCGACGATCGGAGCAACGCATCCATCGCCGAGGATGGTGGCGCCCATCAGGCCTTTGACTCTGCGAAGATTTCGCTCCAGGCTCTTTACAACCACTTGCTGTTGCCCAAGAAGTTCATCTACTACTAATCCGATCTTCTTGTGGCCCGATTCGACGATGACTGCGAGCCTGCGATTGGCGTTCTTCTCCGATGCCTGTTCTGTGCTCGCCGTCTCCTGCGGCAAGCCCAGAAATCTGGACAAGCGCAGCAGTGGAATCGACTGTTCGCGGATGACCACCACCTCGCCCTGCTCGGCCACACGCACAATCTGCTCGTTGCTGAGCGGCACGGTTTCGATCACGGACAAGAGCGGCAGTACCAGTGTCCGATCGCCGACGCGCACCAACAATCCTTCCAGAATCGCCAGTGTAAGCGGCAGTTCAATTGATACCGTCGAGCCATGTCCTTTTTCGCTGGCCAACGCCACCGTACCGTTCAGTTTCTCGACGTTGCGCTTGACCACGTCCATGCCCACGCCACGCCCTGAAAGGTCGCTTACGATCTCACTGGTGGAGAAGCCCGGCTCAAAGACCAACATTTGCAGTTGCTCTTTGCTTAATTGCGAATCGGATCCGATCAGTCCGCGTTCGATTGCCTTGCTGCGGACTCTATCCGTATCGATTCCCGCGCCATCGTCGGAGATCTCGATCACGATTCTTCCCGAGCGGTGGAATGCACGGAGTGTAATGACGCCCTCTTCCGGCTTTCCCGCCGCCTTGCGCTCCTCAGGGGTCTCGATGCCATGATCGGCGGCATTGCGCACCAGATGGATCAACGGATCGCCGAGCAACTCCAGCATGCTCTTGTCGATCTCGGTCTCTTCTCCATTCAGATCCAGACGAATCTGCTTGCCGGTGGATTGCGCGATATCGTAGACCGTGCGCGCGTATCTCTGGAACAACGTTCCGACCGGCAACATGCGGATTCCCATTACTCGTTCATGCAACTCCCGGGTATTGCGCTCCATTGCCGCTACCGCCTCGCGCAGCTTCGGCAAACATGCAGGTTCAAAGTCCTCGACCATTTGCGCGGTCATCACATGCGCGATGACCAATTCACCTACCAGATCGATCAGCCGGTCGACCTTATCGGTCGCCACACGGATGGATCCCGAATCTCCACTGGCCGCGGGCTTCATGGAGGACTGGCGTCGATCCGCCACAACAGATTGGCGGCGATCCGCAGCCGGCGCCTTGCGGCGTTCGACAGATCGGGATCGGGCATTCGGTGCGGGCGGGTCTGCATTATCCAGCGCTACCGCTGGATTCTGAGCCAATGCGGAGTCAAGCTGCGGCGGCGCGTCCGGGCAAGAAATACGAATCTCTGCCAGATGCTCAACAAACTCGAATACCTCGCGCAGCTCTGCTTCTTCGCTTACGCTGGCCAACTCCACCGTCCAGCTCAGGTAACACTGCGATGGATCCAGGTCCACCAGCGCGGGCAAGTCCTCGGTATGCAAATGGCAGCAGCTCACGGTCCCCAATGCGGCCAGATTGCGCAAGAGCACGATGGGATTTGTGCCGCTCGAGAATAGCTCCCGGTCAGGGCGAAATTCCACCTTGTACAGCTTTATCTCGCGCCCGTCCTCAATCGGCAACTGCGCCTCTTCAGGAGAGGGTTCTGCCGCGGGGAGCTCAGCAGACGTCAGCGCCGCGATTTGCTCATCGAGTTCCAGCGCGTCTGCGGACATCGGTGCATCCGCATCGGCTTCGAGCAGGCCGCGCAGCACGTCCACTGATCGAAGCAGGATGTCGATGACCTCGTTGGTGGCCTGTATCTCCAAAGACCGCAGCCGATCGAGAAGATTCTCCAGCGAGTGCGTAAAGCGGACAAGACTCGTCATTTCAAAGGAACCAGCTCCTCCTTTGATCGAGTGCGCCGCACGGAAGATGCTGTTCAGCAACTCGGTGTCGGTCGGCGAGGACCGAAGCTCAAGAAGACCCGATTCCATGGAAGCGATATGATCCGCGCTTTCCAGGAGGAATGTTTGGCGAAACTGGCTAAGATCGATTTTCATGGCTTTATGGCAACACTTTGGCAACGGTTTGAAGAAGTTTTTCGGGGTCGAACGGCTTGATAATCCAACCCGTGGCGCCTGCGGCTTTTCCCTGTTCCTTCTTCGCCACCAGCCCTTCGGTGGTCAGCATCAAGATGGGTTTGCTCTTCATGGCCGGCTGCTTCCGCACGTTTTGGATCAAGGTAATGCCGTCCATCACCGGCATATTCAGGTCGGTAATGATCAGGTCCACTGTTCCGCCCGTGAGTTTGTTCAGCGCATCCGCGCCGTGTTCGGCTTCAATCACCTCATAGCCGCCCTGCCGCAGCGTATAGCCGACCATTTGACGCATCGAAACCGAGTCGTCGACGATCAGTACTCTTCGCACTTTGCCATTCCTTTCAAGGTCTTCATGCTTTTCACTCTCTACCGCGGTCAAAACAGTTCGATATCTCCTGCTGCAGATTCCGCAGTGTGAATGCCGGCTATCTGCCGCTCTTCGCGCATCGTGTAGGCGCTGAAGCCCTCTTCCGAAGCGGTGTCTGAAGCTGCCACGGCGCCACATCGAGATATCAACCGCGCATGCAACGTGTCCAGATCCTCCACGATATGGGCGATTTGTTGACTGGTTCGATCCTGGAACTGTAGGCCGCGTACCGCGGCTCCAATGTCATTCGCAAGGAGCGCACCATCTTTCGTCATCGAACTCAGCATCTGTTTCATCTCGCCGTGGGCATCCTGCATGTCTCTGAGCGACTCGTCAACCTCGCGTCTTGACTTCTCCGCGCGCACAGAACCTTGTTGGTTCATCTGCTGCAGATCCTCCACAGCAGACCCTGCCAGATTCCGCAGGTTGTCAATCAGACCGCTCACCTGGGCGGTTACCACCAGCGATCTCTGTGTCTGTGACGCAACTTCAACCGCTACTACTGAAAACCCAGCTCCGTGAATGCCGGCGTGTGCCGCTTCGATACGCGCATTCAGTGCTAACATCTTGTTCTCCTGGGCAATCTTCTCCAGATTGACCAGCGACTTAAGGATCATCTTGGAATGCTCATCCATCTGATGGATCCGGTCGATCGCACGCCGTGAAACCTCGCCCGCTTCCTCTGTCGTATTCAGGATCTTGACGAGAATGCCTGCGCAATTTTGGATGAGGCCCTCGAACGACACTTTGCTGGAAGCCCCATCGCCATTAATATTTAGAAAGCCTGTTGCACGAGACACGGTTGATTTCGCGCGCTCCGCAATCCCTTGAAAGCTGTCGCAGACACCCACGACTGAACTTTCGATTTGCGTCGATGTCTCCTTGAGTTGCGCGCTCATCCGGCTGATGTGCGGCAAGTACCGGGCGAGTTCGGTGTCCATGCCCAGCCCCTCCTTCGCAACTTCGCCCGAATGCATGCTGGGTAGAGCCGCATCTGGTTGGCTCTGTGGAAAACTATTCATCGTTCTTTTCCGCGATCATGAAGAACTGGTCGACCGCCCCCGAGTAATCAAACCACTGACGAAGATGTGACGAAACATGGATCAGATCCAGTCGCCGTCCACATTTCTTCTGCTCCATCCCAAGCGTCAATAGAATTTGCAACGCACTCGCATCCAGATGATCGACGTTTTTGAGGTTCAGGGTCACGTCCTTGCCCTCGCCCAGGGCCTTCAGCGCC
>Ga0302281_10003798_pt1 | contig 10393 bp, 4 predicted proteins | sample III_Fen_E1_2_FD_198762 | JGI IMG/M metagenome (GOLD analysis project Ga0302281, IMG submission 198762) | Peat permafrost microbial communities from Stordalen Mire near Abisko, Sweden - III_Fen_E1_2 | ecosystem: Environmental > Terrestrial > Soil > Wetlands > Permafrost | place: Sweden: Abisko...
TGAAATCGTGTTTCATGGCCGTGAAATTGGTTGCGGGGGCTGGATTTGAACCAACGACCTTCAGGTTATGAGCCTGACGAGCTACCGGGCTGCTCCACCCCGCGATCAAGGGCTGATATTATTGCCACACTCGGGCCTCAGGGCAAGCTTATTCAAAGCGGACAAATGCCATAGCGAACCCAATAACCCGGCAATTTCAGAAACTCCAGCCGCATGTGCCTGTTGATGCCGAGATTCTTCCAATCGTCCCGGGCGAAGGCATAATACGACGGGCGCGAATAAAACTTAATATCCGGCGCGAAATGCTCAAACGTCTTCAACGCGCGCCGCGAGTGATACCACGAAGTGACCAGAATCACGTTGTGGACTTTTTCCGCTCGCATCAGTTTGATGCTGAACTCGGCGTTCTCGCGCGTGGTCAGCGATCTGTTTTCGACTTCAATCGCGCTCGCGGGTACTCCGGCCTGAAGCAGAAGCCGCAAGTTGATGCCGTCATCGCCCGCGCCGCTGATAAGGATGCGCGGAGCAACGTGCTGCTTGAACAATTCCGCCGCGCGCGCCGGCCTTTCATGTTCACCGCCGCCAAGGACGACAATCACGTCCGCCGAAGCCTTGCCGCTGTCAATGCACAGAAATTGTTCGGGATAAAAATAAGCGATGACGGCAACCAGCGCTGTCAACAACACCATCACAATCGCCATGCGGAAAATCCATTTGCGAATCACTCAAACAAATTATGCGGCCCAAGGTTGATTTGAAATGACGATTTTCCGTGAAGCCACGCTCGCCAAATGCGGCGTGGATTGCTATTTTTCGCCGACGATGAATCTTTTCGCCAACAAGCGCGTCGAATATGTCCTGACCGAGCTGGGACAAATCGCCCTGCTGACGCGAGACGTTCTTGCATCGGCGCTCACGTTCAAGGTCGCGTGGCGCGACCTGCTCTACCAGATTTATTTCATAGGCGTCAAATCGCAGACCGTCGTGCTCGTCACCGGCGCGTTCACGGGGATGGTTCTTGGCGCGCAGACTTATTTTCAGTTTCACAAGGTCAAGATGGACACAGCCACGCTCGCGGTCGTGAGCGTTTCGATGTGCAGCGAACTTGGTCCCGTGCTGACGGCGTTGATGGTGGCCGGTCGCGTCGGCGCGGCCATCGCCGCGGAAATCGGCACGATGCGCGTGACAGAACAAATTGACGCGCTGCGGACGCTGGCGACGCACCCGATTGATTACCTCGTCGTGCCACGATTAATCGCCGCGCAAATCGCCCTGCCCCTGCTGACGGTTGAATCCGTCGTCGTCGGCATCGGTGCGGGCTACCTCGTGGGCGTCCATATTCTCGGCATTGAGCCGGTTTATTTGTGGACCAACATGCTGCACTTCACGCATGACGTGGACTTGATGATGGGCTTGATCAAGGCGTTTATATACGGCGGCATCATCGCGCTCATCGGCTGTTACAAGGGGTTGACCTGCGGGCTTGGCGCGGAAGGCGTAGGACGCGCGACCACCGAGGCGGTCGTTTATTCCTCCATCACCATTTTGATCGCGAACTTCTTTCTCACGCTGCTCATGGGCAAAATCGTGGGACAATTATGATAGAGGCCCGCAACCTGCAAAAAAGCTACGGCGCCCAGAAAATTCTCGACGGCGTCAGCTTCCGCATCATGAACGGCGAATCCGTCGTCATCATCGGGCGCAGCGGCGGCGGCAAAAGCGTTTTGCTCAAGCATCTCATCGGCCTGCTGAAACCGGATTCCGGCGAGGTGCTGATTGACGGAGAAAACATCGAGCTAATGAACGAACGCCAGTTGCTGCGCATTCGCCGCAACTTCGGCATGGTGTTTCAGGGCGCGGCTTTGTTTGATTCGATGACCGTCGCTGAAAATGTCGCGTTCGGTTTGCGGCGGCACGAACATTTAACGGAAGTCGAAATTTCAAAGCGAGTGGCCGAGACGCTCGAAATGGTGGACCTGCCCGGCACGGAAGACAAGAACCCCGCCGAACTATCCGGCGGCATGAGAAAGCGTGTCGGGCTGGCCCGCGCCATCATTTACGAACCCAAGATCGTCCTCTACGACGAGCCGACCACCGGCCTCGACCCCATTGTGTCGGACAGCATTGACAAGCTCATCATCCGAGTGCGCGACACCTTGAAGGTCACCTCCATCGTCGTCACCCATGACATGAGAAGTGCGCGGCGCGTGGGCAACCGCGTGATGATGCTGCACGAGAAGAAACTTTACGCGAACGCCACGCCGCAGGAATTTTTCGCGTCCCAAGACCCGATTGTGAGGCAGTTCGTTGACGGCATAGCTGATCCGTAATCTTTTACAATTCAGTGGTGCGACGGTTTTTCAATATAACCATTTCCCAATTTTCCCCTCCGCATCCAGCGTCACGCCCTGACGCCGATACGCCCAGCACATGTAGCTAATGCTGACGAAATAGGACGCGGGCAGGCGGTTCGCCGCGCAAATCTTCACGCCTAGCAGCGTCGTCTTGCCGCCGAAGCCCATCGGGCCTATGCCGAGTTCGTTCGCCGTCTTCAAGATGTCCTGCTCCAGCGCGTCGAGTTCGGGGACCGGATTGCGGTCGGGGATCAGCCTCAGGAACTGCGTCTTGCTCATCTCGTAGCCCGTCGCGCGGTCGCCGCCGATGCACACGCCGAGGATGCCCGGCCCGCAGCCTTTGCCCTGCGCCTGCAAGACCGCATCAAGGATCGCCTTACGGCAGCCGTCGAGGTCGCGGTTCGCGTTGAGCTTCTCGTTCGGCAGCGAGTATTGCGCGCCTACGTTTTCGCAGCCGCCGCCCTTGAGCACGAGCTTCACGCTGACTTCCGGAGCGCGATGCTGATGAAAATGAAATGCCGGCGCGCCCGGCCCACAATTCGTCCCGTCGTTCTTGCCAGTGAGTGAATCAACAGAATTTTGTCGGAGAAAACCTTTCTTCGTCGACAGCTTCACGGCTTCGTGCGCCGTTTCGGCAAACGTGATCTGGTCAAAGCCGACGGGACTATTAACATAAAACAAAATGCTGCCGGTGTCCTGGCAGATCGGCTGCGATTTCTGTTTCGCCAGTTGAATGTTGCGGTCAATGATTTTCAGCGCGCTCTCGGCAAGCGTGCCCTTTTTTTCCTGTTCCAACGACGCGATGATGGATTGGTTCACGTCGTCGGGAATCTCGGCGGACGTGCGGCGGATAAGTTCGACCAGTGAATCTTTCAATTGGCTCATAAATATTCCCAAGCGTAAGACCTGTTGGCATGGGCGTCAATTGCGCGCAATTGGTATCGGACATCTTTTCCATCTTCAAGGTGTGATGACTGGACCTTCCGCAACTGACAGCATTGCGCCTTGGTGACAGCCAACCTCGGCGGATTTTATTGCAACTGCAGCAGGTAAAAACTTTGCAGCACATTTGTGCTCATCGGATTTGTGAAAATAAAGTTGCCGCCGGCGTCGAACTGGTTGGTAAACAGCCTTGTCCAATTGGTCAGCGGCACGGTGAGATTTGTGGATGTCAAAACGTAATAATTTCCGTTTGCCGGACCTCCGGAACCATTCAAAACCAGGTTGCCGCCCGAAAGTTTTATGCCGCTGATGACGGGCGGCGCGGATGATTGAACGATGAGATTCACCTGCCCTTGAACCGAGGTGTCAATCGTGTAGGCGAAATTTGTTGTCGGCGTCGTGCCGATGGTCAGCGTGCCGACGCTCAATGCGCCGCCGTAACTGAACAAGGTGTAAGTGCCGGGGCCGAAGCCGCCGGCGTCGCTGATGTTCAGAGTGCCGCCAATTGTCAGGTCGCCCGTGACGGAAACCTGGTCGCTGTTGGTGCCGAGCTGGAATTGGAGAACGCTGGCGTTGTTCAAGCCGAGGTCGTTGGTGATGGTCAAAGTGCCGGGACCACTGCCGCCCGGCGCGAGCGTGGCTCCCGCAGCCAATGAAACTTGTCCGCCAATGGTGCCGTTGCCGCCGAGCGTGCTGCCAGGATTGATGCTGACCGGACCGGAACCCGTGCCGCTGCCGGCGGTGTTGTTGATGTAGAGTGCGCCGGAGTTGACGGTGGTGTTGCCGCTGAAAGAATTGTTGCCAGTCAACGTGAGCGAGCCGGGACCGTTGAAAACTAAAGCGGTGGCCGCCGCGCCGCCGTCGGAAATCGTGCCGTTGAAAATGCTGTTGGTGTTGACGCCGCCGACCACATAAGTCGTCAGCGAAGCCGTGGCGGTGGTGGCGCCCGAGAGACCGGCTCCGGCTCCGCCGAACAGTGCGCCGAGATAAATTGTCGCGCCGCCATACTTGTTGTAAATGCCGCCGATGCCCAAATTCCACACGGCGTTTGAGCTGCCAAAAATGCCGGCACCCTCGCGTATCCCGTTGGCGGTTGTAAAATTGATCGTGCCGCCGAATCCGCTCCAGTCGCCGCCCGGGGTAAAGACGCCGCCGCCGCCGATGCTTAAATTTAATTGTCCCAAACCTTGCAGGTTAAACCCGGCATACGGCTGGCCGTAGGTGACCAGCGCGTTCGTGCCGACGCAGGAGACGGTCGTGGACGTGCCAACTCCGTTCAGATACAGCGTGCCGCCGTTCAGCGTGATGGGGCCGGTGCCACCGGCGTAGTAATTGTTGAGGAGCTGCAACGTGCCGCCGTTCACCAACGTGCCGCCGCTGAAGCTGTTGCTCGAATTAAGCGTCAACATTCCCGAACCGCTCTTGACCAGGCCCGTGCCGCCGCCTAGCACGCCGCCCCCGATGGTGTAGTTGACCAGATTATTTGTGACCAGCACGCTTGCCGGCAGCACTGCGCCGACGATGGAGACATTTCCGTTGGTCGAGGTGTCATCAAATTGCACGGTATCAAGATTGTAAAACTCGTCGGCGGTCGAACCGTTGAGCCAGTTCACCGTCGTAGACAGATCCCAGTTACTACCGTTGGTTCCCTGCCACACCAGCGAGCCCGCATTGCCCGTGACAACGAGTTGCACGCCGGATGAAGGGTTTTGGAACGTGAAATTCTGGCGCGTGTTAGTGGGCAGGTTGCTGGCGAACGTTCCGCCGCCCGAGCTGCCCGAGGCGCCGCCGATCAAGGTATAAGTGCCCGCCCCATAAACTCCGTTGATTGGATAAAAAATGAAGTTGTTCACGCCGCTCATCGCCAGTGAACCACCCTGCATCACAATCTCGTCGTTCACTCCGGTGGGTGAACTGGACAGATCAAAAAATAAATTGGGTGCGGTGAGAGTAAGGTTGTTACTGACCGTGAGCGTGCCGGCCTGGCCGTTCAAGATGCCGGGCAGGATACTTCCGCCAGACTGGACGGTTACGCCGCCGCCTAAAAATCCGGTGCCGCGAAGCGCTCCGCCATTCGCCACCGTCACCGGACTGCTGCTGAAAGTGCCTGTGATGGTCAGCGAGCCACTGCTAACCGTGGTCGAACCGGTGTGAGTGCTGTTGCCGGTCAACGTGAGCGTGCCAGAACCGATTTTCACAAGGTTCACCGATGTTTGGAATTGGCCCGCAAACGTGGTGTCAACATTGAGCGCACCAATTTGCAGGGTTGGCGCTCCGGCATAAGCGTCATAGAATGCGGCGGCCGAATTGTTGCCAGCCAGCGCACCGAAGTTATAAGTGTTACCGCCGGAGTTATCATAGAAGCCAAAAGTCACCGGCGCGTTGACCGTCGTCAGCGCATTATTGAATCCGCCGAAGGCGCCGCCATTGGCGACAAGGCGCATTCCACCGCTGCCAAGAAAGTTCAGCGTGCCGGCGAAAGCGCTGGCGTTGCCCTTAAACTGTTCTGTTGTCCCTCCGCTTTGGACATTGAGGTTCAGTGTGCCGTCGCCGGTAAGATTGCCGGTCAGGTAGATGCGGCTGCCCAGATTAATGGTGCCGGTGGCATTAGTCGGCACGACGAGCGGGTTCGGGAGGTTGAGATAGTCACCGGACGCATAGTTGTTCACCAGTGTGCCAGACTGGAATGTTATCGCTCCGGCACCGTTGCCAAGGGAACTGCCGTCGTTGAGCTGGATGCTGCTGTTGTTGATATTTACCGCACCGCTGAAGTTATTGACGTTGTTGACGGTCAAGTTTCCGGTGCCAGACATGGTCAACGATGCTATTCCGCTGATCGCGCCGGTCCCACCGATGGTATAGTTGTTCGAACTGTTGTTGAACACGATGCTGCCGGGCGCGACCGTGCCGGTGATATTGATGGCCGGACTGGCGGAACCCGTGTCATCGAAGGTCACGTTGTCGCTGGAGTTGAACATGACCAGATTGTTGCCGTTGAACCAGTCAGCGGTGTTCGTGGTGTCCCATATGTTGTTGATGCCATCGCCGCGCCAGACCAGGTTTTTTGGAATATACACAACGGAAACCAGCAGTCCCATCGTGTTGGTCATGCTGGTTCCGTCACTGTCCGCCACGGTAAAGTTGAAACTGGCCAGCCCGGTGAAGCCGGGATTGGGCAGGAAATACGCAAAGTGGCTGTTGGTCAGCGTGACCGAGCCGTTCACCCCACCAGATACAGTGTAGGTCCCGCCGTTGGTGAAGCCCAGCGTGTAGGGCCACAAATCAATGACGGAGGCATTGGTTTGCACAAAGGCGTGCGGTGCCGCGAGCCAGTTAATGTAATTTTCGATGTTCGCATAGCCGTTGGGTGCGATGGTCATGGCCTGATTGGTATAGAGATTGAGTCCGACGGCATTTTTCCAGATGTCCGGAATGCCATCGCCATCGGTGCAGGTGAGCGGTGTGCCGCCGTCAATCGTGCCATAACCGCCATTGGCCAATCCCGTGTTGCCTGGACTGGTGATGAGATTTCCAGATATGCCAAGTGACATCACCTGGCCGATGACGAGTGAGTCCAGCGGGTCTGACGGAAATGCCCCGGCGCTGGAAACGTCAACGCGATAAGCGTTCTGGGCGGACACCGTGGGAATTGTCGCCGTGACCGGCGACCAGGGCGTGGCCGAAACGATGTCGCTGCTGGGTTCGGATGGACTGCCGTTCAGAACACCGTCACGGCTGCTATCCAACATATTGCCCACGGCATAAACCGTCTGATTGCCATCAAACTGGAAGAAGTCATCACTAGGCGCGGAGCTGGAAGGGCCGGTGATGAAATAGTTATTTACTATGTCATGACTAAAATGTCCGGCAGTGTCGGCGGTCGTGTAACCGGCCTGAAAGTCATAGCAAACGTTGTTAACATAAACCGTGCTTGCCTTGGCCAAGGGTTGACGGTTATGCGCATTGACCCAGAGGTTGCCAATGTAAGAGGCATTGGCACCTTGGACGTGCGCGCCGAACTGCTGGTTGATGGGATCGGCAATGATACAGTTTTGAATAGTGAAGTTGTAGGTGCCGACGGCATCAATGCTGTCCCACTGACCAAACTCAACCGAGGTATGGTCGAAAATCATGTTGTTGGCCTGACCGCTGCTGGAGCCGATGTTTATGCCACTCGAACCGCTGCTGCTGCCGCCCTGCCGGACGCGCAGATGGCGGCAGATGATATTATTTTGATTATAAAAGGACAGTTCATTGCCCATCAAACCAATGCCACCGCCTGGAGCCGTCTGGCCGGCAATGGTCAGATTGCTGGCGGCCGCCACGGCGGAGCCAAGGTTGATATAACCACCTACATCGAAAATGATGATACGGTTCGGCTGGCTCACCGCCGCGCGAAACGTGCCCGCGCTGCCATCGTCAGCCAGCGACGTGACGTGATACACCGTGCCAAACCGGCCGCCCGTGATGTTGGTGCTGGCACCAAAACCCAACGCTCCGGGGAAGGCGATTGCCGGGGGATAAATCACCGGGTTGGTATATGATCCCGTCGATACCGCTAGATATAGCTCGCCATTTGTAATCAGCAATGACGGCGTGGCATTGGTTACGAGACCGTTGCCGCCCATGATGATGGTAGTCGGCAAGGTTCCGGTTATAAACCCTGAACCGTTGCCATTGGTCGAGATAAGCTTGTAAGTCCCCAAGGCAAAGGCCGGGCCGGTGTTGTTGATTTGAATGACGGTGGTGGCAGACAAGCTCAAGGTGCCGTTGGTGATGGTGAACGAAGGCGTGCCGGATTCATAATTGAAGGCAACAGTTCCGGAGCCGGTGTTGATGTTACCTCCCAAAACGGCCGGTGAGCTGCTGTTCGTCAATGCCTGGCTGGAACCGAGTGTGTATGCACCCGTGGCGGGACCATCAAAGATTCCGACGCCGCCAACGATGATGTTCTGGCTGGAGGCAATCGAACCGGAAGCGCCCAGCGCTAGTGTGCCGTTGGTGATGGTGGTGTTGCCGATGTAGGTGTTCGCGCCGTTAAATGTCAGTGTGCCGGCTCCAATCAGGGTCAGACCGCCATCTGGCGTGCCATTGCCATGAACAATCGGTGCGGCCATGGTGATGTTGTAACCGTTGGGATTGATACGCGCACCAGCCCCTGCGTTCACATACACCGTCAATCCCGTGAAGGCCGGGAGGAAGGTGCTGGTCGGGCCGCTGGTTGGGTCGCTGGCATTCGCCTGCAACACCCCGCCGTTGAAATTGATCTGCGCCTGATGCGTGGCTCCGGCGTCGCTATCCAGAAAATTGCCCACTGCCAAAGTTCCGCCATTCAGATTGGCCAGGTCGGTTTGTGCCGTGCTGCCAATGTCGTCATTCAAATCAAACCCATTGGCGATCGAAAGGAGGCCGTTGCCTTGCACCGTGACGGAACTGCTGGCCACGCGCGAACCATCGCCATAGCTCAACGAAGCCCCGGTCAGGCTGGCGTTGTTGGTGACCAATAACGAGCAGACACCCGGATAGCCCGCACCGCCGTCATACAGCACTTGCACCATGCCAGCAACCGAAACCGACGCCGAATCCGCCAGAATCAAATTGGCCGGACCGGCGGTGCCGCTGATGGTCAGATTACCGGCGGACGAAAGACTGCCAACGCCGCCGAGTTTCAGCGTGCCGCTGTTGACCTTGGTAAGGCCGGTGTAGTCCGCCCCGCCGCTGGTGCCGGTGCCGATGGTCTGCGTTCCGGTTCCAGACATGACCAGGGAACCGCTACCCGACAAGTTCCCGGCATAAACGGCGGTGCCGTTATTATTACCCACAGTCAAAGTCAATGACGCGCCGTTCAAATTAGTCAGGCCAAGTGTGGTGTTCGTGCCGCTCAAACCACCCATCGTGACGGCAGTAAGATTCCCACCAAACAAAACCGAGCCGCCGTTGTAATTCAACGTGCTGCCTTGCAACGCCAGCGGCGTGGCCAGTTCCAACACACCATTGGACATGGTGGTCGCACCGGTGAAGTTGTTCGTTGCTCCCAGCAGAACCGTGCCGGTGTTGCCGCCGCTGTTGATGATGAGCGCATTGACTCCCGTGTTGCCCGCCGAGCCAATGACACCGTTGACACTAAACGTCTGGCCGCTGGCGGCGTCTATCAGGCCCGTCGAACCGGTGCCACCGCTGGTTGCGCCGATTCCTATGCTGTTGTTCAAGGTAAATGTGCCGCTGCCCAGAAGGTCACCCCCATTGAGTATGATGACGGCAGTATTTGCTACGCTATTCGGTGAGGAAATGCTCAACACGCCTGCGTTAAGCGTCGTGGTTCCGGTGTAAGTGTTGTTGCCATTCAACGTCAATGTGCCGTTGCCAGCCACGGCCACGGCTCCGCTGCCGCTGATCGTGCCGCCCAACGCAAAATTATATCCATTGTTATTGGCCGTGACCGTCGCACCGGATCCGGCGATCACATTATTATTTATGTTCAAGCCCGGTGCACCCGCCTGCAGCGTGCTGCTGGCAATGACATTCACATCCCCCGCGCCCAGCGCGCCGCTGCCGGCCACCTGCAATGTTCCACCGCCGCTCAACGTCGTGCCAACACTTCCGGCCGATGGGCCGTAACTGTTTGCCCCGGAAAGAATCGTCGTGCCGGTGCCGTTCACCGTCACCGTTTTGATCAGGCTAGGACCGTTGGAAACAATCCCGGAAATGGCCAGCGCATCACCGCCGCCCACGCTGATCTGCAGGTTGTCATTCAGCGCCATGGAGGTTTGAATCAGATTCGACGTGCCGGCACCGATCAGGATCGCCGCGCCGGATCCATTGTTGTTCAACGTCAAAGTATTGCCGGCATTCGCGATGACAAAGGAATTGGCGTTGGTCATGGCGAGACTGCCCACCGTCTCATTGGTGTTCAGGATGACGGTTTGTAAAGCCGAACCGATTCCAAACGTGGCTGAATCGCTCACAGAATGAGGCACGTTCGGATTGGAGCTCCAGTTGGCACCGCCCGACCAGTTGCCGCCGGTAGTATTTGTCCAGGTTGCCTGTATGCCCGGCGCATTCACCACCAGAACCACATTGCTGCTGGTGGTTAAAAC
>Ga0302281_10003800_pt1 | contig 10389 bp, 10 predicted proteins | sample III_Fen_E1_2_FD_198762 | JGI IMG/M metagenome (GOLD analysis project Ga0302281, IMG submission 198762) | Peat permafrost microbial communities from Stordalen Mire near Abisko, Sweden - III_Fen_E1_2 | ecosystem: Environmental > Terrestrial > Soil > Wetlands > Permafrost | place: Sweden: Abisko...
CGCCCGAGGACGTCCGCTCGCTCGCCGCCATCATCCGCGCCGCCGGCGCACGCTGCGACTACCGCGAGATGGCCTCCAACCACGGCCACGACGCCTTCCTCGCCGAACCAGACACCCTAGTCCGCCTCCTCTCCCCCGTCTTCGAGTAGCCAGCCTCATGCCTCCGCGGGTGCCCCAGGTGCCTCGCATTTGGGCACCTGGGAGATCACCTCCAACCCCTCCCGCTCCCGAAGTTTTTTCCCCGAATTTCCCGGGTGCCCCACATCTCGATTCTGAGATGTGGGATCAACTCACCCGTTGTCATTCTGAGCGCAGCGAAGAATCCCCGTATTGTGTTCGCAGCGCGTATGCCACCAGCGTCTCGCCGTGCAGCCCATGCGCCGCATTGAAGGCTGCGTTGCTTACCTCCTCCATCGCAGGCAGCCCGGGCTCCAGTTCGCACGCGACGATCTCATCGGTCGTGGCGTGGATGTAGCACAGCTCGCAGGTGGCCAGGTTTCCCTCTTCGGTTCGCATGGGTGGGCCAAACGTCCGGCACAGGATGGGGCGCGATTCGTAGAGGTCGCAGGTGCCGTCGTCTAGGTCGAGCACCGGACACGGCTCGTCGTTGGCGAACTCCTCGAACAGGATTGCGGCTTCGTAGTCTTCGCCGAGGATTCCCGTGGCGCGATCGCCGGGGAACCAGGGATCGAGGCGCGCAAGGGATTCGGCGACGCGTGCGTGGATGCGTGCGGCTCTTTGTGGATCAGTCAGTTCCAGCGATGCCAGCCCCGCGCGAAGCCGCGCCGCATCTTCCTGCGCGATGGGGAAGACTCCGACACAGCACTGCGAGCAGCCAGGTTTGCAGACCAGGTGCTTCCCGCCACGCAGATAGGCATCCGCTACGGCAGCGTCAACGATCTGAATGAGGTCAGGCATTCTGTTTCCATCGGAGGGTCGCGCTTCACGCGATGCCCCCTCATGGACGGGGGCATACAGCCATCATAGGCCGGGTGGCCCAGATGCCAAGAGAAGTGAGCACAACCACTGAAGATGGGTGCCCCAGGTGCCTCGCATTTGGGCACCTGGGAGAGTACCTCCAATCCCCCAACCCGCCCCGCATTTTCTTTCCCCAAAAACCCCAGCAAAATCGCGTGTCAAGTCCCTGCGCACCCGAAAAATCCCATAACCCACACCGCACCAATCACTTCCGCCACAAAAATAGTTGGCATAGTAGTTATGCTCCATCCCGTATCATTAAAGTAAGGGGGGAAAGGTTCGTGGATGACGTGGGGTGTGATACGCAATTGCAAACCAGGCGCGCCAAGCCGTAGCCAGTAGTGCAGCCACTGCAACTGATTGATTCTGGATATTCTAGATGTAAAGATAATAGAATGACTGTTTTGCAGGCGCATCCCGCCCATAATCGCCTGTGTCAAATGAACTTACGCCCAAAATACCCCGGGGAGGGGGAGGGGGGGAGGGGACGAACGAAAGACGAACTAAAGGCGAAATAACGCGCTCACTTTATCAGACGCGCTGGTGCTCTACTTGCTCAAGGCGGTCTCCCGCGATGGAATATACGCGGTCAATGTGTGGGCGGCAGCGCGGGCATCGCCGGCTTGCGGGAGTTTTGCTCTGGCAGTTGGTCGAGAAGGACCACATTAAGCAAAGACTTATTCACCTGGATGCGGCCGTTGTAACTGATGAACCCGAGCTTTTGAAAGCGATCCATCAAAAAGGTGACGCGGGACAGTGTGGTGCCGATCATCTCCGCCAGCGCTTCCTGCGAAATGCGAGGGATGAAGGTGTCCCGTTCTCCTGGCTTGCCAAACTCGGCCATCAAAAGCAGAATTCGCGCCAGTCGCTTTTCGCAGGAATTGAAGAGCTGATCCACAAGATCGGCCTGGGTTCGCATACTGCGGGCCAGCAGAAATTTGAAGAAGAAGTCGGAGAAGGCAGTTTCGTCATGCATCACGCGGCTCATCTCTTTGCGTGTGATCTTGAGCGCTACGCAGGAGTTGACGGCAGAGGCCGTCGCCAGACGCAGTCCAGGAATGGATGCCAGCGATTCTTCTCCAACAAAGTCACCGGCCGAGAGATGCGTGATTGTGGCCTCCTTGCCGTTCTGCGAGATGACAGTGAGTTTTGCCTTTCCTGTCTGTAGATAGAAGACAGCGTCGGACGAATCTCCCTGGGAGAAAAAGAGGGCCTTAGGCTTCAATTGGACGAGCTTCCGCCCAAGTCCCGCGTTTGCGAGAAAGACGGCGGGGTCGAAGGTATCCTGAGCGTCTCCGTTTTTCAAAACATCTTCCCCTTTTACAGCAGCATTCCGATTCTATTCATTGATTAGCGCTCAGTCTGTTCTCTTTTAGACATGAGTCCCTGACAGATTCACGCAGATTAAGTGGATCTCGTCTGGATTGCCCAAAACCGACGATGCAGAACAGGCAAATTGCAATTCTGAGCAAATATGACCATCCTTGGACGCCCGATTCTGACAATCTTTCTATAGCGTGGCCAGACGCCTGCAAGTCTCATGGACGAGCCAGACGTGTCTAAGAGTGGTAAAGCCGATTGGAGAAGAACTTATGATGTCATTGATGAAGAATCGCCGTGCGGCATTCTTGTTTTCGGTTGCAACCGTTCTGGCAGTTCTGCCGCATATGGCGCGAACGCAATCACCGCCCTCTCTAGTAGACTCTCCCCGGACTGTGGCAAGCACGTCCGCGAGCCAAGTGGATCTGACATATGTGCGTCCTTCGCAGAGAACAAAGGTCCGCAACTACGTCTTCGATGCATATGGTCCGTACCCGATTGTCAGTGCCGCAATCTTGGCTGGGATCAACCAGGATACGAATTCCCCTCCGGAGTGGAACCAGGGCGTTGAGGGGTACAGCAAGCGATTCGGGTCTGCCTTTGGGATCGCGGCTGTTGGAACCACGGTGCGCTATGGGTTGTCAGAAGCCTTCAAGGAAGATGCGTTGTACTACCGCTGTGAGTGCAGCGGCGTATTCCGGCGCACGGGCTATGCCATGGTCTCAACCTTGACGGCGCGCCGCGGAGACGACGGCCATCGCGTCTTTTCTATCCCGGCGCTCTTGGCACCCTATGCGGGTTCGATGACCGGCGTCTATGCTTGGTACCCCGACCGCTTCGGGCCGAAGGATGCGTTCCGGTTGGGCAACTACAGCCTGCTGGTATATATGGGCGGGAACATCGCTCTGGAGTTCATCTACAGTGGCCCCCACTCCTTGCTTTCACGGGTACATCTGAACAATGCGCACGGCTCCCCAATTAAAGGACCGAACAGGTGAGCAACCACAAGCAAATTGTCGTTGCAGGCATCCATCCGTTGACTCCGGTGCAACGAACTGTGTCCATACCATCCACACTAGATTTTGTTGGCAGGATGACCAACCAATTCTTCGAGTGGTTCGGCGAACTGGGAATCTTTTTCTGGAAGGTACTCAGGTCTGGGTTGACGCCTCCGTATGAGTGGCGCGAGTTGGTTCGACAGCTTGACGAGGTTGGATCGATGTCTCTGCCGCTGGTTGCGGCGGCAGGCGCCGCCATCGGCGTTGTGATCTCGATGGAAGCACGTTACAGTCTGAGTCGGTTCGGTGCCAAGTCGATGTTTCCAACCACGCTTGTGTACTCCGTGATCCAGGTCATGGGCCCAATCATGACCGGCCTGATCGTGAGTGGGCGCGTGGGCGCGGGCATCGGCGCGGAGCTGGCGTCGATGAAAGTGACCGAGCAGATCGACGCCGTCGAGGCATCGGCGATCAACCCTTACCGGCTTCTGGCAGCCACGCGAATACTGGCTTGCATCCTGATGCTGCCGCTTCTGACTCTGGCAGCCGATGCCTGCGGATTGTTGATGGGCTGGTTCGCACAGGCAATGGTTGAGCCGCTCTCGTTCCACCAGTTCATCGAAAGCGGCTTCAAGGGCGCCAAATTGAACGACTTTCTGCCGCCTACGTTCAAGACAGCGGTGTATGGCCTGATCATCGGGCTCATCGCGTGCTTCCAGGGAATGCGTACACGCGGAGGAGCGGAGGGGGTGGGCCGCGCAGCAACAAACTCGGTTGTCCTGGCCTCGCTCTTCGTGATCCTGGCCGATGTTGTGCTGGTGAAGTTCATTCTCGTGGTCTTCCCATAGAAATGGATCGTGAGACAGATATGTCCACAGCTTATGACATTGCGATGAAGCACACGGAACCGGAGAAAGACACCTGTGCGCCGTTTGTCGCTGTCGAAGATCTGCGGAAAGCCTTTGGAAGTAACAAGGTACTCGATGGAATTAATTTGCACGTGGCCCGTGGAGAGACTCTCGCCGTGCTTGGACGCAGCGGCACAGGCAAGAGCGTACTGCTCCGGCTCATCATCGGCCTGGAAACACCCGACTCAGGATCGATTCGCATCCATGACCAGGACATCTCCGGTTTGGCCATGGACCGGATGGGCGAGATTCGAAAGAAGATGGGTTTTCTGTTCCAACATGCGGCGCTCTACGATTCGCTCACCGTAGCCGAGAACGTGGCCTTCCCGCTTGTACATCACCGCAGAGACATGTCGCGGTCCGAGCGAGGAGACCGGGTGATGCAGTTGCTGGCTGAGATGGGCATGGAAAGCGACGTCGATAAGATGCCCTCCGATATCTCGGGTGGAATGCAGAAGCGCGTGGGCCTGGCTCGTGCGCTCGCTCTGGAGCCGGAGATTCTGCTTCTCGACGAGCCAACGGCCGGTCTCGACCCAATCAGCTCTGGAGAAATTGACGATCTAATTCTCAAACTCCAGCACGAGCGGAAGATGGCATCCATCGTAGTGACTCACGATCTGCACAGCGCGAAGACGATTGCCAACCGTTTGGCACTGCTGGACCAGGGCAAGGTGGTGATTGAGGGAAATTTTGAAGCCCTTCAACAAAGCGGTATCGCGTTTGTAAAAGAATTTCTGGATCAGTCGTAGGAGGATTTATGTCGAGAGTGGCACGGCTAGGGGCTTTCATCGTTATGACACTGGCAATTCTGGCCACGGGTGTCTTCATTATTGGAAGTAAGGAGTATCTGTTCAGCTCGACCTACCAACTGAAGGCGCAGTTCGACAATGTGGCGGGTCTGGACGCGGGGGCCGATGTACGTGTGGGCGGAGTACACAGTGGTACCGTGCATAGCATCTCATTGCCTCATAAGACCGGTGAAAAGGTCACGGTACTCATGGATCTCGACAAATCGACGCTTGAGATTATCAAGCAGGACTCTGTGGCATCCATCGAAACCGAGGGCATATTGGGGAGCCAGTTCGTGGCCATTTCGTTCGGATCTGACGGACAAGCCCAGGTTAAAAGTGGCGAGACGATCCAGAGCGAACCCCCGCTGCAAATGTCGGACCTGCTCAAGAAGACGAATGTCATTATCGACAGCAGCCAACTGGCCGTCCAGAACACCGTCCAGGCAACGGCACACCTGAACGACGTAAGTGCCAAGATCGACTCAGGCCAGGGGACCGTGGGCGAGCTGGTGAACGACAAGCATCTCTATAGCAACCTGGAACAGACCACCACCACCCTGCATGACACGATGCTCCAGGCGCAAACCGGAGTTACGGACTTCCAGGAGAATATGGAAGCCCTGAAACACAACTTCTTTTTGAGCGGGTATTTCAAGAAGCGTGGATACGAAGACTCCGCCGACCTGGCGTCGAATAAGATTGCCGGACTCCCGCAGGGTACACCTCTCAAGGCGTTTACCTATACAGCCAAACAGCTATTCGATGGCCGCGATTCTGCCAAGCTGAAGGACCAGAAGTCCCTCAAAGACGCCGGCGACTTTCTGGCGCAGAATCCATTCGGCGTCGCTGTGGTTGTTGTTTCAACGGGCATGGAGGGCGACACCCAGAAGGACCTGGTGCTCACCGAGGCCAGGGCCATGGTTGTGCGTGAGTATCTGGTGGAGAATTTTGGCTTTGACGACAGCCAGCTAATGACGTTGGGAATGGGCAAGCAGGCGGGCGCGAACCTGGACGCAGATTGGGGTTCGATCCAGATACTCATCTTCCCCGCGGGCACCGTGATCCCAGCCGGCAAACCGGCGCCGGCGATCACTTCCACGCCTACAGTTCCTTTCTGAGTTGTAGTTTTAGTCCTCGGGTCGTCGTCTGTAGTACTGCGCGTCTTCACCCACCGCCCGCGGTGGACAAAAAATGCATCTCAATGGAGAGTTGTTCCGCGAAACGACCAACTGTCGCGATGCATGTCGAACGGGCCGAACAGCGGTGAGGATGGGATTGCCATGAACAGGGGCTGGGTGAGTCAACGGGCAAGTAACAAGCTGAACCAGGGCTTGGGTCACCTGTCGGGCGTGCTGCTGCTGGCAGGTGTGCTGCTGCTGTGGTTCCTGGTTCAGGTCATCTGCGCCCATGCGTCTGTGGCGCTGCTGATGGAAGAGCCTTACGGCCACTTCGGGGCCATGAATCCTACTGGTCACTCGGCGGTGTATCTGAACCATGTGTGTGCGGCGTCGCCGACCGAGTTGCGCGCCTGCCGGCCTGGCGAGTCCGGCGTGGTGATCAGCCGCTACCACAAGATCGACGGACTGGACTGGGTTGCGATTCCACTGATTCCCTATCTCTACGCGGTGGACGAGATCGGCGAGGTGCCGCAGTCGGTGAACCAGGCCCAGGTGGCTGCATTGCGAGATGCCTATCGCAGAAAGCATCTGCTGGACGTGGCGAAGAATGGCAGCCAGGGAGCGACTCCGAAGGGGGAGTGGACGCAGTTGGTGGGCTCTTCCTACGACCGGACGATTCACGGCTTTGAGGTGACCAGTACCGCGGAGCAGGATGCGCGCTTCATCGCCCTCTTCAACGACCGGCGCAACACCGGCCACTTCAACCTGATGTTTCATAACTGTGCAGACTTCTCGCGCGCGGTGCTGGACATCTACCTGCCCCACGCGATCCATCGCAGCATCGTGGCGGACATTGGAATGACCTCTCCGAAGCAGGTGGCGCGGTCGCTGGTGCAGTATGGCACGAAGCATCCCGAGGCGGAGATGAGTGCATTCCTGATCCCGCAGGTTCCAGGGACGATCAAGCGCAGCAAGCCCGTAGATGGCGTGGCCCAGTCGCTGGTGAAGAGCAAAAAGTACCTGATCCCCATGACTATCCTGACCCCGGAACTGACCGGCGGGCTGGTGGTGGCGTACATGGCCGAGGGCAGGATGAAGCTGCCCCCCAATGCGATGGTCTTCAACGTGAACGATAACGAGATGGAACCGGGTGCGTCCTTGCCAGTGCAGCCGGTAAACTCCGAACCCAACAGGACGCTTCTCGCTTCGCCCGCGCCTGCTCCCACCACCTCTCCCGCGGCTACAACCACCGCTGCACCCGCGGCCTTGGCCACGGCTTTGCCTGCGGCATCTGCTGCGCTGCCGTAACTCTTTCCACCGATGTATTGCGCGGCGCGTATGGGGGGGCAATTTGTATGAGTGCATTTGTTCAGCGGCCAGCTCCATTGCGTGTGCCACGCGTGCATCCCTCGCTGATGCCGCACTGGCTCACGCACCTGGGAGCGCTGGGGCTCTTCTCCGTCTCAGTGGTCGACTCCTCGGTGATCCCTCTGCCTCTGCCGGGCAGCACGGACCTGCTGTTGCTGTGGCTGGTGGCGCATAGCGGCAATCCGTGGCTGCTGGCCTCCTGTGCCATTGCAGGCAGCATCCTGGGCGGATACACCACCTGGCACATTGGCCGCAGAGGCGGCGAAGCTGCGCTGCGCAACTACGTTCCGGCGCGTCTTCTCGGCCGTGTCGTCACCTGGGTTGAGCGTCATCCAATCCTGGCCGTCTTTCTTCCCGCCGTGCTTCCCCCACCCTTTCCGCTCCAGCCGTTTGCGCTTGCATCGGGCGCGCTGGGCGTCTCACGCAGGCGCTTCCTGGCCGTCTTCGGCGCGGCCCGCAGCCTGCGTTACTGCTTCATCGCATGGCTCGGCGTGACCTATGGACGCAGGATCGTCCGCATGTGGTCTGGAACTCTCCAGAGGTGGTCAACTCCGCTGCGTTGCGTGTTCGTGGGTCTACTGGTTGCTGGCACCTGTTATGTAATATGGAAGATTCGCGGGCTGCGCAAGATCGAAGCCGCTGAAGAACCTGCGTAAATGCAATTGCTCCTTTCGGGGTGAAATCGCGGGGGAGGGGTATACCCCCTCAAAAGTCCTAAGATTATCAAAAAAGGCATGTTAAGTCTGGACTTGATCTGGATCAGGTCTGGATCAGGTCTGGATCAGGTCTGGACTTCGCGATCACGGGCTGCACCAGAATGACGAGCTAAAACAAACAAAGGCCAATACGGAGATTCTGGCTGCGCCAGAATGACGACTCCTGGGGCTGTGCTAGTGCTTGTGTGTACCCCCCCGTGCAAATAGCGTAAAGTATTCAAAAAATGCAGGTTAAGCACGCGCTAAGCGCGTGAGACGTATTAAAGGCGAAGGCCCGGCTGGTTGGCCGGGTCTGTTTGGTTTTGCTTACTGATTTAATTATACGGGATGGAGCATAACTACTATGCCAACTATTTTAAAGATTTAAGTGGTTTGGTTGGTGTTGGTTAGGGGGAATTTTGGGGTTCGAGGGTCTTGACAGGGGAAAGGTTGCTGGTTGTTGGTTGCTGGTTGTTGGTGAAGAACAGGCAAGGGCAACGACGGAGATTCTGGCTGCGCCAGAATGACGGCGCGGGGCGGATTGAGAAACAAGAACAGAGAACGGCAAAGGTTTGGACGGCTCTCCCAGGTGCCCAAGTGCGAGGCACCTGGGGCACCCGGCGGGGGTCCCTCCACTGCGCAACGGACGATGATGCTGTCCGTTGCTGCGATTGGGATGACGGTTGTTTTGGGTTGCTGCGGTCGGGATGACGGCTGTTTATGCGCCGCGGAATATTGCCTACGCAGACATGCGGTCGGGGGGCTGGACGATAGTGTACTGAATCGGGTTGCTGCAATGGATGCAATCCGTTTCGCGCACGAGGCCGTCCGAGTCGTCGATGGCCTGGGGAAAGCTTCTCAGGCACTCCGGGCAGGAGATGGTGACGCATGTCTCTGGGGCGGAGCCGTTACCGTTGCGATGAATCCAGAGAGGCTGCGCTGAGTTGGAAGGTTGAGGAGCGCGCCGTTTTATTTGTGGCAGCGTGCCGAGAATATGCAGGAGCGAGTCCATGCCGCTTCCCTTTTGATAGAAGGCGTCGGCGGAGGCTCCGGCAGGCACCTCGGTGCCGAGATAGGCACCGCTCATTGCGATCTTATGGACCGCGGGAAACCGGCGGCCAACCACGGAGAGCAACTCGAAGCCGGACATGCCGGGCATATTGAGGTCGGAGAGAAGGATGTCCGGCATCTCCTGGCGGATCTCGCGCAACGCGGAGAAGCCGTCTTCGGCGGACCGCACCTGATACCCGATCCCGGCAAGCACCATCGACATCGTCGTACGAATTAAAGGCTCATCGTCTACAACGAGGACCTTCGCTTTTGTATTGGGCATCCAGAACCTCCAATAGCCTCCGCAGGGTATTGGGGGAGTATCCCATTCAATGAGTTGCAATACTGTTCACTTTTGCACAGGGCGGGCGGGGGTCTGGCGGCGGGGCTTTCTCTTCTCCACGGGAAGGCCATGGATCGGCGACTTTTCTGCATTATTGCCTGGCATATGGTCGAGCAGGACCACGTTCAGCAGCGACTTATGCACGCGGATGCGGCCGTTGTATTCGATAAAGCCGAGCTTGCGGAAGCGGTTCATGAAGAAGCTGACGCGGGAGCGGGTGGTGCCGATCATCTCCGCCAGGGTCTCCTGCGAGATCTTGGGAACCATAGGGTCCGGCACGCCCGGCTCGCCAAACTCCGACATCAACAGGAGGATTCTTGCCAGCCGCTTTTCACTGGAGTTGAAGAGCTGATCGACCAGATCGGCCTGAACGCGCATGCTGCGCTCCAGCAGAAACTTCATGAACAGGTCGGAGAAGTCATGCTCCTCGTGCATGACGCGGACCATCTCGTCGCGCGTGATCTTGAGCGCGTTACAGGCGGTGATAGCAGTGGCCGTGGCCAAACGAAGGCCAGGAACCGCAGCCAGCGACCCTTCTCCGACAAAATCGCCTTCGGAGAGGAGCGTGATGGTGGCCTCCTTGCCGACAGTGGAAACAACGGTGACCTTTGCCCGGCCTTTCTGCAGGTAGAAGACCGAGTCCGCGGGGTCTCCCTGGGTAAAAAAGTTCTGCCTGGGCTCCAGTTGCACAATTCTTCGCCCCAGGCCGGCATTGGCCAGGAAAGCATGGACGTCAAATGTGGGTTTTGCAAGTTCGACCATCGGAAGGCCTTTTCCGGATACGGCCTTGACAGACCGCCATAATGAGACGCGCGCACCC
>Ga0302281_10003812_pt1 | contig 10363 bp, 5 predicted proteins | sample III_Fen_E1_2_FD_198762 | JGI IMG/M metagenome (GOLD analysis project Ga0302281, IMG submission 198762) | Peat permafrost microbial communities from Stordalen Mire near Abisko, Sweden - III_Fen_E1_2 | ecosystem: Environmental > Terrestrial > Soil > Wetlands > Permafrost | place: Sweden: Abisko...
TTCATGTGTTTTCCACGTTTTGATTCGCCAACCATTTTTGCCGCGTTGCTGGATGACAAGAAAGGCGGCAGCTTCCAGATCAATCCAACGGAGGGCGAATTTCACCATCGCCAGCGGTATTACCCGGACACAAATATTCTGCTGACGCGTTTCCTTGGTGAGCGTGGCATTGCGACGGTTTCAGATTTTATGGCCATCGACCACTGCGGGCACCGTCACAGTCTGGTGCGGCGCGTCAAGGTGGTGCGAGGCGAGATCAAGTTTCGCATGGTTTTTGCCCCCAGATTTGATTATGGGCGCAGGTTGCATACCATTGAGAGACAGGCCGGCCGACTGCTGTTCATTCCCGAAAGGACGCATCTCCCGACATTGCAGTTGCGAAGCAGCCTGCCGCTAAGAATTCACAACGGTGCCGCGGTGACGGAATTTAAACTCCGCGCGGACGAATCGGCATGGTTTATCATGGAGGAGGCAACCCCGGGTGAGACTGCTTCACCGTCGGCCGCCGCCGATTACGTGTCGGATGCCTTCAAGGCGACGATGAATTACTGGCTGGCGTGGATTGCCAGGTCCAAGTATCGCGGACGGTGGCGTGAAATGGTGAACCGGTCGGCGCTGACGCTGAAACTGTTGACCTCCCGGGCTGACGGTTCACTCGTAGCCGCGCCGACTTTCGGGGTACCTGAACGGATTGGCGCCGAACGAAACTGGGATTATCGCTACACCTGGATCCGCGATGCGTCCTTTACCATCGACGCCTTGATGCGGCTGGGATACATGGAGGAAGCGCAGGCCTTCATGCGCTGGATGGAACAGCGTTGTCGTGAACTGAAGCCAGGCCGGCCGCTTCAAGTCATGTACCGGATTGACGGCCGCCGGGAATTGCCGGAACAGGTTTTGAGCAGTCTGGCCGGATATCGTGATTCCCGGCCGGTGCGGATCGGCAATGGCGCTGCCGGGCAGCTACAGCTCGATGTTTACGGCGAGATGCTAGGCTCCATATCAATCTATGACCGTCACGGTGAGCCCATTTCCTACGATTTCTGGATGAACCTGACCACCCTCATCGAATGGGTTTGCCGAAATTGGAAGCGGCCGGACGACGGCATCTGGGAAGTGCGCGGCGGCCGGCGGCCGTTTTTATATTCGCGCGCGATGTGCTGGCTGGCGATCGAACGGGCGATGGAGATCGCGCGGCGGCGGTCGTTTCCGGCGCCCCTGGTTCGCTGGCACCGGATTCGCGATCAGATCTATAAAAGCATTTACCAGCAATTCTGGGATTCAAAGCTGAACTGCTTTGTGCAGTATCGCGGTGCGAAAACCGTGGATGCCTCGTCATTGCTTTTGCCCTTGGTAAAATTTATCAGCCCGGCCGACCCGCGCTGGCGATCCACGCTGCAAGCAATTCAAAGCGAGCTTGTCGAGGACTCGTTGGTTTATCGTTATGTGCCAGCGAAAGCCGCCCCCGATGGTTTGGGGGGCACCGAGGGCACATTTTCGGTATGCTCATTCTGGTACGTCGAATGTCTGGCGCGCGGCGGCGACTTGAAGCAGGCCAGGTTTATCTTCGAGAAGGCGCTGGGATATGGCAATCACCTTGGGCTTTATGCCGAACAACTGGGGCCCTGCGGTGAACATCTTGGCAATTTCCCTCAGGCCTTGTCACACTTGGCGCTTATCAATGCCGCCTGGCTGCTTGACGAGCGGCTTTCGAACAGCCGGGATTAGTTGCGAAATCCGCTTCGGGAATACCTGTCTGCCAGTTACCTAGCGATGGTTGAATTCCAAAACCACATTGTGAATGAAGTGAAGTTTGGCCACCACCGGCGGAGGAATGACGAAGGGGTATAGGTCCGGCAATCCCATGCTCCGGTTGATCGTATTTAATGCCGTGGTCAATGGCGCCCAGGCCGCCAGCAGCTGGTCGAAGTCCATGTTTTCGCCATAGTTGATGGGCAAATAACCGGTTTTGTCCGGGGCGGTATTTTTCATCCCCAGCCCGAAACTGGCGGCGGATTCCAGCGTGTCCATGATGTGCAAATAGTGCGCCCAAGTCTCCGCCCAATCTTCCCAGGGATGGGAACTGGCGTAGGCGCTTACCGTCCTTGCGGCCCAGTCGGCAGGTGGTCCTTGTCGGTAATATGTTTCCAGGGCCGCGTTGTAATTGGCCGTGTCGTCCCCAAACAACTTGCGAAAACCGGGGAGATTCGGCGAGCTGGCAATCAGCCGGTCCCAGTAATAATGACCGGATTCGTGTCGGATATGGCCGATCAAAGTGCGGTAGGGTTCGCGCATATCAAGCCGGCGACGTTCGCGCTCGTCTTCGTCCGCCTCCGCAATATTAATGGTAATGACACCATTTTCGTGGCCGGTCTTCACGGGTCCATTCGGCATATCCTGGAGGAATTTGAAACGGAGCGGGGGCGGATTGTTTGCCGGCGCGCTTTCGAGCGGCAAACCTAGTTTGAGAAAGGTATACAGGCATCGGCGCTTGGCAAGTTCCACTTTCGACCAACGCTTGAGATTTTTGGGGTCGGACAAATCGGGAATGACCTTGTTCAGGCGGCACGCCACGCACCAGGCATTGGGTTCCTCTGCCGGCACGAGCCAGTTGCAAATCCCATATTGCTTGCCATTGGCACAACTCCGGTGCTTTTTGCCGGAAGCGGCTGTGCCGGTGAGCTGCCATTCTTCCCCGTTGACTTTTTCGAGGGCCCGCATGTCCATGACTTCCGGCACAACCCCCAATGGATGGCCGCATTTTAAACAACGGTCATTCTCAAAAAAAATCATCATACCGCATTGGGAGCAATGGAAGGATTTCATATGTGGAATACTTGGAAATTATTTGCCGGACGCTTTTTTGTGCGCCCCGATATCGTACTGAATCAATCGTCCTATGCTTTGCGTCCCCCCCTGGCAAACGGAAGGTCCACTCGCCCTTTAGCTCGCGTCATGCCAAAGGTAAGATTCATTTAATTTAGCAGAGCGTGCTTACTTTTGTGTCTGGTTGATATTTTCGAGGTCAATGGGCGCGGTATTACCCGGTGCGGATGCGGTCGTATTGGTGATATTTAAATACGGCGACCAACGAGTCCAACGCTCGTCCGGCCTTTCATGCAGGACAAACTTCATACCGTCGGGGGCCGGCCCGTCGGCATTGTTGGGTGTGCTAAATGATAGGCCGCCCGTCACCACGGCCCGCAAATTCTCCGCCGTCATGCTGAGGCCCGAGAGCAGGTGCCAGTTGACGTCGATGCCGCCCGCGTTCCACCAGACGGAATTGGAGCGCACCAGGGAGGCAAAATTATGGTTTATAACGACATGAATGTTAACGGTTTCCGAATCCGGGCTTAAATCCAGGTATTGCACCTTGCCGGCTGGCAAGCCCCGAAAATACACCGGTGAATTCGCGCCCAGCGAGCGGATTTCGGTGGCGCGCAACACAAATTCCTTCCCGCCCTCCGGCTCAATAATAACGGGGGGCTCACTGGCGCCTATAAAGTCGTTTTTAATATTGCCGCCGACCGCTCCCGGCAGGACATCGATGTACGGACCGGAAACTATGGTCTCCAGGGCGCGGACGCCCGCGGCACCGACCTCCGGTCGGACAATCCAAAACACCGAGCCGTCGTGCGCCAAGTTTGCCGCCGAGCGTTCCAGCCGGGCGCGGACTGTCACATGCCGGAGATCGTGCATAAGTTCGATGGACTTGACGCTGCCAACGCGGACTCCACGGTAACGAATCAGTGTTTGATTGGCGTCGAGTCCGCTCGCGCTGTCAAACTGTATTGTAATGGCCGGGCCAAGTTTCTTCAGGTTCTGAATCACCAGCACGATCGAAACCACGGCGGCAATCACAGGCACCGCCCAGATAAGGGGCCTGGCCCCCGGCTGGCGGATTCGTGCCCGCGGAAAAACCGGTTCCACTTCCTCCGGCAGCGACTTTTCAGGCGGAGATTTCAGGTTTGTTTTCAAAATGCCCCCGATTCCATATCTGTTGCGGTTCATAGCTGGCTGAGGCTAGCAATGTCAGGACGACCACCGAAGTAAAAGCAACAATGCCGGGCCCAGGAATCACCGTGGCAAACTTGCCGAAACGGATGACGGCAACCATGATCGCCAGCAAAAAGACATCGAGCATTGCCCACGGCCCCAATTTTTCGATGTATTTATGAACTTGAGTACGGAGCCGTTGCCAGCGCGCATCGCGAACACTCACCAGGAAAAACAAACCCAGCAATTTTAGCAGCGGCACCACCATGCTGGCTGACAGGACGATGACGGCGACGCCCCACATGCCATCCTGCCACAATGCCCGGACGCCACCCCAAACAGTGTTTTCCGTTTCGCGTCCAAGATAATGCATCGTTAGGACGGGATAAATGTTGGCTGGCACATAGAGGAAAAGCGCCGCCAATGAAAACGCCATGGTTCTAGCCCGGCCCAAATGATGATTACGAAGAACAACTTCTCCGCAGCGCGCGCATTCGACCCGGTGTCCGGGGGGAACGGGCGCCGTTTCTTGAATCAACCCGCATGTTTTGCAGGAGAGCAGAGCCATCATGACCTCCGTCCGACGCATTAAAAGTGCCAACGGTCGCGAGGCATATCCGCGGTGATTGTTATCGTCTCCTAGCTTGCAATTCGCATGGTTCGGGAAACTTCCGTAATTGCAGATCGCAGTCTGATGGAAGATTTGCAGCCGTCCAATGAGGCGGTGGCCGAAGGTTTCCGGTGGGAAGACTTTTGCTGCTGATTCGGTCTCGTGAAACAGCCGGCAGTGGGGCGTCGAAAAGTTCATAAACAGATCCTCGTGGCATTCCTATTGCTTGGAACAATCCAAAGTTCACGGCGCGAATTTACGAAAAGTACAACATGATCATTTCCGCAACCAACCTGAAGCGATACCGGGATATCGTCACTCTCCTGTGGAAATACGGGCGCTCTGACTGGGTGCGTCAGATGGATTTCCTGAATGGCGACCTCAAGCCTGGCGGGATGGAAGTGTTGGATGGCAAGACCGATCCCAATCAACTGGCCGATGATCTGGAAGCCATGGGCGCCACTTATGTCAAACTGGGCCAGTTGCTTTCCAGCCGGTCGGATTTGTTACCCGACCCTTATCTGAAGGCGCTCACGCGTTTGCAGGACAAGGTCAAGCCGTTCGCCTACGAGGAAGTGGAACAAATTGTTCTGAATGAATTGGGGGTCCGAATTTCCAAGGCCTTTTCCCGATTTGATCCCAAGCCGCTGGCGGCGGCATCGCTTGGCCAGGTCCATTCCGCCGCCTTGCGGGATGGCCGCAATGTCATCGTCAAAGTTCAACGGCCGGAAATCCGCAGACAAATTGCCGAGGATTTTGAGGTGTTGGGACAGATTGCTGAATTCGTTGACGCGCACACGGAATTGGGCCGGCGCTACCGTTTCCGGGTGGTGTTGGAAGAGTTTAGGGTCACGATTCAGCAGGAGCTGAACTACGAGTGTGAATTCCAGAACTTGGTTGCGTTCCGGGAAAACCTAAAGGAGTTTGAACATATCCAAGTGCCGCAGCCGGTTCGCGATTATAGCACTCGTTGCGTACTGACCATGGACTATGTTCAGGGCCACAAAATCACCTCCTTGAGTCCGCTGGCGCGCTTGGGAACGGATGGTCGCGCGCTGGCGGAAGAATTGTTCAATGCCTATTTGAAGCAAATCCTGCTGGATGGTTTGTTTCACGCCGATCCACATCCGGGCAATATTTTTCTCACGGATGACGGCCGCATTGCCTTGTTGGATTTTGGGATGGTAGGACGTATTACGCCCAGCATGCAGGACAACTTGCTCAAACTATTGATCGCCGTCGGTGAAGGCAATTCGGAGACGGCGGCGGACAGCGTTATCCATATCTGTCAAACCACGGAGGAGTTCGATGCCGTGGAATTTCATCGGCATATCGGTCAAATCATGGCTGCGCAACACAATCAAAGCCTGGAACGGCTCAACACCGGCAAAGCCCTGATGGCGGTTAGCCGAAGCGCCGTTGCCAGCGGTCTATTGGTTCCGAGCGAACTGACGTTGCTGGCCAAGACCCTTTTGCAGATTGATGAAGTCGGCAAAATCCTCGCGCCCGAGTTCGATCCGTACGCGGCCATCCGGCGCAATGTCGCCGAACTCATGGGCCGCCGTATCCGAAAAAATCTGACCCAGGGAAACGTTTTAACCTCGTTGTTGGAAATGAAAGAATTCGTGACCGGCCTGCCGATTCGGCTGAACCGGCTCATGGACGGCATCACCCATTCCGAGTTCGAGATCAAGGTGCGTTCCATGGATGCCAAAACTGTCGTGGAGGGATTCCAGAAAGTTGCCAATCGTATCACGGCGGGAATCATCCTCGGCTCGCTCATCCTGGGGGCGGCTCTGCTGATTCGGATTCAAACCAGCTTCCAACTACTCGGCTACCCGGGGATTGCCATTCTGTGCTTCCTTGGTGCGGCGGCGGGCGGACTCTGTCTTTTGTTCAGCATCTTCTTCCAGGACGAAAGAATTAAAAAGAAGCGGAAAACTTGAAAGCCACGCCTCCAGGGCCGCCCCGGCGCCGGCCGTTCCGTAAGCTCTACTGGCTGATGGGAATGGTGGGCTTGCTCGCGCTCGTGCGCTTGGTCCTGCCTTACGGAGTGAAAATCTATGTGAATCGACAGCTGAATGAATCCCACGATTATGGGGGCCAGATAGGTGACGTGACGCTGCACCTGTGGCGCGGTGCGTACCAAATCCATGACATCCATATTTTCAAAACGGGCGATAGCATTCCCGTGCCGTTTTTTTCCACGCGGGTGCTGGATCTGTCGCTGGAATGGAGCGAATTGTTTCACGGCGCATTTGTCAGCAAGATTTCCATGAGGCAGCCAAGCCTCAATTTCATCTCCGGACCGACCAGGCAGCAGTCCCAAAGCGGGGTTGAAAATGATTGGGGCCGCACGTTGAAAAGCCTGGTTCCATTCGACATCAACCGGCTCGAGGTCACGAACGGGCAGATTCATTTCCAGAATCTTTATTCCCAGCCGCCGGTGGACATTTATGTCAACGACCTCTCGGTCCTGGCAACTAATTTCACAAATTCGCGCCACGTGGCCGAAGAGTTGCCCGCCGGCGTTTCGGCCAAAGGGAGGGCTTTGGGAAACGGTGGCCTGGACTTTGAGCTCCGCCTAAATCCCCTGGCCGAATTCCCGGAATATGAACTGATGGGTCAATTGACCAATGTCGATCTGGTCGCCTTGAACAGTTTCCTGCGGGCTTACGGAAAATTCGACGTGGCGCGGGGCGATTTCGCCCTCTTCACGTCGTTTGCCGCAAAAGGGGGAAGCTACGACGGCTACTGCAAAGTATTCTTCAATTACCTGAAAATTTTCAGTTGGGACAAGGAAAAAAAGAAGGATGCCCTGGAAATTTTCTGGCAAGCCATCGTCGGCACCCTGGCCACGGCTTTTAAGAATCATCCGCATGACCAGTTGGCCACCAGAATTCCCATTAACGGCACTTTTGACAAAACCGATGTGCATGTCTGGGCCACGGTGGCCACGCTGTTGCGAAACGCGTTCATCAGGTCATTGGTGCCCAAGATTGACGAACCGGTGAGAATCCAACAGCTCGACAACCAATAGCATTTTAGACTGGCTTGGCTGCGTTGATATTTGCAGCGGTCAATCCGGTTGAGGCGCAGGCAGCGGGGGGTCCGAATCCGACGCAATTTCTCGGTCAAGCTGCCGTGATGGCGCGTCGGCTGCGTCCTGGAACGTGGCGGGATGTTTCTTGCCATTGCGCGGATTGTAACGGGTTTCTCATTGAATACCTTACTAGCAGACGGTCTGGCGGGGCGGCTTCGGCATGCAAACTTTGCAAATTGCAATCGCCGTCCCCGGCTTTTCGCAGTTTGCAGCTTTAAACAAGGAGCCGGGCCGCCGTTCATTCCAGAAATTGCGGGTTTTCCAACCTCGCCGACTTTGGCATTCCGTTAGCTGAAAGCTCGCGATCTCTAAGTGTGACAATTTGCATCCAGGATAAGCCCATGAGTCAAAAATTTATCTGCGTTCACGGACATTTCTACCAACCGCCGCGCGAAAACCCCTGGCTGGAGGCGGTTGAGCTTCAGGACTCGGCCTTTCCGTACCATGATTGGAACGAGCGTATTACGGCCCAGTGCTACGCGCCCAATGCGCTCGCCCGCTTGCTGGATGGGGATGGTCGCATCGAAGTCATTACCAGCAACTATTCGCGAATGAGTTTTAATTTTGGTCCAACGCTGTTGTCTTGGATCAAAGAGAAACAACCCGAAATTCACGAGGCGATTGTGGACGCTGATAGAAAAAGCCGTGAACGCTTCGGCGGGCATGGTTCGGCCATCGCCCAAGTGTATAATCACATGATTCTGCCGCTGGCGAATCTTCGCGACAAGCATACGCAGGTGCTTTGGGGCATCCGCGACTTCGAATCTCGCTTCGGGCACCCACCCGAGGGCATGTGGCTCGCGGAAACCGCCGCGGACACTGAAACGCTGGATGTTTTGGCGCAACACGGCATCAAATTTACGATCCTTTCACCTTATCAAGCCAGCCAAGTCAGGGCTTTGGATAATGACGCGAAATGGCAGGATGTCAACGGCGCACACGTGGATCCCACCATGCCCTACCTGGTGAAGTTGCCGGGAGGACGGTCACTCGCCGTTTTCTTTTACGATGCGCCCGTCTCCCAAGCGGTCGCGTTTGAAAAATTGCTTTTGAATGGGGAAAAGTTCGCCGCGCGTTTGCTCGGGGCCTTTGACGGGTCGCGCGGCCACGATCAACTTGTCCACATCGCCACGGATGGTGAATCGTATGGCCATCATTTCCAGTATGGCGACATGGCACTCGCGTATGCCCTGCATCAAATCGAGACCAGCAAAGATACAAAACTGACGGTTTACGGTGAATTTTTGGAATCACATCCGCCCACGCATGAGGCGAAAATTCACGAGGCCAGTGCCTGGAGCTGTTCGCACGGGGTGGAGCGTTGGAAAAGCGACTGTGGTTGCTGCGCCGGCGGGCATGGCGGCTGGAATCAGCAATGGCGAACGCCGTTGCGCAACGCCATGGATTTTCTGCGCGACCGGCTTGCGATTTTTTATGAAGAGAAGGCCAGAGATTTCTTTAAAGACCCCTGGGCCGCACGCAATGAGTACATCTCCGTCCTCCTTGACCGCTCCCCGGAGAGTATTGCCAGTTTCCTGTCGCAACAGGGTACGCGAGGACTGGATGAGACGGAAACGGTCCTGGCCTTGAGTCTCTTGGAAATGCAGCGTCATGCCTTGTTAATGTTCACGAGTTGCGGCTGGTTCTTTGACGAGCTTTCGGGCCTGGAGACGGTGCAAGTCATTCAATACGCTGCACGGGCATTACAACTGGCCGGCGAACTCGGCGCGCAAAACATAGAGCCCGGCTTCCTCGAGATTTTGGCCAAAGCCAGGAGTAATCTTAAGGAGCACGAGAATGGGCGGGTGATTTACGATAAGTTTGTTTTGCCAGCCGTAATGACCCGGGAGAAAGTGGCCGCACACTATGCCATCAGTTCGCTGTTTGAATCCTATCCCGAGGAGGCGACGCTTTTTTTCTATGTTGTCAAACAGGCGGACCGACAACTCTGGACGACGGGCAGCGCGCGGCTGGCGGTTGGTCGCATAAGGGTCACGTTTGCCATTACTCGTAATACGGCCGACATCGTTTACGGGGTGGTGCATACCGGGGATCACAATTTAAACTGCGGGGTCCGGTTTTATGAAAGCAAGGAGCAATATGAGACCCTGGTCCGGGAATGCAAGGAGGTGTTTGAACGCGCGGATTTCTCTGAAATCATCCGGGTTTTGGACCGGCATTTTGGCGAAATCCATTATTCGCTAAAGAATCTTTTCCGCGACGAGCAAACGAAGGTGCTAAACCAGATTCTGGCCCAGACCCGGGATGATATATTTAACACTTACCGGTTGCTCACCGACCGATACGCGCCATTGACGCACTTTCTCAATGACATTCATATGCCGCCGCTCAATTCCCTTGCGCCGGCCGCCGAGTTTGTTCTCAACACTGAACTGAGAAGGCAATTCTCCAACGGCCATCCCGACGCGGAACGGTTGAAGGGCCTGGTCAATGAAGCCCGCGCCACCAATGCCGCGCTGGAGAAGGACGACCTGGCGTTCACGGCCAAAATGCATTTCGAGCGTCTGAGTGACGAATTGGCGAAAACCCCGGAAGACGCGGAGGTGCTCCAGCGGTTTTCCGACTCCACCGCGCTGCTGCCCATGCTGCCGTTTTCGGTCAATTTATGGAAGCCGCAGAATATTTATTTCCAA
>Ga0302281_10003815_pt1 | contig 10360 bp, 6 predicted proteins | sample III_Fen_E1_2_FD_198762 | JGI IMG/M metagenome (GOLD analysis project Ga0302281, IMG submission 198762) | Peat permafrost microbial communities from Stordalen Mire near Abisko, Sweden - III_Fen_E1_2 | ecosystem: Environmental > Terrestrial > Soil > Wetlands > Permafrost | place: Sweden: Abisko...
CATCGAGCGCTTCTCGGCTGATGGCGCATCGTATCCGCTGCGCCCTGTCCTGACCCCAGAACACGATTGCGTCACGACTGGCGTCATGCCGTTCTTCCGGTGCAGGGAAGATCAATTCCTTGTTTTCCCACGCGATCTGCCAGGCCGCGAATTCACTCGGCCGAACTTGCAGACGCGCGAAATTTCCCTCATGCAGGCTGAGAAGATCGGACTCGGCCGTCTCCCTGAATCGCCCTTGCTCATCCGCTGCAATGTTGCTCTTCACCCACTCGGCGATATGCGCGCCTGCCTCTTTCCTATCCATGCGCCGCCGCACCACGTCCCCCACGAGCTGACGCAGCGCTTCCCGATGCAGCTGTTTGAATGGATCGGGATCGCCGAGGGATTGCCTCACGGCCGCGTAACGCTCGGCAGATCGCTCATAGGCCCAGATGTAGACATCCTTGAGCAAGTCAACCGCATTCAACTCATAGATGCCCAGAATGGCGTCCGTGTAGGTCGAACGCGGAACGCTGGTAAACGACAGCGGCGACAGGTTTGCCTTGATGAAGGGAATGTTCGCCGCCAGACGCGACACCCGCTTGTTCACATCGTCGAAGGGTTGAAGGTACGGCAGATGCACCATGGCGAAGAATGATTGCTCGAACGGGTCATGGATTGCCTGCGCAGTTGCCAGCACCTGATTGAAGCACTCCTCGATCAACTGCGGGACTTCGAGAGGATGGAAGGCGGAGCTTTCAATGCCGACCGCAATGCGCCGCAAGCGTCCGGCCGCCGCCTCATCCGGCAGGAGGTTCTGCGCCAGAATTCCGTGGAGGTTCAGAATCGTATAGCGGTTGAAGCCGATCTCATCCGCCGCGCTCACAAGAAACGCGATGGCGTCCTTGTGATTGAGAATCATCTGGGCTTCAAGCCTGTTCCCGCCCTGGGCTTCTTCGCCGAATTCGATCAGGCGACGGGTATCAAGCAACGAGTAGGTATTGCCTTCGAGCCGGCTTGAGTTCCAGGACAGGTCGATGAGCAGGCGGTTGAGAATCTGCTTGGCATAGGTTCCGGGCGCTTCGGCCCCAGTCTTCGTCTTGCCCACTTCCGCCAGGTGCGCCCGCTCTCTAGGCGAGAGGTAGAAATTCGTGTTGGGTCGGTAGCCGTCGAGAAACTGGCGGTTGTAGCCAACGGCTTTTCTTGCCCCGAACGGCTGCCGCAGATACGCGCGTATCTGCGCGCTTTCGGCGGAGAGAGGCGTCACTACCTCTTCCGGCTTTTCCTCTTCTGGTCCCCTCTTCCGTTCAGGCTTTTCTTTCTGCTCTTCTACAATCGCCGGAAGGCGATATCGCGCCGCCGGCCCTTTGCCTACTTGCACGAGCCGCCCACTCTCCACAAGGCTTTTCAGCCAACGTTGGAGGGTTCGCTGCGGGATCTTCTTCAGAGCCTTAGCAATTTCACCACTCTGTGCGCCGTTTGCACTTTGCCGCACAAAGTCCACGACCGCTGCCAGGTCTTCTGCTATGTCGCCCACGCGGCGATTTGCCATTATCTGGCCCCTTATAATTGCGCGATTGCAAACATTACGCCAATTAAAGCATAGAATCGCGCCATTTGCAAGGGGATCGCGTCATATAATAGAGAATCGCGCCATAAATATGATGCGGTTTGAGCGTATATGGCGCGATTCCAACACGCACCAAGTGATCGCTGCCCGTCCCCCACTTACTCGCATCGCACAGGATTCTCAGAGAGCAGGTGTCCTCGCCTCTGAGCGAAGGGGCAAGTCGAGGTTCTAATGATGACCGTCGGACTGAGTTTCGGAGGGGTTCGCGCAGTGCTCCCACCTGTGATCCATATCACTGGTCTGTGCAGTGTGACATACGCGATATCAGAGGGGTTCGTCGATTACGAACACCTGCAAGGTTTGTCGGCGTCCCAAAAGTAACTACCGGATATCACTCAGGATTGCGTGTATGCGGCGCTTTCTGAGAGGCCTGCCGGCTCGCAGGCGCTCAGGCGAGTTGGCTTAGAACAAGGCTGACATACAACGAAAGAGCAAGGGGAAAAACAGATAGAATGTAGTAAGGTTTTTTGCATTAAGAAATTGAACCTGAATGGGCCCCCTTACTCGAGGCGAATCGTCATGCAGGTTTCTGGAAACTCTGACCGGGGAACTAGCGAAGAATCGGTTTGGTGGGCGCTTTATACGCGCCATCAGCATGAAAAGGCTGTAGCGGAGATGCTGGCGGCAAAGGGGCTGGAAATATTTCTGCCGCTCTATCAATCGCAAAGGCGCTGGAAGGACAGGCGGATGATGCTATCGCTGCCGCTTTTCCCGTGCTATCTGTTTGTCCGTGGCGGCGGACCGGATCGGCGGTCGCAGGTGGTGACAACGCCTGGAGTCCACATGATCATCAGCCGTGGCGAGGAGGCCGCGGAGATTCCGGAAGGGGAGATTCAGGCGATTCGCCGGTCACTGGAAGGGCGCTTTCGGGTTGAGCCGCACCCTTTCCTGAAGTGCGGTCAGCGTGTACGGGTGAAGCGCGGCAGCCTGGAGGGGTTGGAAGGGATTTTGGTGCGCAAGAAGAACCAATGCCGCCTTGTCTTGAATGTGAATATGCTGGCGCAATCGGTGGGCGTGGAGATTGACGCCTCGGATGTGGAACCGGCTGCGGCCTGAGACACTCTTGCGCTTTTGTTCTCGGGCGCCAAGCCAGGCTGGAAGTCGGGCTTGAGTTACACTCCAAACGAAAGAAACCCGATCTTGAGTCAGTGAGTCCAGGCGAATATGGCAGTCCATAAGAATCCGGGCTTTGTGCGCCCTGGTTGCAGAGTTATTGCAAAGCTGCAAGGCTGAGCGGGGAGAGCTATGGCGATTTACAGAGATCACCGTGCAGTCAGGATAGCTCTGGGCGCTATTTGCATAGCGATTCTTTGCGTCCTTCTGACTGCGGGGCTTTGGCCCTTTTGCGCGCCGAAGAACGGGGTGCGGTGGATTGCGGGAGGAAACGGACTCAAGTTCGGTCACGACGCCATTGTCGTGAGTGCTGACGGGTTCCGCTCTGCCTCTCCGCGTGGGGATTGCACCCTGGAACTCCTGCTGCAACCGGCCGATTTCAGGGGCAGCGGGACATTTCTTGCTTTTGACAGCTCCAAAGACCCGACGGTTCCATTTGCCGTGCAGCAACGTTGGGATGATATGGCAATCGATCGGGCGGGCACGGAGGCCGAAGGTCGCCGAATCCGGCTGTGGCTGGCAACGAATCGGGTATTTCAACCTGGGCAGCGGACACTGGTGACGATTACGGGAGAGCCCAGGTTGACGGTTGTCTACGTGAACGGGTTGAAGACGAAGGCCTCTTCGGATTTTGGGTTGAGAAGTGACGATCTTACGGGGCGGCTGGTCCTGGGGAGTTCCACGGTGCGTGGAAGCTGGACGGGTGAGATGGCTGGGCTGGCCGTATATGACTCCGCATTGTCGCCGGTGGAGGTTCAAGAGCATTATCGGCGCTGGCGAGAAGCAGGATCTCCTGTCGTTCCGGGCGAGCGGGCACCGGTGGCGCTGTATCGGTTCAATGAGGGGGCGGGCGACACGATCCACGACCAGTCCGGTCATGGGCACGATCTTGTGATTCCATCGCGGTACTTCGTACTGCATCCGCAGTTTCTCCAGTCGCCGATTGGGGCGTTTGAGGACCGATGGTCGGGCTGGAGGAGCTGGTCGTATTGGGCGAATGTCTGCCTGAACGTGGCGGGATTTGTGCCGATGGGGTTCTTTTTTACGGCATACTTTTCGCTGGTTTGGCCCATAGGGCGGCCGCGGATTGCCGTGGTTGCGATGGGGCTGGCGGTGAGCCTGACCATCGAGGTAGGGCAGTACTTCCTGCCGACGCGCGACTCGGGCATCAACGACCTGATCACGAACACACTGGGAACCGCGATTGGAGTGGTTCTGTGCAGTCCGCGCTTGATTCGCGGATTCGTTTCGAAGATCCCAAAGACTACAGGTGGGCCAGTTCCTTCTTGATCTCGTCGGCGGCCGGATAGTTGGGCGTGGTCTTGAGGACCTGTTCGAACTCCTGGCGAGCAAGCTTCGGCTGCTGCGTCTTCTCGTAGGCCCATCCGAGGTGATAGTGGACGTCGGGATTGTCGGGCGCCTTGTTCTTCTGTTCGAGATCGAGCGCGTGCTGAAGATAGCTGACAGCCATGGGATAGACGCCCTTGCGGTAGTAAATCCAGCCAAGCGTGTCGGCGATGGCGGGCGAATTTGGCAGCCCCTGGCCTGCTGTCTGCGCCATGCCCAGGGCTAGATCGAGATTGGCGCCGGTGCTGAGCATCAGGCGCGCCATATCGTTCGAGGCCACGGGATTTTGTGAATTGAATGTCAGAGCTTTTTGATAGGAGTCTTCGGCCTTCTTCCAGTCTTTCTTTCTCTGATAGAGATCGCCCATCAGTATGAAAAGATCCGGCTGGCGCGGATTGTCATTGATCGACTTTTCACCGAGGGCGATGGCCTGATCGATGTCTCCGCGGGCTGCATGGGCCTGGATCAGATGGGTGCGGGCCATGAAGTTCTGCTGGTTGAGCGAGACTGCCTTGTCAAACGCGGCCTCGACTTCGCCCAGGTCTCTCTTTTCGAGATAGAGCGCGCTGCCGAGCATGTCGTAAAAGGCACTGTTGTTGGGCGACTTGGCGATCTGCGCTTTGGCGGCCTCGATGGCCTTGTCCGTCTCTTTTTGCACGATGTATGCGGACATCAATCCGCGCAGTCCGTCGGCCAGATTGGGATTGCGATCGAGCGCGGCCTGAAATGCTTTTTCGGCTTCAGGGAATTGGTGTTGGGCCAGGCGCAATTGGCCGAGGTAGATGTAACCCACGGGCCTTTGCGGGGCGATTGCCAGCGCTTTCTGGATGTCTTGTTCAGCTTCAGGAAAGTGCTGCTGGTTGATCTCAGCCAGAGCGCGCAGGCCATAGCCATCGGGCGAACCAGGCTGGAGACGGATCATCTCGGTTGCGGCATTCTGGAGGGTGGTCATGTCGGCCAGCCGCATGGCAGCGCCGGCGAGCGCACGCTGCGCCTCAATATTGTCAGGGTTCAGGCTCAGGGCCTCGCGCCATTCGGCCTCGGCGTGCTCGATGTGCGTTCCCTGGCGCTCGAATGCCACTCCCAATGCGAAGTGGGCAAGGCTGTTCTTGGGGTCGTTCTTGACGACGGTTTGCAAGGTGTCAATGGCGCGGTCGAGGTCTCCCCAACTGATCTGCATCTGGCTGCGATAGACGAGGGCATCCTGATCGTTGGGGCTTTCCTTGAGGATTTCGTCGTTGAGCGTGCGCGCCTGCTCGATGTGATTGCCGACGATGAGGAGCTGAATGTACCGCTTCTTGATCTGAAGGTCTTTGGGATGTTGCTGGTAGAGAGCGCCGTATTCGGCAAGGGCATTGTTCATGTCGCCGGTGGCGTAGTAGAAGCTGCTGAGGGCGAGGAGCGGGCCGGGCTGATTGGGAAGGTCACGCTCAGCCTGCTTGAGGACGTTTTCCGCGTCGGCCTTTCTGCCGGTGATGAGCAATAGACGAGCCAGTGCCTCACGAGGCGCCAGGGACTTTGGCTCGACGGCGATGGCGTCGCGGAATTGCTGCTCGGCGTCGGCAGTGCGCTTTTGTCCCAGGTAGAAGTTGCCCAGCACGATTCGCGGCGCCGCGGACTTGGGATTGAGCTCGATAACCTTTTTGAAATTGGTTTCGGCCAGGTCGGGCTGGCCGTTTCTCTCCTCAAGGAAGCCAAGGCCAAGGTAGAGCTCCCAGTGGTATGGATCGAGCGAAATGGTGTGCTGCATCTCGGCGATTGCGCCGGGCACGTCGCCCTGGGCGGAGAGGAGGTTGGAGAGGGTGGAGTGTGTCGCTGGATCGTCAGGGCGATTCTTGACCAGCCAATCGGTCTGTTCCTTAGCCTTTGGAAACTGGCGGCCCATGAGGAGGACATTGGCGAGCGCGATGCGCGCCTTGTAGTCCTCGGGGCGGAGTTCGACGGTGCGGAAAAGCTCCTGGTAGGCGCGGTCGAGCCGCTGCAGCTTGAGGTAGCTCTCTCCAAGCTGGAAGTGGGCGTCAGCGTAGCCGGGATCGATCTTGACGGCGTTGGTGAACTGGATGGCGGCTTCCTGGTACTGGCCCTTCTCAAAGTAGCGAAGACCGCTGGAGTAATACTTCTGCTTGCGGACGTTGGGGTCGAAATAGGAGCAGCCGGAAAGAAGGGCGGCGACCAGGACGAGCGCCAATATGGACTGCCACTTGGCAGAGAGCTTCACCGTACTACCTCACCTTGCAGCATTGAGTGTAATCGCCGCTGGTACATCGTGGATTGATTGGAATCAATAGTAGCAAAGGGATGGCACAGCAGCGTTTACTGTTGAGGTCGCCAACAAACCGGCGTACCAGGGTCCGTGTTACTCGCATATAACCGGTGGAGCGGATTCGCGGAATAAGTAATCAGGCAGGGAAAAGGTTGCAAGTTTTTGCAATAAATCACTGTGCGCGGAGGATTCCGGCCCAGGCCTGAGAGGCGGAAGTGATAGTTTTTGCAATAGGTTGCAAAAACATTCAGTCTTGACAAATTGTGAGATGGGTCTAACCTTGACGATATAGATGTGTCGCCGGAGTTCTTTGCCCAACCGCAGCCCCGGCAAACGTGAAGATGCAGGACGGAGGCCCGAGAGGGCGCCCCGGGAGGATAGATCGATGAAGCGATTAGTAGCGACGACATTGTTGGGGCTGGCGGTAACCTCAATGCCTTGCTTGGCTCAGTACACCAGCGGCGGCAACCCGGCAGTGCCCGGGACGACCACAGATGGTTGGTACAACTTCACGGTTGTGGATCAAAACAACCCCTTCAGTGGGGACGGCTTAATCAATGATTGGCAGGTCTATGCGTCAACTGGTGGCCAAGTTGAACTTGTGATAGTTGCCCCGACCACCTATGACATCGTCGGGGAGAGCGCCGTGGAGACGGTCACGAGCGGGCTGAACACATTCACTCTTTCAACGCCGATTTCGGTCACGACAGGCGACTACATAGGCTTTTGGGAAGGGGACCCTTCATCGGTTGAGTACTCCTATAATGGGCCCGACGTATTTTCAGGGGACACATCCCACGTCGCCCTCTTTACGAACAACGGCTCGGGCCAGCCAACATTGCCATTGAGCTTCGTTGGATCCGCGGATCGAGAATACTCGATTTATGCGAGCACTCCCGAGGGCGGCGCATCGTGGATGTACCTGCTTCTCGCCGGAGCAACCTGCCTGGGAGCGGGTCTCTTTGCTTCCCGCGACCGCCTGGCCAACCGCGCTTAGTTCGCTTCTACCGCTCGGACATTTCGCATCTGAGCAGGAAGGGCGCCGTGAGGGCGCCCTTCCTGTTTGAGTTCGACTCCTGGCCGGAACTCAATGAGGCCTGTCGGAAAGATCCGGTTCGCCCCCCCGAAACATCGAGGAGAGTCGCAAATCTTTGCAATAGGTTGCAAGAACTATCAGTCTTGACGGCTCTTTGGTGCCTAGCGGCCTCAGCCCCGGTTACGCAGGGAACTCTCGAGTGGTTACTTTTTTGGGGGCAGGAGCGCATTTGTTTACAATAAGTTGCAAATATTTTCAGTCTTGACAAGTTTTGAGACTGGTCTACGATGGTTGTACTAAGAAGTATGGGCCAAGTTTTGTTGGGTGGGCGTAGCCTATCCAATTGCAGATGCAGAGCGGATGCCTCGAGGGGATGATCCGGGAGGAAAGAACGATGAAGAAGATTTCCTTGGCAATGTTCGGAATGGTACTAGCGCTGGTTTGCGCGCAGAGTGCTTCGGCACAGACCTACGACTTTACCTTCACTGGCGTCAATAGCGTCAATTCCGGAAACTGTGGGTGTGTGGGTGACACCTACGTGGGTGACACCGGCAGTGGAAGTTTCGTCGTCTCTGGGAATCAGGTCGTTTCGCTCTCAGGCACATTTGACGGTGAGGCGATGACTCTGGACACGAGCGGTTTTGCGAACAACCCCCCCGCTCCCAACAACCAGTTCTATCCCGGCGGCGTGCCGTCGGAATTCGACCTAAGCGGCCTTGATTTTGACGCGAATGGGATTATCTATAACATTTTCGGCGACAACGGCGCAAACGTAGCCGTCGGCACATTCATACAGGGTAATGATACAGGAAGTGGTTCCGGACCTGTCACACCATTAGACATCTCTGTCACCTATGTGCCTGAAGGCGGCGGTCTGTCCATGCTGGTTCTCTGCGGGTTGGGCTTGGCGGGAGCGTTCCTCTTCAAAGCCAGGAACGGCCTGCTCATGAATCGCTAGTCAGCCCGTTTCTTTCCTCCGGAAATCTCTGCAACTGCGAGCGAAGGACGCCGAAAGGCGTTCTTCGCTTTTTGGTGCGCCCAGCATGGGCGCACTCTTACGGGTGCAAGTCCCGTCACAAGCTGGTCACAGTGAGTGAGGCGAAGTGCAACTGCACGAGGGTGACCGCGTGTGGGGAGGAAGCGTGGAGCGAAGTTGCGGGCCGATGAACAAGAACCGGATAAAAGGCGCTGCCGACCAGGGCGAGCGGGCATGTGACCGCGAAGTTGTTGTGACCAAGGGGCGGTGGCGTAAATCCGGCGGTCGTGCAGTGAAGGAGTGCGTTCTTACCTGGGGAGATCTCGCCTTGTGCCTGAAAGGGTGAGCGTGTCGAACCGGAGCGACAAGTAAGCCGGTTCTCGAACTGCCGGATGCGGACCCGAATGTCGGGGGGGGTGGCAGGGGCGAGCGGGTGACCGCTCCCCCTATGCCGATCTTTGCCGGCCAGATCAGCCTCCTCCATGAAGGGTCGAGGTAAGGCATATTGCAAAACTTTGCAATGTGTTGCAAGAAATATCATTCTTGACAGGTTTTTGGGGCACGCTACTATAAAGAGAGTTCAGAGCGTTGGGCCGTCTTCGTGTTGGTGTTTCCGACACAGGGATTTGTAACTAGAGCACCTGGGGCCCACGTATTACGACTTGCAGCTAGTTCGCAGGAGGAACAGCAATGCGCTTCAATTCCCGGATCCCCACCTCATCTCTTGCCATAGCGGTGTTGTTTCTGACCGGGGCTGTTGCCTCGGCGCAGGACACCAACTTCACCAACTGCACCAACCCGAGCAATGTCTGGGCCACGTCCAACAAGGGTTGTGCCTCCAGTCCCGGCACTACGAACTCCGAAAAGCTGCCAGCAAGCGCCCAGGTGTTTGACCTTTGGGTGGACGCGAATAGCGGCGCAACGGTCACGGCGGGATCAATTGTTGCTGGACCTTCAGGAACGGGGCTCACTCCGAGCGTTGGAAATGACTCATGGAAGTGGGATCCATCGGTGGGCGTCGGCATTCCCCTCGGGTCGATAGAAATGACGGGCAATGGAACGGATGTCATCGGGACGGTTCTGGTTTCGGATTCAGGCAGCTGGTTCCAGTTGACCAGCCTCGAGATTGGTCAGCAACAGGGCTCGTCGATAGCCGCAAAGACGACTGGCGTAACCAATGCCCGCCATCCGGAGTACGATGTTACCTACACGATCCTGTTCTGCGCGGGCGTGAACGGCTGCACGTCCGCCAATGACCTGGGGAGCTGGACCGGAAGTCTGGGCCGGAGCAGCGGCTCCGCACCGGCGTTTACCCCTGTGGACTGGGTGAGCGGCGACTACTCGGGTTCCGCAAAGAGCATTGAAATCATGATCGACACGCCTGGCGGCGGTAACGCCTACCTGGACGACATCGACATCCACGTTCCCGAGGGCGCGGGCCTGTCCATGCTGGCTCTTTGTGGGTTGGGTCTGGCGGGAGCGTTCCTCTTCAAAGCCAGGCGTGGCCTGTTCATGAACCGCTAGTCAGCCCGTTTCTTTCCTCCGGAAGACTCAAAATCTGCAAGCGAAGGGCGCCTCGATGCGCCCTTCGCTATTTGCGTGTTCGCGGGTCATTTCCTGCCCCGATGAGCCATCGTGAGGAGACAGGATGCAAGCCTCTGCATCAGGTTGCAAAAGGATCGATTATTACGGGCTCTTGGTGCCTTGCGGGCGCAGGTTTGGTTACTTTGGGGACCGTCGAGCAGTTACTTCCCGAGCAGGAACCCTCCTATTTGCAATATGTTGCAAAGACTTTCACTCTTGACAACATTGCATTGGGACTAATATCAACGGTACAGAACTGTCGATGCTGGCCCCCTCCTTATACATCGACCCAGGAATTACCCAGATCTAGAACGGATTCCCTGAGGGGATGGTCCGGCAGGAGAGAACGATGAAGAAAGTCTCCCTGGTTTCAATCGCGATCGCTGCAGCGCTAGCGATCTCCCCAGCTTTGTTGGTGGCCCAATGCACCGC
>Ga0302281_10003818_pt1 | contig 10356 bp, 4 predicted proteins | sample III_Fen_E1_2_FD_198762 | JGI IMG/M metagenome (GOLD analysis project Ga0302281, IMG submission 198762) | Peat permafrost microbial communities from Stordalen Mire near Abisko, Sweden - III_Fen_E1_2 | ecosystem: Environmental > Terrestrial > Soil > Wetlands > Permafrost | place: Sweden: Abisko...
CAAATATTTCGCGCCTCCGGCGCTGAACCAGGGGGAGCGGTTCGGGCTGATCTGGCGCGGACAGTGGCAAGCTCATGGGGATAAAGAGGTGTTCAGATTTTGGTTTGACCTGGTTTTACCCGGGTCGAATCGCGGTGTGGCAGCCGAACCTCGGCCTGGCATTGCTTCCCCAAGGGTCCGGGACAAATGGTGGCTGAGATTTGGCACATTGTGGGGTGGTTGGTTCATGATCGGTCGCGGAATTGGTTTTACCTGCTTTTACCGAGCTTGACCGCGCCGGTTTCAGCCATGACGCCGGGTCGGGAGACCCGGCCTACATCGCGGGGTTTGATCGGAGATTTCATGTTTTGGTTTTACCCGGCCGAACCTCGGTGTAGCAGCCGAACCTCGGCCTGGCTTTGCTTCCCCGAGGGTCCGGGAGAAATGGTGGCTGAGTTTGGCACATTGTGGGGTGGTTGGTTCATGACTGGTCGGCGAATTGGTTTTACCTGCTTTTACCGGTATTGACCGCGCCGGTTTCAGCTATGCCGCCGGGTCGGGGACCCAGCCGACAGTATCGATCGAGATGCGGCGGGGCGAATGGGGGTTGGAAGAGGGCATCGTTTTAATCACTATGTTTTCCTAATGCTTAACATACAAATAGCACTTTGTCAACTTTTTTAATCACTCTGCACCATCCGGGCGCGAACCCCTGGAACCTTCTTACTCTGCCTCGACGACCGTGCGATAGAATTTTGCCTGGGAGGCGGGGGAATTTGTGTCGGAAAAGACAAAAGGCAGCGACACTGGATTTGTCGTCAGCAAAGTGTTCCAATTTTTGAGGTCGATCGAACTTTGGATCAAGTAAATCGGCCCAACAGTCCCATTCACGGCAAACGAACTTCCGGTTTTCCCAGTCAAGGTCAGTGTCGGCACAGTGGCGACGGTCACACCGAAGGGCATGACGGAGGTCGTCGCAATGCCATCGCTCACGACCAAAGAAACGGTGGTGGTGCCGGTTTGACCGACCACTGGCGTGAGGGTCGCGGTTCGGTTGTATCCACTTCCACCGATCACCACATTGGTGACCGGCAGGAGGGTGGAGTTGGAGGATTTGACGGTCAAGGTCAAGCTGGAGGCATTGGTGGCAGCGGAATTGACACTGAAAGGCAGGGGCGGACTGGCGGAATTGGCCGGCACAAGTTGATCCGGCAAATTGGGCAGCGCGACGTAGGTCAGCGCCGGGGGAGGCTTGGTATTTGATACGGAGGCAAACGATTCCACCTGCGAGTTGACACTCAAACGCGTGATGATGAATGTCACCGGCGCATTGGTGGCCTGGTTTAGGAAATTGACGAGAACCATGCTCGAAAAGACGTAATCGCTGCCGATCTGCCGGTTCGTGTCAGTGCGAAAAGATCCGAGGAAAATGGCCTGGTTGAGGTCCACCAATACCGGGTCATTGGTCAGGTTGGCTGGTGCGTTGTTCCAGGAGATGTTTGTTTGGGACCAATTCTGGCCCGCGCTGGCAAAGCGCAATCCATACACATTATAGGTAAGAGGAACCGTGGCATTGGGGACCGAGCCCTCCGTCATGGTCAACGACGCCTGCGTCACGCGCTGGCCCGGGGGAAGATTTACGGGGAAGCGAAGATAAATCTTGCGCGTGACGCTCCCCAGGTTGGCGCCGGAGTTTTTGGCAATCAAAGTGGTATCGGCGCCGAAATTGAGATTGGCATTGGTCCCGCTCTGAACATACGCGCCCGCCCCGCCAGGGCCGGCCGGCGTCAGTACATTTGTGAGGGGGTTGCCCGCGTAAATCACCGGCGGCGGACGGCGCGTGAATTCGGTTTGCATCAGGACTGAATTGTATGGATTCCAAGTGGACAGGCTGTGAAACACCGTGGTCTGGATGTTTGTCTGGCTGGCGCTGCCGAGGGTGAAACCATTGAAAACGTATGGCCCATAGACGCCTCCGCTGTTGCTGGTGTTGTGGCCGGAGACATTGGGGTTGCAGAGGTTGAGGTCATTTGCGCCGGCATAATAAATGAAGTTGGTAAAACCGTTGTCCAATGTTGGGTTAAACGAGACGCCATACCCCGGATAAGGACCCCACGGCTTGTCCGCCGTTCGGAATTGGATCTCGTCGGTGAAATTGTATAGCAACATCCATTTTCCCAGGAACACGTTGAACATCGCCGACAATTCCCCCACACCGGTTATGCTTCCGTACGTGTTGGTGATGGTGATGGCCGCCAGTGGCGCGGCGTTCGTTTCAATTCCGCTCCAAGTCGGATTCTTGTTCGTGTCGAGCCCCGTCATGTACGAGATGGTGGCTGGATTTGTGATGCCCGCTTCCGGTTGGAACGCCAGGTATATGTCACTCTGCCGATACGGGCCGGAGCCAAAAATCAGCAGTCCAAGTCCATTCGTCTGTGGCAGCCCAGGCCAATCCGCGCAGTTCACCTCAATCACCGAGACATTAATGAACAAATTCGAGGACAGCGTATAGAGCACACTCGAGAAAGCGGCCCCGCCATTCGTGGACACCACCACGACTGTCCGTCCCATCATGGGAATGCTCGGATCAGAATCGGTGGCATAATAAAGATACAGGTTATTGCTGATCCCAATCCCATAAATCGGCACATCAAAACCGGTCAATGGGATATTGGCGATATAGACCGGGGTGAAATTGGTACCGGTGCTGAAAAATGTCAGCGTTAACCCCGATTGCGGGTCGGTGTCGCTCGTATACCCATATGCGTCCTTTGTCCCAGGATAATCCGAGTCACCAAACAGCATGAACGTCTGGTCATTGAACCGGAACGATACCCCCAGGTCCGTATTCTCAAGATTATACAAGGTCCCGCTTTGGCTCAACGTCGGCTGTCCGGTTTGGAAATCCGTGTCGCCGATGAACTGTTGAAGTTTTTGGCTGCTGCCAGTGACATAACTGACGTCCATCCCGCCATGGCAGATCACCGGCGCCGCCGCGGCAAACATCAACAAAGCCAGACTCCCGGCCGCACGGTTTCGAAGTGCTTTTAGCATGGCGGTATGCATTGCCCAATGGCTTTCCCGCTAGGGCGTCAGCAAGCGGGTGGGAAAGTCGTTGCCATTGTAGGCGATCGTGGCGTTGACCCCGGAAGCGTTAGTGATTTTAACCAACAACCGCTGATTGTTGAAGGTGAGGGCGGACGCCGTAAAGGGGTAGAGCGACGGGTGATTGCCGGTTCCGGTGGCATCGATATTTTGCGTTTGCGAGCCAATGAGCGTGGCCGCGCCGCCACTGGCATTAACCTGATATAGATCCACCCGAATGTAGGCAGGGGAACCCGGGCTGTTGCTCCACAAGTAGAAATCCCAGGTCCCGGCAGCGGTGGTGCCGGTGACGGCCGGACTGTACCAATAGGCGGAGCTGGTGGTAACAAGGAGGGTGGGCTGCCAACCGGTGGTGCCGCTGCTGGTCGTCTGCAAGTCCTGTCCGGCGGGGGATACTCCGCTGACAGCGGTGTTGAAGAGGTACCAAGTCCTGGCAATGGTGGTGGTGATTGAGGCCGCGGTGACGGTGAGGTTGAGGGTGGTCGTCCGGGTGGTGCCGCCACTGGTTCCGGTGATGGTCACGGTGGAGTTGCCGGTGGCCGCCGAGGTGGAGGCGGTCAAGGTCAGGGTGCTATTGCCAGTTGTGGGGTTGGGAGTGAAACGGGCGCTGACCCCACTGGGCAGGCCGCTGGCCGAAAGTGAGACGCTGCCGCTGAGGTTGGTCTGGTTGAGGATGATGGTGCTGACGCCGCTGGAACCTTGGGTCAAGGTCAAGCTGGCCGGACTGGCCGAGAGCGAGAAGCCGGAGACGGCGGTATTGGTGAGATTTTGATAAACCCGGACATAATCCACGTACATCGTGGCCGGGAAAGTGGTGGCTGAATCCGGGCTGCCCGGCCAGTTGCCACCCACGGCGAGGTTCAGGAGGATAAAGAACGGGAGATGGAAGGCGCCGGTGTTATTGACGTTATTGGTGATATTGGCCAGCAAGAACGGGTTGCCGTCCACCGACCAGGTGATCAATCCGGGGTCCCATTCGATGGAGTAGACGTGGTATTGGGTGAAGTCGAGCACGGAGGAGATGCTGCCATAATCCGCTTCGCCCGCGTCATACCAGTGCATCGTGCCATTGATGGTGGTATTCAGGTTGACCCGTTCCATGATGTCCAGTTCGCCGCACTCGGGCCAACCAACGGAGCCGATGTTGCTGCCGAGCATCCAAAACGCCGGCCAAAGGCCCTGGGTCTGACCGGAGGGCAACAAGATGCTGGCTTCGATTCGACCGTAGGTCCAGTTTTGCAAACCCTGGCTTTTCAAGCGGGCGGAGGTGTAGTTCATACCCCCGAACGATTCCTGCCGAGCTTGAATGACGAGGTTGCCGTTTTCAATCCGGACGTTGTTGGTGCGGCTGGTATAATACTCGAGTTCGTTGTTGCCCCAGCCGCCGCTGCCGTTGCCGATGTCGAAGGTCCAATTGGCGGGGTTGATGGTGGCTTCGTTGAATTCATCACTCCAGACGAGGTTCCAATCCGCGCGGGCTTGAATGGTCCCTATCAGGAGAATCAGGCAGATCAGGTTTCTGAAAAGAGAGGGCACGGCCAGGTAGGAGGGGGTGTTCATGGTTTCGAGCTGACCAAAAACGGTGACAGGAGTCAAGTAGCATGGGGAAAAATATCGGGAGAAAGTAGGGTCGAAAGCGCCTGTGGAAAACGGCGGGAATGCTTGCACCAAAGCCGGCACAAATCTGATCAAAATTCGGCTAAACTAAACGCTTAATTTGAAATAGCCTAAAAATTCCACAGCAAGTTGCATATTGGAGCCTTAACAGGGGAAGGTCTGACTGATACTCGGACACTTTGCGCATCAGTTCCGAAAATGTAGCGGCGGCAGATCCAATGAGTATGGCAGGATCGAAAAACCAGCCACAACTGAGCTCGAAAAAGAGGAGGTTGTGGTCCTGAACGTGGGCCTCATTAGAGAGAACAAGAGTGAGTTCGGGGGAAATTTATCTGCTGCGAAATCCAGCAAGGCAAGGAACGATGAGTTGGGAAACAATGACAAAAAAATCGCTTTTTAAATATTCGAATTGCGTTAAAAATGTAAAAAATGAAAAAAGACCTACCGGCAAAGGCAAATATTCTTGGGGACCTCCGTGCCGAATACGACCACAAGATGCTCGAGAAGGCTTTCTACGAAAGCCCAGACTATAGATCATTGATCGAGGCAGGCGACCGCGCTGTAATCGTCGGCCGCCGCGGGGCAGGCAAAAGCGCTTTATTTTACAAATTGCGCAAGCGCTGGCAAACAGCATTAAACACAAAGGTAATCACAATCGCCCCCGAAGATTTTGAGACTATTGGTCTGCATGGCACGCTTGCTCCATTCAAGCACAAATTAAATCTCGTCCGTGCAGCCGCTAAGTTAGGTTGGAGGTACGCAATGATCATGGAAATAGGAAACGAAATGCGCCAGCATTTCAAATTTTGTCAAATAAGCGGCATAGCCACACTAATAAATAATGTTAAAGAATGGGCAAATGCCACCGGAACTCCGTCAATTAAAATCCAGAAAAAATTGGAATTATTCCTTACACAAGAGAAAAATCCGGAGGCACTTGTCGGCGAATTAGCTAACAAACTACAAATTAACATTTTAGCAATGGAACTTGGCGAATGCCTCAACGCTTTAAATCAATCTATCTATGTACTGATAGATCGCTTGGACGAGGGTTATGAGGCTGACGAGCTTGGCATTGGCTTAATAGATGGATTTCTACATGCTTCCATCGAAGTTAACAGAACGCTTCCGAACACAAAGGCGTTCATTTTTTTGAGAGATAATATTTTTAGAACGATAGCAAAATATGATGCTGACTACTCTCGACAAATCGAAGGCCAAGTGATACGCTTGCATTGGGATGAATATCATTTGCTGAATCTGGTTGCAAACAGATTCCGAGCTGCATTCTCTATATCAATAGAGTCTTCCATTAATGTTTGGAACGAAAAAACATGTCGACTTCTCTTAGGTCGTGAAGGGTTTCAGAGGTGCTTAAGACTTACACTTTATCGCCCGCGCGACTTATTAGTACTACTAAACAACGCTTTTTATAATGCATTTCAGCATGGCAGAGACAAAATATTCGAAGATGATATTGATCATTCTGCCACGGAGATATCTGAAAGTCGATACTCTGATCTAATAAAAGAATATCAGGCTATTTTTCCAGGTATTGAACGTATGACTAGAGCATTTTCAAATCAGCTCGGACAGTGGACTGGACAACTGGCCGCCGATCTTTTAAATGAAGTTTTTGGCGCCGCTGACCTCAAAGCAGACGAAGCCCAACAATTCAAAATTCTAGGCGACGGAGATGGCGGAATCCAGGCCCTTTATAGTATTGGCTTTCTTGGCCTAAAAGACACAACTTCCACGAGATTTAAGTTTTGTCACGACGGCAACCAAACAAAGTTAGAAGTGAATACCAAGGTGGATTGTCTGATTCATCCTTGCTATTGGCGCGCTCTTAACATTCGAGGAGCAGAAATGAATCAAGAAACGTTGGAGGAAGTACCTCCTGCCATAACCGAGATTCGAGATGAGTATGACATTGAAATTTCTTCCAATACACCAGAAATTCGAAAGCATCGACTTGGGCAAATCATATCTGCTTTTCATAATATTCCAGAGGGAGAAGCCGGTTCTGCACAGTTTGAGGATTGGTGCCACCAAGCCATTTCAATTTTATTCGCAGGTGGACTTAGTAATGTTGAGTTGAAACCGAATGGTGACGCAATCCAAAGACGCGATATTGTGGCCAGAAATCAATGTAAAACGGATGCTTGGCGAAGAATTATGGAGGACTTCGGGAGTCGACAAGTTGTTTTTGAGGTTAAGAATTATAGAGATCTTGGGCCTAATGAATATCGCCAAATGAATTCCTATCTAGTGAAAGACTATGGTCACCTTGGATTTATAATTAGCCGTGAAGAAGACGAGTCACTGCGAAAAGATAAAGATCTTGGCTGGGTTAAAGAAATGTATTATACAAATGATCGTGTCGTTGTCAAATTAACTGGGACTTGGTTGGTAAAATATCTTTCTAAAGCTCGAAGCCCTCAGAAGCATGATGCTGCTGATATTGCCTTGAATGGCTTAGTTGACAGATATATTCGTAATTACTTCTCGATAAGGCATGGTAAGGGCCTCGGGTGAGGTCCATTTTACAAATTTCTCACATCCTGACACCGGCATGTGGCAGGATTCCACGTGGAAACGTGCACAGAAGCGGTCAGGCTTCTGTGCCCATTGAGGAAATCAGGCAATGAAAGCAATTCTTGACATGGCAATCGTCTTCCCGGCGCTGCACTTGACGCCAAGGGGGCAATACGAATACGATCCAGAAAGGATTAAATCTCGCAATATGTTGCTCCAAAACAAGTTGCGTTAAGACTATGCCGCTCCTCTGGAGCTTAAGATTTTAATTTGGACTGATTTCTACAAATATTTCGCGCCTCTGGCGCTGAGCGGATACACCACACATGTTTTTGTCTTCCAGTGTGTTCTGCACTAAGTAAGCGCCATTCCCAAAAAGGATGATACGCCTTGTTCAACGGGGCCGCGTCAGTCGCGGGCCCGGGATTGCTGACGCAGCACGGGTGCGACACCGGTGGCGATTAACTCGATCGCGCGCAGGAGTTTAGACTGCGGTAATTCGGCCACGTCCATTTGAAACGTGATGCGCGAGATGCCGCCCAGGGCTTCGCTGTGGCGCAAAATTTTTTCCGCCACTTCTTCGGCGCTGCCCACGAGCAGCGCGCCATGCGGGCCGCGAACGGCGTCGAAATGCGCGCGCGTGACGGGCGGCCAACCGCGTTCCTTGCCGATCTTAGTGAAGGATTTCGCGTAGCCCGGGAAAAAATCGTCGATGGCCTGTTGCGTGGTTTCCGCGACATAACCGAGGGCGTGTACCCCGACCTTGAGTTGGTCGGGCCCAAATCCCGCGCGCCGGCCGTATTCCCGATAAATATCGACGAGCGGACGGAACCGGCGCGTCTCGCCGCCGATGATGGCGACCATCAGCGGCAACCCCAGCATGCCGGCCCGGGCGAACGACTCGGGCGTGCCACCGACGCCCAGCCAGATCGGCAGTTGATCCTGCAGGGGGCGCGGATACACCCCCTGCCCTGTCAGCGGCGCCCGGTGTTGGCCGGACCAGTGGACGAATTCGTTTTCGCGCAGCTTCAGGAGCAGCTCCAGTTTCTCGGCAAACAGGGAATCGTAGTCCTTGAGTTGCAGGCCAAACAGCGGAAATGACTCGATAAAGGATCCGCGACCCACAACCATTTCGGCCCGGCCGGCGGAAAGCAGATCGAGGGTGGCAAAGTTTTGGAACACGCGCACGGGATCGGCGGCGCTCAAAACGGTGACGGCGCTGGTCAGGCGGATGCGTTGCGTCCGGGCCGCGGCGGCGGCGAGGATGACCGCGGGCGCCGAGTCGAGGAATTCGCGCCGATGATGTTCCCCGACGCCAAAAACGTCCAAACCCGCCTGATCCGCGAGTTCGATGCGCTGGACCAAATAGCGGAGGCTATCAGAGGCACTGACTTCGCCGTTGGGACCGCCAACCTCGAAGCGCGCGGCAAAACTGTCCACGCCGATCTGCATCGCCGGCGCCTGCCTGGTGGCGGCGGGTTCAGCAAGTTTGGCCTGGCTCGGTTCGTTCACGGCAATTAAATCTTTCATGCGGCACCATAACCTGCCCGGGGTCCCGGCGGAAATGCCCTGTTTCTTGTCTGAGCATAATTCAAAGGCATACCACAATGGACCCGCGAAAGATCCCAGCGGTAAAAGTTCGAGAAATTCATTCCTCAGTGGCCGCGCGTGATATTTTCGGAGGCGGGGAAAAAGGAATCAACGGGTTTCAACATGGGGTCGGTGACCGCGAGTTGTAGGTCTTGCCGGTAGTACTGGCAAGTCACCTCCCGGGCGGTGCGGGCAAAATCACGGAACAACAGACGGGCCGGTTTAGCCAGGGAAAAAACATCCTCCACCGCCTGTTGCCGCGCTTTCTGGATGCGTTGCACGGGAGTGGGGTGGGTGGCAAAACGGCCGACCTTTTCGTTCAACAGCGTCAGGCGAGCCTCATCGTGAAAGGAGGACGGCAAGCGGGCCTCCAATTCGGCGAGGTAACCGGGAAGGTTGTCGGGAAGTTTATGCTGTTTTTTCCAAATTTGTTGCAGGCTGCCAAAAGCCATTGAATTCAAGGCGGTTTGCTCGCGGAGGCGAAGCAAAAGACTTTCCAAACCAACCGAACCAGCGACGGATAGCGCGCAGGAGTCCGCGTGGTACTCCATTTGGCGCGAGAGGAAGCAGCTGGACGCATGGCCGATATGCAGGAGACAGGCGAGAATGGTCCGGGAGATCCAAATGGCCAGCCCGACGCAGGCTACCACAATGGACATCCGCCAGTCATGAGTATCATCCGCCCATTCTTGAACGGCTTGATCCCAGGAGTCGCGCTCGTAAACCACGCGGGCAAACCAGCGTTCGACCTTGAAGATCACATATTGAAGGCGCATGGCGAAACCCTGGGTGCAATGCCCCAGTTCGTGGCAGACGACGGCGGCAAGTTGCCGGGTGTCCAATCCGCCCACCAAGGGCAGGCCCAAGGTCAGGACGAGGTCGTGGCCCAGAAAACTCAAAAAGCCGCGACGAAATCCGGCACTCGCATTCAGCTCACCGCTTAGATAGATGCGTTGGGGGACCGGCACCTGGAGCAGGTCGGAGAGATGGGCGATGAATTGATAGAGGCGCGGGTGTTGCGCCGGGTTTAGCTCCATGGGCTCGGCTCGCCGGGCAGGCCGGGCCAGGATAGGTTTAAACATGAAGAACACCGCAAGGCTTCCCCCGATGAGCGGACCCACGTAGGCAATCAATTTCAGGATATAGAGATGAACCCCGCCGATAAATCCCGACAGAATCCACTTTGCGTGAACGCCATACCAGTAAGTGGCGTAACCCAAGGCCGCCACAAACAGCAGGTAAACGACCGGCAGCAAAACCATAAAGACAGCGACCGCCAGCAGGCCGATTTGATAAAGCACGGAAACCTTGCGTTTTGGCAATACGCCGGCCAGGACCTCCTTGAGCTCGGCTGCCGTTATCTCTTCTGGTTCGCTTGCGGCCACTGGAGCGGCGGAAACTTCCTGTAAAAGGGTTTCCTGGTTGCATTGCGGACAGGAAACGGCAATGCCCAATCCTTCCCGGGGAAATTCAATGCGTTGACCGCAGTGCTGGCAGGCGGCAAGACAAAACTCTGATTCGTTCATA
>Ga0302281_10003819_pt1 | contig 10356 bp, 7 predicted proteins | sample III_Fen_E1_2_FD_198762 | JGI IMG/M metagenome (GOLD analysis project Ga0302281, IMG submission 198762) | Peat permafrost microbial communities from Stordalen Mire near Abisko, Sweden - III_Fen_E1_2 | ecosystem: Environmental > Terrestrial > Soil > Wetlands > Permafrost | place: Sweden: Abisko...
CGATGTTATAAAGAGCCGGGCTGAATTTTTGGGTATTGAAGTAATAGTGGGCGACCATAGTAAAGTAAAAATCGATAATGATTTCTTTGGCGGGCTGTTGCAATACCCGGCAAAGGATGGCAGCATACATGATTATAAAACTTTCATTGACAAATGCCACTCCACCGAATGCCATGTTTGTGTGGCATCCGACCTGCTGGCGCTTACACTGCTTACGCCTCCGGGCGAGTTTGGCGCTGATTGTGTAGTTGGTAACTCGCAACGCCTTGGCGTACCGATGGGATATGGCGGTCCGCATGCGGCCTTTTTTGCCACCAAAGAGGATTATAAACGTATCCTACCTGGCCGTATCATCGGCGTATCGGTAGATGCACAAGGCAATCCGGCGTTGCGTATGGCGCTGCAAACCCGTGAGCAACATATCCGTCGTGAAAAGGCGACTTCGAATATCTGCACCGCACAGGCTTTGCTGGCTATCATGGCTGGTATGTATGGTGTATATCACGGGCCGGATGGATTAAAAAATATTGCACTTCGCGTTCATACATTATCCAATATCCTTAAAAAGGAATTGCACCACCTCGGTTTTAAAACCACGAATGAATATCATTTTGATACGTTGCGAATTGATATGACCGGCAAGAAGCAGTTGAATGATTTTATTCATCAACTGGCAGTTAATAAAGAGATTAATTTCTTTTATGATGAAGATGGCATTTCCATCTCCTTAGACGAAACCGTACAACCGGAAGATGTGGTGGAAATAGTGAATGTGTTTGCTGCATCAGTTGGCAAGAACGATTATGTTTTTGACATATCGCGCTACAACGAGCAGCCGGTGAACATGCCAACGGAACTAACGCGCCATTCGGCATTTATGACCCATCCGGTGTTCAATACACACCGCAGCGAAACGCAGTTGATGCGCTATATCAAGACATTGGAGAACAAAGACTTGTCGCTCACCAAATCCATGATCGCCCTCGGCTCATGTACCATGAAGTTGAACGCCGCTGCTGAGTTGGAACCAATCAGCTGGGCTGAGTTTGCTAACATCCATCCATTTGTCCCCAGGGATCAGGCGACAGGTTACCTGGAAATAATCATGGCACTGGAAAATTACCTGAGCGAGATCACCGGCTTTGATGCTACTTCGCTTCAACCAAACAGTGGTGCGCAGGGAGAATATGCAGGCTTGCTCGTTATCCGTGCTTATCAACGCGATATTGGCCAAGGCCACCGGGATGTTGCCTTGATACCAGCTTCGGCACATGGCACTAATCCGGCCAGCGCGGTAATGGCTAATTTAAAGGTAGTGGTAGTAGCTACCGACAGTCATGGCAATATCGATTTCAGTGATTTGTTGAAGAAAGTAGAAGAACATAAAAATAATCTATGCTGCCTGATGGCCACTTATCCATCTACGCATGGTGTTTTTGAAAGTAACATCAAGGACGTTTGCGAATTGATACACGCCAATGGCGGACAGGTATACATGGACGGTGCTAATTTGAATGCGCAGGTAGGGTTAACCTCACCGGCATTAATCGGTGCGGATGTAAACCACATCAATCTTCATAAAACATTTGCCATCCCGCATGGCGGCGGCGGACCTGGCATGGGCCCTATTTGTGTAGCTAAGCATTTGGCCCCTTACCTACCGGGTAATGCTATGGTAAAGACGGGTGGAGAAAAAGCGATTCATGGAGTAAGTGCGGCGCCTTATGGCAGCGCCAGTATACTGCTTATCTCCTATGGTTATATCCGGATGTTGGGAGCGCAGGGTGTAACCGATGCTACCAAATACGCCATCCTTAACGCCAACTACATGAAGGAAAGGCTGGAAGAACATTACCAGGTATTATATGTAGGCAAAGAACATGGCCGCGTGGCGCATGAACTTATACTTGACTTCCGTTCCTTCAAACATACAGTTGGTATTGAAGTGGAAGATGTGGCCAAGCGCCTGATGGATTATGGTTTCCATGCACCAACAGTTTCGTTCCCGGTAGCAGGAACATTAATGATTGAGCCAACCGAGAGCGAGGATAAGGCAGAACTGGACCGGTTCTGTGATGCATTAATTTCCATCCGCAAGGAAATTGAGATGATAGAGAAACAAAAGATGGACCACAACGATAACCCGTTGAAAAATGCGCCGCATACCATTAATGTAGTTACCGCTTCGGAATGGAATCATCCTTATACGCGCGAGGAGGCTGCCTTCCCGCTGCCGTATGTACACGAAAATAAATTCTGGCCAAGCGTAGCACGCGTTAACAACAGCCAGGGCGACCGGCATTTGATATGTACTTGTCCGCCCATAGAAGAATATGCAGCGGAGATGAGTTCGTAATTATTCTTGGGGCAAGTAGCCCATATACGTTATTGCGGGGCAGATATGGTTTACATATCTGCCCTTTTAATTTCCATGCAAGCGTCCGTACTGCATTATCAATTGCCCCCCTACGTCACCACATCGTAATATCTTAAATAATTAAGCAATTATATTTTTTAGGTTTCTATAAAAAAATTAGGTTTACGAAATGTATTTCGTCCCATAAGCTATTTATATTTCAAACCTTAAAACATTTAAAATGAAGACATCAATTACCCTGCTTATTATGTTAGTTTTAGCCAGCATGTTTGCCCATGCTCAAGGAACCTATATTCAAAAGGTCAGAACCACCTCTATCGGCCCGAACACGCAATTACCCGCACAGAAAACTGGCTTTACGAACTACTTCTCCCGATCAAATGAAATATGTGATACCCTAATGCTTGACTATTCTACCTATGATGAAACGATAGCGCTTAATAATAATTTGAACTGGAACGGCCTTGGGATACAAACACCCACCGGCTTTTTGAATTCATTTATCGATTCCGATCATGTGGGCGATAACGCATTTATAGCCGGAATCTTTGATACCCTTGTTTATACCAATGGGAGTCAAACCGTGGGTTATATTCCACTTTCCACCAGTACCATTTACCTGGATTCGGTGGGTGTATTATTGCAATTGATAGGACCCTTAAGTAATATGCTGCATGATAGCATTGTATTTAGTATCTATTCGATAGGTACCGTGGGCACAACACTGGTAAAAAATATTGTCTATGGTGACACATCGAAGTTGTCGGCATTTATACCCAGCACGAACTATATTCCATATAACGTGATACCGGTAGGGGTACAATTAACCGAGGGTGAGGGCTTCGCAGTTGGCATTACTTATTTGAACAAGGTTGATACCTCCTATCTTGCCTATTTTTATTCCTATGCCGATTCATGCGGTACGCCTACCGTAACGATCAACGACCAGGAAGAAACACTTAACTCGGCTTATCCGTCATCATTGGGAGCCATAACGGACTTCGCCATTACGTTGCCTGGAAATAGCGGATATGTGTCATCTACCACCAACAACCTTGACTTTGGTTATTTTACACTTGAAAGCGCTCCCAACTTCCTCCCGGCAAACTGCGCCTATTTTTCGTTACAAGACCTGGTCATGTATCCCATTATCAATGTATGTACTTCCACCCTTGGCATTACAGAAGTAAAGTCAATGAACGATATTTCGATCGCAGCTTCGCCGAATCCATTCACCAATGCAACCAATATTTCGATCCAGGGTCTGAGCGAAAAGTATGATTTCGAATTATATGATGTAACGGGCCGGCTATACAAAAGTATTGTTTCGCTCAATACCGATCACCTTTTGTTGAGCCGAGAAGACCTTGCATCCGGCATTTATTTCTACCGGATAGTAACCAGCAGCGGGAAGAGTGTGAACGGAAACCTGGTGATAGAATAGACTCTAATCTATTCTTCCCGCTTTGTAAAAGCGTTTGTGATAATACTCTTCATTTATTTCGCTGATGATGACGCCCAGCTTAGTGCTGGCATGGGCAAATTTGCCATCGCCGAGATAGATACCGACGTGTGAAATTCGCTTCCTGCGTATCTTAAAGAAAATCAAGTCGCCCTCTTGTGCGTTTTTTATTCCTCCCTTTAGTGGTTTGCATTGGGTATAGATGGACGCAGCGCTGCTTGCGAGGGTGATGCCATAAATTTTTTCGTAAAGCATGTTAACGAAGTGTGAGCAGTCAATACCCTTTGAATTGCTTCCACCGTAATGATAACAAGTTCTGTACCACCGGTATATTTCGAAGTACAGCTCTGGCTTATTGCAATTGCGGAGGTCGATATTACGGCTCAGGTAGAAAGAGTCTACCCTGGCAGAGTCAAGGTCCGTTGGGAAAGTGACAAGCGACGAGGGACCGGTGGCTAGTGTATCCTGTGCGTGGATAGGATGAAAATGGAACAAGCAAAAGACAAGGACAAGAAGTTGACAATTGACGGTTGACAATTGACAAACTTTGATCAGCCAATACAAAACCCTGCAAGGAACGCACATAACCTGCACCATTAAATAACTCTTTTTACCCCTATTTATTGTTTGCCGGCGAAGCCAACTTACTTTTCCGGATTCCATACAAGAAATAAATACTAAACCCGACGAGCAACCAGATGATGAACCGGCTCCAGTTGGAAACGCCGGATTCGCAGAGCAGGTAACTGCAGGAAATAAGACCAAGTAGCGGAATAAGCGACATGCTTTTGAGATACGAATAGACAGCGAGTGCAAAGAACATAAGGAAGAAAATTCCGTACATTATTTTATGAAGAATGGTTTCGAACAAACTGGTGTCAGGAATCAGGTTAAGCGAAAAATAATTGGTGTAAGCATCTCGGTCGTAATGCCACATTAAAATCAGCGTGGCAATAAATATGAGCGGGAAAATAAACTTAGCGTTGATGTATGGCGTTTTAAATTTACCCTGGGGTGAGCCCGGTGTAGATTGCAAACGCAATATACCGGCACATACCAGCACAAAGGCAAATAAGGTACCCACCGATGTAAGCTGTATCACCACATTGAGGTTAAGGAATAGGGCCGGGATACCAACTACCAGACCGGTAAGGATGGTAGAGAAGGATGGTGTTTTGAATTTAGGATGAATGCGAGAGAAAATGGGGGGCAACAAACCATCACGGCTCATGCTCATCCAGATACGGGGTTGGCCAATCTGGAAAACGAGCAGCACACTGGCGGTAGCTACTACTGCACTGATGGATATTACACCTGCTATCCAGTTCATGTTAAGTCGATGAAAAACGAAGGCAAGTGGGTCGCCAACGTTCAGCTCCTTGTAATTCACCATACCGGTTAGCACCAATGCCACAAGTACGTATATAACGGTACAGATAATCAATGAATACATCATTCCGCGCGGAAGGTCGCGCTGCGGGTTCTTACATTCCTCGGCGGTGGTTGAAATGGCATCGAAGCCGATATAGGCAAAGAAAACCGCCGCTGTGCCCTTTAATATACCCCCGATACCATGCGGCATAAACGGATGCCAGTTGCCGGGTTTTACAAAAAAGGCGCCTAAACCAATAACGAGCGCAATAACCGCCAGTTTCAGAATCACCATCAGGTTGGCGGAATTCTTTGATTCCTTAATGCCCACGTAAGTAATCCAGGTGATGAGGCAGGTGATGCCAAAGGCAGGCAGGTCGCAGATGAAATGAAGACCTGCAATTTGCGGGGCATGAAGCCATGCTAAATATTCGGACTGGATGACGGTATCAAGAGAGGTCAATGCCACACCGGATTGCAATTTGGCCGCCGCTTCAATAAAACCTACGTGGGCTGTTGAGTAATCCATTGTCAGATATTCGGGAATATGCAGGCCAAATCCATCCAGCATAGAGGTAAAATAATCGCTCCACGAAATAGCCACTGCGATGTTCCCTATGGCATATTCCATTAGTAAATCCCACCCAATGATCCAGGCGATAATTTCACCGAAGGCAACGTATGAGTAGGTATAGGCGCTACCACTTACCGGTATCAGGCTGGCAAACTCAGCGTAACAAAAGGCGGAGAACCCGCAGGCAATAGCCACAAAAACAAAAAGAAAGATAATGCCCGGGCCGCCATCAAAACTTGCCTTGCCGATGGTAGAGAAAATACCGGCTCCTACAATGGCTGCAATGCCCAATGCGGTGAGGTCGCCAACGCCCAGCACCTTTGTCAGTCCGCGCTTTTCCGCATCGCCGAGGCCCTCCTCAGCATCGCGCAAAACCTTCGCTACATCCTTTTTCCTGAAAATATCCATTTAGTAAAAATGTGATAATATGACAAAATGACCATGCCGGTACGGAAAGAGTTGTCCACGTGGTAATAAACCCTCATCTCACCTTTCTTCATCCTCCTTTTCCTTATAATCCAACCGGCCGCCCAATTGGTCCATCTGTTGCAGGATGAATGCCTGGCGGTTATTAATATATGTAGATGGATGCGCCGGACTAAATTTACGCGGGTTGGGCAGGCAAACTGTTATCAAAGCTGCCTGTTCCTTAGTTAGCTCGATGGAGTGTTTACCAAAATAATATTCCGAGGCTGCTTCAGCGCCGTATATACCATCGCCCATTTCGATGACATTCAGGTATACTTCCATGATTCGTCGTTTGCCCCAGAATAATTCGATGAGCCCGGTAAAATAAACTTCGAGGCCCTTGCGGATAAAGTTCCGCGACTGCCAGAGGAAAACATTTTTGGCACACTGTTGCGAAATGGTGGAAGCGCCATGCAGCCGAGGATGTTTTTTTTTCTGCTGCTTGTCGTTGAACTTGACTGCCTTTTGGATGGCATCGACATCAAACCCATGATGAAATAGAAAATTTTGGTCTTCGGAGGCGACCACCGCCAATTGCAGGGAATTGGCAATTTTATCCAACGGCACCCATTGTTTTTTCAGCTTCATTTCATGGCCCTCCATTTTATCCTCTATACACCGTTGCACCATCAGGATAGTAAAGGGAACAGGTACAAAGCGAAAAACAATGACGCTAAACACTGAGAGAATCAAAAATCCCAGTATGAATTTCCAGATAAAGCGCCAAATCTTCTTAAGCATAATTACCGAGGCAAATAAAGAATTATTTGGGAATACAGGGATGCCACGCCCATATATAAAGGCTCAAAACTCATGAAGTTTCACAAAAACCACATTTCCTATACATTTGACCTCAAATTATTGACCAGATGAATTCTATACGTGGCAAATGGGCACTTATTACGGGGGCTACTTCCGGTTTCGGGAAGGCCACTGCTGAACTTTTTGCCAAAGAGGGTTGTAACCTTATCATCACCGCCCGCCGGGCTGAAAAGCTGGAAGCCTTTAGTAATATCCTGAAGGAAAAATACGAGGTGCATGTGCTCCCCTATTGCTTTGATGTGCGCGAGTTGAAAATGTGTGTGGAGATGGCAAACGACCTGCTGAGCCGCGAAATAGTACCCGACATACTTATTAATAATGCAGGGTTGGCCTCCGGTAAAAGCAAGATACACGAAGGGTTAGTAAGCGACTGGGAAAAAATGATCGACACTAACATTAAGGGATTGCTGTATATCACCCGTTCTATCTTGCCGATGATGGTGGAACGGAATGAGGGACATATTATCAATATCGGCTCAACGGCGGGACATATGGTATACCCAGAGGGCAATGTGTATAATGCTACCAAGTTTGCGGTGAAGGCCTTGAACGAAGCCATCAACCTGGACCTGGTGGGCACCAATATCCGGTGCTGCTCTGTTGACCCCGGCGCTGCGGAAACTGAATTCAGCGTGGTGAGATTTCACGGCGATGAGGAAAAGGCGAAAAAGGTATATGAGGGCTTTCAACCGCTGGAGCCGGCTGATATTGCAAACGTGATATATTTTGTGGTTACCAGTCCGCCGCATGTTAATATTATGAACTTGGTAGTTTGCCCTACGGCACAGCGCAATGTATATGTGATAGACAGAAAAAGTAGTTGACAATTGACGGTAGGCAGTGGGCACTGAATACAATTAACCGATAACATCAATTTGCTAATCTTTTAATTTGCTAATCAACAGATATGCTATACACATTCGAACAATCCATGGAATTCAGAAAGTACACCTTCGCTCACTTGCTGGTGGAAGAAAAAGATCATGTACTAGTACTTACGCTTAACCGACCGGAAAAGAAGAATGCATTAAATGACGTATTGTTCCGCGAGTTGGCATATGCCTTATACTATGCTCATTTTAATAAAGATGTTTGGGCTGTGGTGATAGGCGCTAACGGAGATATATTTTGTGCAGGTGCTGACCTGAAGGCATCGGAAAGGGTGAAGGAAGCAACTATTTCAACCGTACCAGAAGCGGCTACGGAAATTGCATTGGGAGATGTGTTCAACCATGTAAATAAGCCTTGTATCGCCAAAGTTCATGCACCGGTTTATGCGGGTGGGTTCCTAATCGTTTGCGGATGTACGCATGTGATTGCAAGCACCAACGCCACATTTACCTTACCGGAAGTAAAGCGGGGATTGTGGCCGTTCCAGGTTATGTATAGCCTGCTACAAATTATGCCGGAGCGCCAGGTCATTGACCTTTGCATGCGGGCTAAAACACTAAACTCCACAGAGGCCGAAAAAACCGGGCTGGTAAGCAAGGTAGTAGAATTGCAAAACCTGGATGGCGAAGTACAGTCGCTCATAAACGAGATATTTGAATTTTCTCCGTCGGGTATCCGGTTAGGGCTTGAAGCATTGGAAACAGTGCGCAGCCTGCCTGCCTCAGAAGCGCATATCTACCTCAAACAAATGTTCGGCGAAGCCTTACGAAGTGAAGACGCTGCGGAAGGCCGAAAGGCCTTTGCAGAAAAGAGAAAACCAGTTTGGAAGGGGTAAGGCAAATATGACAATTTGACGATATAACAATGTGACAATAAATACCTCCGGAATTCTACTGATTTTGAATTTCGCTAAACAAGTTTACCCCGTTTTGTAGGGTAGGATTACAAATCCAATTCAAGAATCTCCGATTTATTGTGTAAACGATAATTTTTTTCTCATTGTAATACTCAAGCTGCAGTTTGTATAGCGCAATTTGCCGTTTGTGGTGGCATAATTTGCCAATATAATCTTCACTTAAGCTTTTGTCAAGCCCCATAGCATTACTTACGGAAATGCCTGAAAATCATGCAAAACCACTACCAGACATGATTTGAATCATCCTGTGACGCCTGTCACTCGTGCTGCAACTTGTATTATACATCTAACCGCAACTTGGGCTAATACGTAATGATAAGCGAAGCAAGCCTATACATGAGACACCTTTACTCAAAACTAAATCTTTACTTCACCGGAGCGTGGGGCCATGGCATCCATTCAGTCCTTCGTCCCGCCATCTTTGTGTCGATCCTGGTATCCTGTAATTTCTCCTCCGCGCAGATAACGGTTACCCAAAATGCAAATGCACAAACACTGGCCCAGTTACTTACCGGTTCGGGTGTAACGATCAGCAATTACACCATCAGCGGGGATGCCAGGGCCAGCGGTACGTTTAATAATGTAAGTTCGGACCTTGGCCTGGGACAAGGCGTGGTTCTATCTACCGGTATGGTGACGAGCATACCGCAAGCCGCTAGCAGCTTTGCGTCTACGCAGTTTACCAATTCAGGTGATGCACAACTTGCAACACTTACTACCGGTTCTATCTACGATGTATCCATTCTTCAATTCGATATAACACCCCAGGGTTCTACTTTGCAATTTAATTACGTTTTTGCATCGGAGGAATATCCGCAGTTTGTTTGTTCGCCTTACAACGATGTATTCGGATTCTTCATTACTGGTCCAAATCCATCCGGCGGAAATTATTCCAATATCAACCTGGCCACCTTACCTAACTCCGCTTTGCCGGTTTGTATCAATAGCGTTAACCCGGGAGTATCCGGTACCTATATGGGTAACACATGGAGCTCAGGGAGTTGCCTATCGTTGAGCAACTCTAATCTATATGTTAATAACCTGACACCCACCGTTAATCCTAACATAGTATATAACGGTATGACCACTGTGCTGACAGCAACCGCCAGCGTAGTGCCGTGCCAGACCTACCATTTAAAGATCGCCATCGCCGATGTGGGCGACCGGATATATGATTCGGGCGTATTCCTTCAAGCTTATTCATTTACCTCTACTCCGTATAGCACCAGCATTAGTTCGCAGGTAAATACACCCGGTTACACTTCCACTTACAGGGGATGCGTAGACGGAAGCTTTACCGTTTCGATATCAGCACCACAGTCTTCGAATGTAACGGTTAACCTGGCTACCAGCGGAACGGCCGTTGAAGGATTGGATTATGATTCCATCCCGACAACCGTAATAATACCAGCGGGACAAACATCGGTTACCATTCCGATGAACCCGATCCAGACAAACTTGACTGAGCCTACTGA
>Ga0302281_10003822_pt1 | contig 10352 bp, 6 predicted proteins | sample III_Fen_E1_2_FD_198762 | JGI IMG/M metagenome (GOLD analysis project Ga0302281, IMG submission 198762) | Peat permafrost microbial communities from Stordalen Mire near Abisko, Sweden - III_Fen_E1_2 | ecosystem: Environmental > Terrestrial > Soil > Wetlands > Permafrost | place: Sweden: Abisko...
GGTCTGCACTGGCGTCCACAACCGCAAATTGGTGGACTGCTGGATCACCACCGAGGGAGCCTGGCCGGTGACCGTGAACGAAAAGGTTCCATTGGTCAGCCAGCGCAGGGAGTTGATTTCCATCACCGGTACGGCAATGGCCAGGGTCCAAAGATTGGTTTGCTTCAACAGGTTTCTGGTATCCGTTCGCACCATTGCGGTGGCATCCCAAACATCTGCCTCCACCGTATTGGTTCCATTCCCAAGTTGCGCCGGCCAGATGGCAAAATTGGCGTTCGTGGCGCCGGAAACGGCCGTGTTATTGGTGCGCCACTGGACATGCAGGTTGTGCGTGGCCGGTTGCAGCAGATTCAAACTAAAGGTCAGCATCGGGGCTGAAGTCACGGTCAAAAGGTTGGTCGCCGGGGTTTGGCCATCAATCGGGCGGGTCTTGCCATAAATGGCCAGCACCAATGCCTCCTGGCAAACGGGGCAGAACTGGGTGTAGCCAAAACTTCTCATGCAGCAGTCAAACATCGGGCGATACCAACCGTTGGTGGTGTAATGCGCGCCTTGAAACAGCCCGACGATAGCTTGATAAGCGTAGCTGGTGGGAGTGGGGATGGGGGTGTTGGTGGCAAGCCACGCATTCCATGAAATCTGCGAGTAATTGGTGTGGGTGGAGGTGTTGGGCTGCTCCGCTTCATTGGTGTATCCGGGGTAGGGCGTGCTATATTCGTCGCCCAAGCCACCCAGGGTGTGCCCCGATTCATGCACCAGGATGTAGCTGACGTAGGAGACGGAGGTGATGGCGGTGGCCCCATAGTTGTCCGAACCGCCATCCACCACATCATTGACCAGCAAGGCGGGTAAATCAAAGTTGGTGGCGGGCAAAAACTGTTGCAACAAACCGTTTATCTTCCCTTGGCCATCGCTGGAATCACTGTCAGTGGCATTCGGCGGAATGGTGATGACCGTGTCTTTGGCCGCATCATAAGTGCTGTTAAAAAAAGTGTGGTTCACCCCATACGCGGCCTGGTTCAGGTGGGTTGAGCCGGAGTTTGCGGAATTGGTATAGATGGCAAACACGTTGAAATATCGGGCATATTCGGCATACGGTTGGACGCTCAGAAAGCTGGCCGCCGCATTGGTGGAGTCGGCTAGAAACTGGCTCTGCTGGCCGTTGGTGTACCCCTCGGAAAAAAACACGAGATTCAGCCGGTTGGTGACCGGGCCGTTCGTGATGATGGTGGTGAACAACGCGGCCGGCCAGGAACCGGCGGATTTGACCGGCCCGCAAGGGACCAGCCAAAGGACCGCCATCAGCCACCAAAGCCGGGATCGAAAGTGGATTTTCATGGGGTGACCAACTGGTAAAAGACGCTCGGATTGGTTGGGCTCAAAGTCAAGGTTTCGAAGTGGCTGACCAGCACGGGAATATCAGTCACCGCCTGCCAGTTGATGGGCGGGCTCAAACTGGCGGTTTTCAACAGGGAGAAACTCCCGCCATTGTTGGTCCAAGCCAGCGAGATCTGGGCGTTCTGGCCGTTGCGTGACTGGGTTAGCCGAATGGGGGGAACCGGGATCACGGGCAGCCAGGCGGAGAATTCGGAGGTGTTGTTATTGCTGTCAGTGGCGGTGGCGGTGATCACCCATCCAGAGGACACGGTGCCCGGCAAATCAACGGCAAAGTTGGACGAGCACAGCGAACCCAGAGTCAGAGTGGTCTGCCCCAAATAGACGTCGCCCTCGCCGAAACCCAGCGCGTTGCCGGCCGGGCTGGCAAAGAACTGCAAGGTGTAGGTATTTCCCGGTTGGGCGTCCAAGGTGCCCGCAATGCGGGTGGATGCTCCCGTGTAGGCGCTGGTCAAGGTGGGATAATTCTGGCCGAAATTGGCGTTGGCAGCGGTCATGCCGCTCTCGCAATCCGTGTTGGGAGTCACGCCGTAAGCCCCCAGATCAATGCCCAGTTCTGCGTTGTTAAAAATGGAATTGCCGCTGATCAGATTGTTCAGGCTGCCGGGTCGCACCCGGACGCCTGAATAGAGCGGGGTTTTGGCGTAGGCAATGGTGTTGCCCATCCCGGGCATGGTGCCGCCAATGGTGTTGTTCGTTGCATTGGCTTGCAGTTCGAGATTGTGGAAGGTGTTGCCCAGCGCGTTGGTGCCGTCCGCCTTGGTGCCAATATAATTGGCTTGAATGACATTCCCGGAAGAATTGGTCAGAAAAATTCCATCCACCGCATTGGCCGAGATGACATTGCCCGCCCCCGGGGTGCCGATCCCATTGCCGGCCGTTTGCGGCCCCAGCCAGACGCCGTGGCTATGATTGCCCAAGGCCTGCGTGCCGGTGACATCCGTGCCGATGTAATTGCCGAGCAGTTGATTGCCGGAAGCGCCCAGATCGAAGAAGACGCCGCCCTGGTTGCCGTTGGCGGAAATCACATTGCGGGCACCGGGGCCGGTACCGCCAATCACATTATTACTGACAAAAAAGAGGCCAACGCCGGCCGCATTATTGCCCAAGGCACTGGTCCCGGAAGCGCTCAAGCCGATGAGATTGCCGGCAATGATGTTGCCGGTCACCGGGCCATTGGCCCCCGACAAAAAAACGCCATCCCGGCCATTACCCGAAATCACATTGCCGGCTCCCGGCTGGGAACCGCCGATGGTATTGGCGCAGGCTTGAATCTGGACGCCCGACTGATGGTTGGAAACGGCCTGGGTGCCGGTGATATCCGTGCCGATGTAATTGCCCAGGACGAGGTTGCCGGCATCCGTGGATTGCAAAATACCCACCCCGTAGGCGACATTGCCGGAAAGCACATTGCGCGCCCCAGCCACCGTGCCGCCGACGACATTCGAGGAACCCCCATTGATCTGAATGCCGTCCTGGCCATTCGCTAGCGCCTTGGTGCCGCCCGCGGAAAGCCCGATGAAGTTGCCTTGGACAAAATTGGCCAGGGTGCCACCGGTCAGCGTCACCCCATCCAGGCCGTTTCCGGAAATGACATTGCCCTGGCCGGGGTTCGTGCTGCCAACCAGGTTTCCGCCCGCGCCGGAAATCTCCACGCCTGAATTGTCATTACTCAGAGCCGCCTGGCCGCTTATATCCGTGCCGATCCAGTTGCCAGCCACCAGGTTGCCGGCGGCGTTGAGGAGGAAAATCCCGGCCTGGGCATTCCCGGAAACCAGATTGCTGGTGATCAAATTGTCGTTCGCCGCAACCAGCGTGATCCCGTCGGTCACATTGGCGAGGGCATTGCTGCCCGAGGCATCGGGGCCGATCCAGTTGCCCTGAACAAGGTTGCTGGAGGCATTTTCAAAATAAATTCCGCTATCGCCATTGCCGGAGATGAGGTTGCGCGCCGCCGCCATGGGGCCGCCAATCAGATTGCCGGAACCGGGATTGATCACAATGCCTTCCATCACATTGCCCAAGCCAGTGGTGCCGCTGGCGCCGACGCCAATGAGATTGCCTTGAATCAGGTTGGTGCCGGCCGACTGGAGGTAAATGCCGTAGTAATTGCCGGCAATCACGTTGCGGTTGCCCGGGCTGGTTCCCCCGATGAGATTACCCCCGCTCAAGACCCAGATGCCTGGATTGGCACTGCCCAGGCCGTTGCCCAGCGCGTTCGTGCCGGTCACATCCGTGCCGATGAAACACCCCTGAATGACATTCGAGGCACTGCGCAGTTTGAGCGCCCCCGCTGAAAAGTTGTTGATCGCCAGCCCGCGCACGGTGCTGGCCCCCACCAACAGGCGCAAGCCCACCGCGCTGCTGTTGGTGCCATTCAGTTGCACCAACGGTTTCCCGGCATAGCCCGGCTGGGTGGTGCCGTCAATCACGACCGGATCAGTAACGGCGGGGAGCGCGTCGATGGGGGTGATGGTGAAGGGGGGAGTGCCACTGACATTAAACGTAATCGTGTCGAGGCCGGGATTGGTGTTGGCCGACTCAAGGGCCGCAAAAAACGAGCCCGCGCCCGAGTTGGCGGTGGTGGTCACCACATAGGTGGCAGCCCATCCGCGCGCGGAGGCGGCCATTAAAACGAGGATCAGGCACAGCTCAAGGACCGCGCGCATGCGGGTGGGAAGGGACGTTGCCTCATTGTCCATGATCTACAATAGCTGGATCATAGCGGATTAGATTGACGGGCAACAAGGAAAATGATGAGCTTCGGCCGTTTGAAACCAGCTTTCACCTTGCAGGGGCGGGATGTTCAACTCTATCGCTTGGGCGATGATTTGAGCGGCCTGATCATCCTGCCCATGCTGGTCTTGAGCCCGTGGCTGTTTGGCACCACGCCGCATTGGGCCATCTGGGGCATGAACTTTGGCGGGTATCTGCTGGGCTTCCTGTTGCTGGGCAAACTGTTTATCCGCGAGGTCAAAGGGTACGTCGCGCCGCGGTGGGACAATTATTCGTCGCGCTCCGGCCGGTTAGCCCGCCGCCGGCATCCGCTCAAGCGGGTGCTGGCCGGGCTGACCCTGGCGGTGCTGGCGTACATTCTGGTCAGCGCGCTGAACCGGGCCGCCGATTACAGCGCGGAAGGGCGGGTCTTCCAATATCATCCCCATCTCAAGTGGCTGCCCTACAGTCTGGACGGCGGGCGCACCTGGTTTTATTTCTGGATGTATCTCGGATTGGCGGCGTCCTTCTGGGCGATCTGTGACTGGTTGCCCGGCATGACGGTGGCGGAGGAATTGGCGGTGCAAGCCGGCCGGGATCAGGACAAGGCCGCGCCTTGGTTGACCGCGCGGTTGCGGACACTGCTCTGGCTGCTGTGCATCAATGGCACGCTGGTGGGCGTTGAGTCCATCATTCAGCGGGCATGTTACTCCACCAAATTGTTGTTTTTGGAGCAGCCGCTCGTGAATCCGGATGACCTCTCCCAATTTGGCCCGTATGGCTACCGGGCCAACGCGGCCCAGTTTTTCAATCTGGTCTGGCCGTTGGCCCTGGGCTTTTGGTGGACCCTGCAACGCGCGGGCGGCCTGCGGGGAAAGGCGCAGCACTGGCTTTTGTTGTGCGCGGCGATCATGGCCGCGTGCCCGATCATTTCCACCAGCCGCGGCGGGGCGCTGGTGTCCGCCGGCATCATGGCGGCCACGCTGGGGTATCTGGGCTGGACGAGCTGGCGGAGTTTTGTGCAGGGCCGGCCGGGGGAGGGGCAAGGCACGAGCGGATGGTTGTTTCTCTTTCTGACCGCGGCGCTGGTGCTGGGGTGGTTTTGGGGATGGAAATCGCTGGCCCCGCGCATGGAACAAATTGGCGGCGGTTATCAGTACCGCGAAGCCATTTATGCGGACGCGCTGCCGATGGCGGCGGATTATCCCGTGTTTGGCACCGGGCCGGGGACCTTTGCGACCGTGTTCCAGTTGTATCGTTTTTCGGAGTCCACCTACTGGCCGGAGCAATTGCACAATGACTGGCTGGAGACGCGCATCACGTTTGGCTGGTTTGGTTTCAGCCTGTTGCTGGCGGCGCTGGCGTGCGTGGGGCTGGCTTCATTTTCGTCCCGGCATGGGCTCCGGCGCCTGGTGGTGCTGGCCGGGATGGCGCTGGCGGGGTGCCTGATCCATGCGCGGTTTGACCTGCCGTTTCAGGTCCACTCCACACTGCTGCTCTTTCTGGTGATTTGCGCCCTGTTGCTCAATTTGAGCCGGCCGGCGGGCGCGTTTAAAAAGTGATCCATCCGGGTTTGAGGACTTAAGTCTGCGGGAGGAACGGCCGATGAACAGGTTGTCGAAAGACAGGCGGTCAGCGGCCTCGAACAGCTGGCGGGGACCAACGGTGCCTTACCCCTAAACGAGGTGCCCGCGACATGGATGTCGCGCAAATAAGAATGCCCCGCCTGGGGCGACTCACGGAAAGAGTTAGTTATGGTCATTAATACAAACCTATCGGCGCAGAATGCAGCCACGCTGCTGATGCAATCACAAAGCAGTCTCAACACCTCGTTACAACGCCTGTCCTCCGGCTCAAAAATCACCTCGCCGGCGGATGACAGCGCGGGTCTGGCCGTTTCGATGAAATTGAACGCCCAGATGGCCCGCATCGACGCGGCGGCCAACAACGTGCATAACGCCGTCTCGTTCAGCCAGACGCAGGACGGTTATGTGCAACAAGTCAACTCCGCGTTCAGCCGCATGTCGGAACTGTCCGTCCTCTCCCAGGACGTCACCAAGACCACGGCGGACCGGGCCTTGTATCAGCAGGAGTTCCAGGCTCTTGGCAGCTACATCAACAACGTCTCCACCAAGGATTTCAACGGCGTCAGCCTGTTTAACGGCGCGACGTTGAATGTCACCACCGACAGCGAAGCCAACACCTTCGGCATGGTGGGCATCAACCTGGCCAACACCACCTATGCCACCGCCACGGCGGATAACATCACGTCCGTCAGCGGCTCCTTGAAGGCGTTGACCGATGTGAAGGCCGCCATCTCCCAACTGGCGTCGGACCGGGCGAACATTGGTTCCAATGAAGAGAGCCTGTCGTATTACAGCAACCAGCTCTCCACCCTCAAAAACAACCTCTCGGCGGCCAACAGCCAGATCACGGATGTGGATGTGGCCACCGAAAGCACCAACTACGCCAAGGAAAACATCCTCGTGCAGTCCGGCACGGCGATGTTGGCGCAGGCCAATTCAATGCCGCAGTCGGTGTTGAAGCTCCTCAGCTAACCTCGGCTCCGCCGCAGGGCCAAGGCCCGGGCGGCACCCTGCCGCCCGGGCGTTAAACCAGCAAGCAGTATCACGTCCGTCCGGGGAAGGAGCCAGTCCGCTTAACCGCAGCTTGGTGCACACTGGCTGCCGGCCGCAAGGCCGGCAGCCAGTTTCTGTTTGCGGCCACCGGCGGTTATTCCGGGGCCGGGAGCGCCGCGTCCTGGCGCACGCCCACCCAGCTGGGGAAGCGCGGCACGCCCGCCTCCGACAGTTCTTGATAACGAAAAGTCACCGTCGTCCCGACGGCGGGCGGGTGCGCGCGCTCGCGGTCGCTGAAGCCGGTGCCGATGGCGAAATCCGTGCCGTCGGGCAGGCGCACCAGCAGCGCGCCCAGGCGGCCCAGGTGCCGGCCCGCGCCAGCCTGATGGCCGACCACGACGGCCTCCGCATCGTGAAACGTCTTGATTTTGAGCAGGGTGGAGGAGCGGCCCTTCACATACTTCGATCCCGGCTGGCGGAGCATCAAGCCCTCGCCGCCCAGCGCCTCCACCCGCGCCAGTTCGGCCCGCAATGCCGCCAGATTTTTGCAGCGTTCCTGCGGATGCTGGCGGGCGAACTTCGCCGCGCTCCGGGCCAGGGTGTCGGCCAGAAACGCCATGCGGTCCTCAAAGCCACCCGTGGCCGCCGGCGCGTCGAAAATCAGGAAACGCACCTCCTTCCACAAATCGCTTTTGTCCTGCCGCCGGACCACGCTGACGGTGCGCTGGAATTTTTTGCGGTCAATCCAGAGTTCGCCGTCCAGCGGCACCGGGGGCAGGCTTTCGATGAACCAGTCGGGCGCGTGATACAGGTTGCCCTGGCGCGAGAGGAATTGTTTGCCATCCCAGCAGGCGCGCACGCCGTCAAGTTTTTCGCTCATCCACCAGCCGGACACGTCAGTGGCGTTGTCCCAGCTTTCGGCCAGCAGCAGGGGCGGCCCGGCATCCGCTTCGGCGGCTTCGCCGGTTGCCGCGCCCGCGCCGGCGGATTGGGTCCGCACGGGGCGCTGGGGCAGCGCGCCGCCGATGCGCGCCGCTTCGGCGTCGTCGCCCCGCAGTTTGCGGAGGTGTTTGCAGGAGCGCTGTTCAATGGGGTTGGATTGGTTGCGCCAGGCGGGGCAACTGCAGGAATACACGCCGCCGGTGTTTTTTAAAAGGTAAGGCTTGGAACCGGAGCCTTGCATCTCGGTGGTTTGGCCGTCTTGGAGGTCAGGCATAAGGTTTATTCGATGGACGGATATTTCATGGTAATTTGAAAAGCAGGCGGACTTGGCCTGGTGGCGACCCCTTTTTCATTTATTTTTTCCAGTCAGCCCCTTAAGAATCTTTTGTAATCTTTCAAAGCCTTCATTTTCCCAAGCAAACAGCATCAGCCAACCCAACCGACGCTCCCTTTGATTTGGTTGGTCAGCGTCAGTCCAAGGTGCAGGCTGTTGCCACAAAAGATAGGCATTACTTTCTGAATTGGACTCAGTGAAGGCCATTCATTCGTTGCCGCAAATTGTCGGACAGCAACTTCAACCGCGGTATTGGTCTCCGTCTCATAACGAAGAAAAGCCTCTGCCGCATTTTCAGGTGAGGGGAAAAAATCTGTGAGGGGAGGCAGACTTCCTTCCAGTTTTTCCAATTCGGTTTGACAGAGTATGCCAATTTGTTCCCAGTCCATATGTCAAATATAGTTTATGAAAAGGCACGGCACGCATGTTTTGAAATCGGCGTGGCCCAAGCCAAGCGCGAGATGGGCGCGGCTGGCGCTGGTTCTTTCGTCCCTGACGGGACTTATTTCACTGAGGCGCGCGAACCCAGCGATGAATCGCTGGGCTATTTTCCTTCGCCCTCCGGGCTTGATGCAAGCGCCGGCTTGCTTGAGTTTTCCGTTGACGGAACAATCCAAGAATGGATGGCTTCGGCTGGCAGCAACCTTTCCGGGCGTAGTCTGACTTGGTTGTTGGGGTCCAAAATGATTTTCAAAGGTGCTACCCACTGCTACCTGGTGCGACTCCGAGGGTTTGGGGGAATTCCAAAGGCAAGCGAATGCACCCCGATCCACGCTTCCATAAGAAAGCGAACCGGTTGCCGCGTTTCGCCGAAAGGAGGCGGTGCGATTCATCAACGGCCACATGCTTATATTCTGGGAGCGAGGATAGTCGGGGAGGTTGGACACCAGCTGTCCAAGGTGCAAATTTTTTGTCTGAAGGCAGCAAGCGAATTTAACGCAAAGACGCAAAGACGCAGAGGCGCAAGGATTTTGAAAGGGTTGTGATTTGGCATGGGGCTCACCGTTTTGGGTTTCCGTTCAGGTGCCCCTCCGGGGCTGGTTTGGTGAGCGGGGCTGTCCGGTGGCTGCGCTGCGCTTACCACCGGCTAATATCCATCGTCCCTTCGGGACATGGGACAAGCTGGTGATTCGTGCTGACATCAGGACTAAGCTTATTCGGCCGCCTTCTTCTTGGCGCGTTTGGGTTTTGGCGTTTCGCCGGAGGCTTCTGCGGGAGCGGATTCGGTCGGTGCAGGAGCCGCTGGTTTGGGCACGTCGGCCCTTTCAAATCCCTTGGTGACGTTTTCGGCCAGCAGTTTCTGGATCAGCGCCTCGGCGCGGGCCTCGGTGTGGGCAAACAGGGTGGTGACTTCCAGCGGGGTTTTGCGTCCGGCCGAATAATCGGTCCAGAAAATCACATAGGGGAACGCACCTGCCGTGGCCGGACGCCGCCCGGCGACCAGCTTGCGCACGGCCAGCGCGCCTTTCACTTCCTTGGCATAGACCTCGCGCCGCAGGATTTCCAGCGCGGGCAGATGGCGGTTGATCAGTTCCGGGGCGGCGATTTCGCGCCGGGTCAGCTGGGCCAGCCGCACGGATTGCGGGGAGAACTCCTTGTCGGCGCGCAGCCGCCCGAAGGTGGGCAGCAAGAGCCGGGGACACGCCGCCAGGCCCGCGAAGCTCCAGCGCGAATTATTCCAGGCAAACACCTGCTGGCCGCCGGATTCCTCGTCCGTGGGCAGCACGTCCTCCGCCTCCAACTCCACCACGCAGCCGGGCCGCACAAAGCGCACCGGCCGGCCGTCGCTGTCGCTCATGGCCAGCGGCGCATCGAGCCGCATGGAGGCCAGCCGCCCCAGCCAATCCAGGCGGTCCTGATCGTTGAAGCCGGAGCCGACCCGGCCGATGGATTGCAATTGCAGGGGGGTGCCCGCATTGCCGTTGGAATTTGCGCCGGGATAGGACAGGGCCGTCAACAGCGACAGCATGCCATATTTATCCTCGAATTCGCCCTCCACATAGCCCACCACGGCGGCGTCAATCGTGAGCCGGGGTTTGAGCTTGCAGACCTCGGGGCGGTCCAGCCGCCGGATGACCAGTCCTTCCAGCCCGCCGCCGGTTTTATCCGCAAAAATCTGCGGGAGCGCCGCGCCGTAGACTTCGTCGCCTTCCGCGCGATGCACCCGGCTGGCGGTATCCGTGCCGCCCAGTTCGCCGAGCAGTTTCCAAATCGTTAGGAAATCCCCCTGATGCACCCGCAAATCATGGCCGTCGTGCATCACGACATCCAGGAGGGCGAGCCGGAAACGCCCGGCCTCGCCCGGATCGGTGGAATAACTGGCGCGGGAGACATCGGCGCTGGCGCAACGGCGGCCATCCACGGTTTCGCGCAAATAGAGTTCCGCG
>Ga0302281_10003828_pt1 | contig 10340 bp, 7 predicted proteins | sample III_Fen_E1_2_FD_198762 | JGI IMG/M metagenome (GOLD analysis project Ga0302281, IMG submission 198762) | Peat permafrost microbial communities from Stordalen Mire near Abisko, Sweden - III_Fen_E1_2 | ecosystem: Environmental > Terrestrial > Soil > Wetlands > Permafrost | place: Sweden: Abisko...
GAAAATATGTTCGCAAAAGTCAAGGAAAATAGGCGTCTGGCGCTACGCGTAGATAAGCTCGACACCAGCTTTATGGCTTTCCTCGCACTCGCTTTTATCAAAATGGAGGTTTGTTAACAATGCCTAAATTAAGCGGACGGGTTTTCCAGACTGTAGGTTTCCGAATTATCGTCATAGGCGAATAGTTCCGCGTATCGTCCCCAGCTGGTGATGGCGGCCAGCGCTTCCGCTGCGTCTTCTTCGGCCATGTGGTCTTCGAGCTGGGTGAGGAAGCGGATGCGCGGGGCGTTATTGCCGGGGCGGCCTTGCAGCACGCGGTAGACATAGGCGGCGAGCGGGACGCTCTGGATCAGATGCTCGGCGAAAATCTGTTTGCGTTTTTGCGTGTCGGCGTCGGCGAAAATGCGGCCGGCGGCAGTGAGATGAATATCGCCCTCGGCGACTTCGGCGAATTTCAGAATGCGCAGGGCTTCGACCAGATGCAGCACATCCTCGGTGCCCATACCCAAATCCTGGTCGAGCGCGGGAAGATCGGCGCGGCCGTTATAGGGTGGTGCGGCCAAGGCTTCCATCAAACCCGCCAACTGGTTGGGCGATACGCGCGGGAGGTTATCGTGCATGCCGATTTCGTTGGATTTGGCGGTGGTGCTGAAATCGCGCTTGCGCATGCCCGAGGTCATCAGCGTATAAATCTGCTCCACCATCGCCATGAACGCCGCCGATTGGCGGTCGCGCGGGTGACGCAGATCGACTTTGATTTCCGCGGCGATCTTGCCGGGATTGGCGGAGAAAATCAGAATGCGGTCAGACATCAATACCGCTTCTTCGATGTTGTGCGTGACCAACAGCACCGACTTCAGCGGCATTTTATGCTCGATCCATAAATCGAGGAAATCGGTTTTGAGCGTTTCCGCCGTCAGCACATCGAGCGCCGAAAACGGCTCGTCCATGAGCAGTATCGCCGGATTGACTACAAGCGCCCGCGCGAAACCCACGCGCTGTTTCATCCCGCCCGACAATTCACGCGGATAGGCGGATTCGTAACCGTCGAGGCCAATAAGATCGATGGCTTCGAGCGCGCGTTTGCGCATTTCCTTGTCGGGCACGCCCAGGGCTTCGAGGCCCAACTCCACATTCTGCAAAACGGTGAGCCACGGGAACAGCGCGAAGGTTTGAAACACCATCGAAATACCCAGATTATTATCGGCATTTTGCGCGCTGCCCGATACGCTGTTGCCGTTGAAGGTGACGGTTCCGGAACTGGGGTTGATGAGCCCGGCGATAATGCGCAGAAGCGTCGATTTTCCCGAGCCGGATTTGCCGAGCAGCCCGACGATTTCGCCTTCCTGGAGGGACAAATTAATGTCATCCAGCACCTTCAGTTCGCGGCCTTCGGGCTTCACGAAAGACTGGGTTACGGATTTAATGTCTAATAATGTTTCCATAGTCCCTCACATTCTGTCACCCCGCACTTGTTGCGGGGTCTCCATCAATGGATGGAGGTGCCGCAACGAGTGCGGCATGACACGTTTTTTTAATCAAATCTCAGCTTCTTCGAAGCCACTTCATACAGCGGACGCCAAAAGAATTTGTTGCACAATACCACCACCATCGACATCATGCCCACGCCCAGCACGATATGTACATAATCGCCCGCCTCCGTCATTTTGGCAATATAGGCGCCAAGACCCACGGCTTCGTAGCTCTGATCGCCCCAGTTTACCACTTCGGAAACGATGCTGGCGTTCCACGCCCCGCCCGACGCGGTAATGGCGCCGGTCAGGAAATAGGGGAATATCCCCGGCAGCATCACCTTCCTCCACCACAGCCATTTTCTGACCCTGAAATTGCGCGATACTTCGCGCAGATCGTTGGGAAACGCGGAAGCTCCGGCAATGACGTTGAACAAAATATACCACTGCGTTCCCAAAATCATCAGCGGACTCAGCCATATATTGGGATTGAGGCTATAGCGGCTAATCAGCACCACCGCTACCGGAAACAATAGATTGGCCGGAAACGCGGCGAGGAATTGCGCGATGGGCTGGATAATTTCCGCGAGTTTCGGTTTCAATCCAATATACACACCAATCGGCACCCAGATCAGCGAGGCAATGATAATCAGGATGATGACGCGCGCCAGCGTAACCATAGCCAGAAAAGCCACATGCCGTATATCGCCCCATTCGACGCTGGTGATCATAAACGCCGCCAGATGACGGATCATCGTGAGTCCGGCCAACGCCAGCAACAAATACCATAGGTAATCGAACAATCGGACTTCTGTTTCGGTAAATGTAATCGTTTTAGCCGTGGGTTTGAAGAGGCGTATGCGCAGAATAAAATGCGACAGCCAGCCGATCGGCCTGAATAATTTTTTCGCCAGGCGGCTTTTATTGAACAGCGTCTGCACCCAGGATTTCGGCGTGTCCTGGCTCGCCGTCATTTCGTAGCGAAACTTGTCCGACCATGCCACCAGCGGGCGGAACAGCAACTGGTCGTAAAGCAAAATCACAATCGTCATCGTCGCAATGGCCCAGCCGATGGCGGATAAATCTTTTTGTTCGATGGCGAGTGATATATACGAGCCGATGCCGGGCAGCGCGTAATGCTGGTTGCCGACGGTGATCGCCTCCGAGGCGACGACGAAAAACCAGCCGCCGGACATCGACATCATGGTGTTCCAGATGAGGCCGGGCATGGCATAAGGCAATTCCACCTTCCAGAATTTCTGCCAGCCGGAGAGCTTGAATACGAACGCGGCTTCTTCCAGATCGGCGGGGATAGTAGTTAGAGATTGGTACAGGCTGAAGGTCATATTCCATGCCTGCGCCGTGAAAATGGCGAAGATGGCGGCGCATTCGACGCCCATCATGCTACCGGGAAACAGGGCGATAAAGCCGGTGACGGTGAAGGAAATATAGCCGAACACCGGCACCGATTGCAGGATATCGAGAATGGGAATCATGATCTGCCCGGCCTTGCGGCTCTTGGCGGCGAACGTGGCGTAAATCAGTGTGAAAATGAGCGAGGCGATTACTGCCATCAGCATGCGCAGTGTCGTGCGCATGGCATATTCCGGCAGGTTGGCAATATCGAGGCCGATGGGGCTTTGCTCGAGCTTGCCGATCGGCACGGTCATTTCGCTCATGCCCCAGGAAATGAATACCAGGAAGCCCGCGACGATCACGAACGCCAGCGCATCGAACCAGAATTCGCGCGTGAGCGCAGGCTTGCCAACGAGCCCCACATTGGCAATGCGCGGAATAAAGCGATCGGATATGCCGGTAAACTGCATTCGGGCTATTCTCCTGCAGAGGTTGCTGCCGTTATTGTGAATTAATGCCAATTTGTCAATTCATCAATTATTTGCTATGGCTTATTTCATGAACACCCACGCGCACCACCATACCCATGATCATCACGGGCACCACCACGCTCCGCACGGCAACGCGTTTGTCATCGGCATCCTGCTCAACAGCGCCTTCGTCATAGCCGAGATTATTTACGGTATAACCGCCAATTCCCTGGCGCTCCTGGCTGACGCCGGGCATAACGCAGGTGATGTTCTCGGCCTCTGCATGGCCTGGGGCGCGACATTGCTGGCCAAGCGCCGCGCGTCCGAGCGCTTCACCTACGGGCTGCAAAGCGCGTCCATCCTTGCGGCGCTGGCCAATTCCCTGATCCTTATGGTCGCCATCGGCGGCGTCGCCTGGGAGGCCATCCAGCGGTTGAATTCGCCGGAAGCGCCCGCTGCCTATACCGTTATGGCGGTCGCCGCCATCGGCGCTGTAGTCAACGGCCTCACCGCGTGGCTTTTTCATGGCGGCCATCACGATCTCAATATCCGCAGCGCATTCGTGCATATGGTTGCCGATGCGGCGATATCGCTAGGTGTCGTCATTTCCGGTGCATTGATTCTCAAAACCGGTTGGCTGTGGCTCGACCCGGCGATGAGCCTAGCCATTATAGTGGTCATTATGTTTGGCACATGGCAATTACTCAAGCAATCGGTCTCGCTGGCGCTGCACGCCGTTCCCGCTTCCGTCGATGCCGCGAAAGTGAAAGCGTTTCTCGGCGGCCTCAAAGGCGTGCGCGAAGTTCACGATTTACACATCTGGGGCATGAGCACCACCGACATCGCCCTCTCGGCGCATCTCATCATGCCCGAGGGCCATCCGGGCGACGCGTTTATCCACGAAATCACCCATGAGCTGGAAGATTTTTTCCATATCGGCCACGCCACCCTGCAAATCGAAGTGGGCGACCTCGATTCGGCCTGCCATTCGGGTTGCATTTAGATGTTTCGGAGGTTGCGTACGTTTCGCAAGTTTCGTAGGATACATTCCTGCGCAACCTGCGAAACCCTCTAAACCTCCGAAACTTTTTATACAATGATCTATCGCGCCCTTTCCTGGTTCATTATCCTGTTCGCATGTTTTTACGGCATCGGCAGCTATCCGTTATTCGACGACAATGAAGGCCTGTACGCCTCCGTCGCCCGCAATATGCTGAGCAGCGGACAATTCATCGTCCCGCATTTGAACGGCGTTCCCTATCTCGAAAAACCGCCGATGCTTTATTGGCTCATGGCCGGGTCGATGTCGATCTTCGGCATCAATGAATGGGCCGTGCGCCTGATTCCCGCGCTCATGTTTTTTGCAACCGCTGCCATGATGCAGCGTTTCCTCACCCGCCATACAAAATCCGAAACCGCCGGATTCGCCGCCGCCATCATGATGGTGACGTCGCTGCCGCTGCTGGCCATGGGCCGCATGATATTGTGCGACATGACCATGACCTGTTTCCTAAGCGCGGCATTGATGCAATTTTACGATTGGTATACAAGCGCGAGAAAAAATCACCTGCTGGCCTTCTGGGCGTTTTTAGCGCTGGCGGTGCTCAGCAAAGGATTCGTCGCCGTTATTCTGGCGGGCGGCAGTATCGGCGTTTTCCTTCTGTGGCAACGCGCTACTTTTAACGAAGCGCGGAAAATCGTCTCGCTCCCGGGCATATTGCTTTTCTTCATCATCACCGCGCCGTGGCATATCGCCGCCGCGTTGCAGGAACCCGGCTTCGCCTGGTTTTATTTCATCAACGAGCATTTATATCGTTTCCTCAACATCCGCGAGCCGCACGATTATTACACCGGCCCGCTATGGTATTACCTGCCGCGCGTTCTCGGCTACCTCGTGCCTTGGGCATTTTGCGTATGGCTCTTCGCCGCTAAAGATGCCGCCGCTTCAACCCATGTCGCGGCAAAACGCCTGTTATGGTCGTGGCTTTGCTTCAGCCTGCTGTTTTTTTCCGTCTCCGGCGGCAAGGCCAATTATTACATGATTGCAGGCGCGCCCGCGCTTATCATGTTGCTGGCGATGCAGCTGGAAAATCACATCGCCAGAAACACCAGGCTCGCACGTTTCGTAACCTGCGCCGGATTTATTTTAATCCTCATTCTCTTCGGCTTCAGCCGGTTTTTCTGCAACTCCAACAGCGGCGAATTTTACGCCGGATGCCAGGGAGCTTCCTGGCCCGCCATCGCCAATTCGCTCCTATACGTATTCATCGCCATGATTTTATGCTGGCGTATTCCCGCGCGCTGGCTGCCTCCGTTATTGGGCGGCAGCATACTGCTTCTATTGCCGCTGCTGATTTCCGGCGTCAATCTTGCAAACGGGTATGTATCGCAAAAAAAAGCCGCCGATTATTTAAGCAGCCTCACCCAGGGTGACGTCGCCATCTACCAGGAATTCGAGGAGCTTTCCTCTCTCGCATTCTACCTCGAAAAACCGCTCATCATTATTGACAGCATTTCCAACGATCTGCTTTACGGCCAGCGCCAGCCTGCCAGCAAACCTTATTTCATGACGCTTTCGCAATGGGCCGCGCATAAGCCCGCCATACCCCTGGTGATTCTTAGGAGAAGATTATTCACGGTGATGGATTCTTTGCGTGAAAAACATGTCGATATCCGGCATATTTGCATATTGAAGCAAGTCGCGCGCGTTGCAGTGATCGGGCAATGCGAGAAGGGCGCACCATGAACATCAATAGCCGGGGATTATGGCGGTATGACCTGGCGATGCTCGGCGTCGCCATCCTCAGTTATTTCTGCATCGGCCTCGGCGCGCACCCGTATATCATCCCGAGCGAAGCCCGCTACATCGAAATCCCCCGCCAAATGCTCTCGACCGGCGACTGGCTGACCCCGCGCATCAACGGCGTCCCCTATTTTGAAAAACCGCCGTTATTTTACTGGATGCAGGCCGCCGCAATTAAGCTATTCGGCACGGATGAATGGGCCGGGCGTATCGTCACCGCCATCCTTACCACCCTCACCTGCCTCATCACCTACGCCACCGGCAGAATGCTTTATGGCCGCACTGCGGGAATATTGGCGGCTATGGTCCTCACCACATCGTTGATGGGTTACGGCCTCGCCCATGTGGCCATGCTTGATGTGCCAGTGAGTTTGTTTATCACCGCATGTTTGGCGTGTTTTCTTGCCGCGCAACAGACGGGCCGCCGACATTTCTATCTGCTGATGTACGCCGCCTCCGCACTGGCCATGCTAAGCAAAGGCCTGATCGGCATCGTCATCCCCGGTATGGTCATCGGCGCGTGGATTGCACTTACTGGACAATGGAAAATTATCCGTGAGGCACGCCTCATCGTTGGAACGCTAATTTTCCTCACCATCGCCGCGCCGTGGCATCTATTGATGGCCGAGCATCATCCCGATTTTCTCAATTTCTATTTCATCCATGAACATTTCACGCGCTACCTTACTGACGAGCATAAACGCACTGCGCCGTGGTGGTTTTTTATCGCGGTGACGGCGGTGGGATTGTTGCCGTGGACCATCATTCCCCTCCCCACTAGGGGGAGGGTTAGGGTGGGGGCTCGTTTGCTCGGACTTACCATGTTGCGGCCCCCTCCCAGCCTCCCCCCTATTGGGGGAGGGGTTATGCTTTTTCTCCTCCTCTGGATCATCCTCCCGCTCATCTTCTTTTCCACCTCCCACTCGAAACTCATCTCCTATATTTTCCCCATCTTCCCGCCGCTGGCGATCCTGATCGGACGTACGCTGAATGATATTATCCAAGGTCGCGCGCCGATGAAAATCCTGCGCATAAACGCCATCATCATGGCCACAATCTTGACCGTTATTCTTGCTGCCACTCAATTACTCCCCGCCCTCCCCGGCAAAGCCGGACAGAAACTCGCAAGCCTCACCGCCATTTCCATGCCGATATTGTTTCCCATCGCACTGGCGCTGATATGGCTGTGCTATACGCTCATCAAAAATCGCTCGCCGAAATCGTATATCGTAGCGCTCGTGCTTGCTTCCACCAGCATCGGCTTCACCGCCAATTACGCCATCGCACCTCTCAATCCTTCCACCAAATCGCTTGCCACAGGGCTTAAAGAGCGGCTTTACCCCGGTGATATGGTGGTGGCCTACGGCACGTATTGGCAGGATTTGCCGGTGTATTTGAACCGTAATGTTACCGTCGTCGATTGGACGGGTGAACTCAGTTTCGGCGTAGATCATTATCTCGAAACGCACGAATGGATGATCCCGGCGGAGGAATTCTGGAAGCGTTGCGCGAGCGCCCAGCGCGGTATATATGTATTTATCAACGAAGACGGGTTTAAAACCCTGCCCGCGCATGACGATTGCAAACTGAATATCATCGCCGAGTCGGGAAAAATTTTACTGCTGGAAAAAGTGCATGACTGACGAACCATTCCTCCCCTTCGCTAAACCCGCATTAAGCGAAGCGGCCATCGCCGAGGTCGTCGAATGCCTGCGCTCCGGCTGGATCACCACCGGCCCGCGCGTGCAGAAATTCGAGGAGATGCTTAGCGCCTATCACGGCGGACGCCGCGCCCTTTGCCTATCATCCGCCACCGCCGGATTGCATGTCGCACTTCTGGCTCTGAATCTCAAAGAAGGCAACGAAGTCATCACCACACCGCTTACGTTCGTCGCCACGCTAAATACGATCGTGCTGGCTGGCGGAAAGCCGGTGCTCGTGGATATCGATCCTACCACGTTAAACATGGATGTTTCGCGCATCGAAGCCGCGATCACCAAACGCACCCGCGCTATCATGCCCGTGCATTACGCGGGATTGCCGGTCGATCTCGATCCGCTTTATGTGCTGGCGAAAAAATATAATCTGCGCGTGGTCGAAGATTGCGCCCACGCCATCGGCGCAGAATACAAAGGCAAGAAACTCGGCAGCTTCGGCGATATTCAGGTGATGAGTTTTCACCCCAATAAAAATATGACAACCGGCGAAGGCGGCGCCGTCATCACCGACGACAAAGACATCATCAACGCCATCGAACGCCTGCGTTTCCACGGCATTGACCGCAACGCCTTCAATCGCTTCGCCAAAGGCGGCAGCCAGGAATATGACGTAGTATTGCCCGGCTTCAAATATAACATGATGGATATGCAGGCGGCACTCGGCATCCATCAATTACCCGAGTTGGACGGTTTTATCGCACGCCGAAAAGTGTTGGTCGATCGTTATATGAATGCATTCAAAGGCTGGCCGGAATTCGATCTGCCGCAAGCCCCCGCTTACGAACATAAGCACGCCTGGCATTTATTCACGCCGCTTTTGAACGGAATCGACCGCGACACCTTCATCAACGCCATGAAGGCCGAAAATATCGGCATTGGGCTGCACTACCAATCGACCCATATTTTCTCCTGGTACCGCGAGCGCTACGGCTGGCAACCGGCTGATTTCCCGAATGCTCTGGCGGCGGGTAGCCGTATCGTGAGCCTGCCGCTTTTCCCGACGATGACCGACGCCGAGCAAACACGCGTCATTAAAACGCTGGAAAATATCCTGCATAAGCGCTAATACCGCAGCATGACCAAAAAAATCCTCATCATCGGCGCCAACGGCTTCATCGGCAGCAACCTGAGCACCCATATCCTTGCCAATAAGGATTGGGAAATCTACGCCATCGATCTCGCCAGCGATAAACTGAAACCCTGCCTCGGCAATCCACGTTTCCATTTCCATGAAGGCGATATTCGCGTGGAAAAAGCATGGATCGAAGCGCATGTGAAAAGCTGCGACGCCGTGCTGCCGCTCGCGGCCATCGCCAATCCGGCAACGTATGTCACGAATCCGCTTTCAGTATTCGAGCTCGATTTCGAAGCCAATCTCGAAATCGTGCGGCTTTGCGTCAAACACAAAACGCGTCTTATTTTCCCGTCAACGTCCGAAGTGTACGGCATGAGCCCGGACAGCCCATATGACGAAGAAACCAGCAACCTCGTCACCGGCCCGATCAATAAGGAACGCTGGATTTATTCCTGCTCGAAGCAAATGCTCGACCGCGTGATTTACGCCTATGGCAATCATCAGGATCTATCTTTCACGCTCTTCCGCCCTTTCAACTGGTTCGGACCTGGGCTTGATAATGTATGGGTGCAGGGAAAATCCAACCGCGTCGTCACCAAATTTTTAAGCAATATTTTCCACCGTAAAAACTTAGTGCTCATCGACGGCGGCGGCCAAAAACGCTGCTTCCTTTATATCGACGACGCCATCGACGCACTCACCCGCATCATCGAAAATAAAAACGGCTGCGCCGAGCGCGGTATATTCAATATCGGCCATCCCGACAATGAGGCCTCCATCGCCGAACTCGCCGATATGATGCTCTCGGTCATGAGCGAATTCACCGGTTACGAAAACATCCGCGCCGAAGTCAAAATCACTGATGCCGATGGCCAGGAATATTACGGTGCGGGCTATCAGGATGTGGAAACGCGCGTGCCCAACATCGAGCGCGCCATAGCGCAACTCGGCTGGAAACCTACGACCAGCCTGCGCGACGCGGTACAAAAAACGATTGCCTATTATTATCCCGATACAAAGAAAATGCTGGCCAGCGCTTAATACCGACAGGTTTTGCCATGCGATTATTGCTCGTGGAAGACGATGACATGCTGGGCGGCTCGTTAAAACGCGGGCTGACCGAGGCTTCGCACACCGTCGAATGGGTGCAGGACGGCGAATCGGCATTACTGGCAACCGACACCAGCCAGTTCGATTTAATGCTGCTCGACGTCAACCTGCCCAAACTTTCCGGTATCGAAATCGTCAAGAAATTACGCCAGTCAGGCAATGTTATTCCGGTGCTGATGCTCACGGCCATGGACAATATCGATTACAAAGTGCGCGGCCTCGATTCCGGCGCCGACGATTACCTGACAAAGCCCTTCGACTTTGAAGAACTCCTCGCCCGCATCCGCTCGCTCACGCGACGCACGCAGGAACGCAGCGACGCCGTGCTACGCTCGC
>Ga0302281_10003829_pt1 | contig 10340 bp, 12 predicted proteins | sample III_Fen_E1_2_FD_198762 | JGI IMG/M metagenome (GOLD analysis project Ga0302281, IMG submission 198762) | Peat permafrost microbial communities from Stordalen Mire near Abisko, Sweden - III_Fen_E1_2 | ecosystem: Environmental > Terrestrial > Soil > Wetlands > Permafrost | place: Sweden: Abisko...
CACACTGATATACTACCATCTGTTCACCGACAAACTTATAAAGCGATTTGTCATCTTTTCGCTGATAATTTTGATTCCTTTCTCAATATACAATGCTATTTACCTGCAAAGCTTTATTAAAATTTTTCCCACCTTCGTAAATTTGCCAACGCTTGGCTTACTTGCGATAATGTCCCTTTTGCTGTTTAATCAAATGCTGACGGCCCCAAGTCATGTTCCGTTGCTACGCCAAAGCGTCTTTTGGTATAACAGCGCTATTTTGTTTTATTCGACAACAAAATTTTTGAATATCGGCCTTTCAAACACTTACACGCGAGATCCTTCGCTGGATAATATTGTTTTTTACTTGTGGTACTTTACAGACTATATATTTGCGCTATTACAAGGTATAGCATTGTTCATAGGTGTAAAAAGCTATAAAACCCATGCGTTATAGAGATATTGAGATCGTTCTGCTTTCCACGGCGGCGCTATTCACTTTTGTTACCGGGTTTATAATTTATTTTGTGTTTTTGTACCGAAACCGCCAACTAAAAAACAAACAGGAGCAGGAACAGTTGCATGCAGGCTTTCGCCAGGAATTGCTGAAAACCAGGATTGAAATGCAGGACCAAACACTGGACCGCGTTAGCCGCGAGATTCATGATAATATCACGCAGGTCCTTTCATTTGTTAAGCTCAACCTGGCATTGGTCAACACGCCGGATGAGGAACGGCGTACCGAAAAAATATCGGAGAGCCGGGAGTTAGTTTCGCAGGCGATATCCGATCTGCGCGATCTTTCAAAAAGTTTGAGCCTGGAACACATTACCCGCCAGGGGCTTGTAAAAACCATCCAGGCAGAGGCCGCTCGGCTTACTAAAAGCGGTATGATCAGCGCAACGGTGACAACTGAAGGTGATATTTTCCCCCTTGGCGAACAGCGTGAGCTGGTTTTATTTCGCATTTTTCAGGAAAGTATCAACAATGCACTTAAGCACGCAAACGCCTGCAATTTCAAAATAGTTTTGCAATATATTCCTGAAATGTTTATCTTGACGCTCGAAGATAACGGATGCGGCTTTTCTTTGGCCGAAGCACTTAAGAAGGATGGCTCCGGATTAAAAAATATGGAGAACAGGGCAGCGCTTATCGGGGCGGTTGCGGTAATAAGCAGCAAACCGGGGAGTGGCTGTAAAATAAAAATTAGCCTAAACCCAACTAAAAACACTGTTTACCCCGATGGATATTCAAATAGCACTGGTTGACGACCACCGCCTTTTCAGAAGCGGTATAGCTTCATTAATACAGAAGCTGCCAGGGTATGCTATAATTTTCGAGGCCGGCAACGGCGAAGAATTGATTGGCAAGATACAAGCGGGCCTGGTACCAGATATTATCCTTTTGGATATCAATATGCCGGTGATGAACGGCATTAACACAGCGAGTTGGTTAAGAAGCGGTCATCCCGAAATAAAGGTGATCGTACTGTCGATGTTTGACGACCCCGAGAAAGTGCTAACCATGCTTAAATTGGGCATAAGGGGCTACCTGCTAAAAGATGCTGAACCGTATGAGTTTGAACAAGCCCTGCAAAAGGTATCGCATAACGATTTTTATTACCCTGATTTTGTCACAAAATACATGCTTGATACCATCAATCCGTCGATAGACCACAGTAAACTTAACTCCAGGGAGCTGGAGTTCCTGAGGCTAGCCGGTACCGAGCTTACGTATAAGGAAATAGCCGACCAAATGAAGATCAGCGTACGGACTGTCGACGGCTACCGCGACCAGCTTTTTGAAAAGCTGCATGTAAAGAGCCGTGTCGGGCTGGTTTTATACGCTATAAAAAATAAGCTGATCGACTTGTAATTTGCTAATTTATTTAGCAAATTTGCAAAATGGGACATGAAGAGAATGGTGAGTTTTTTAAAGGCAGGGGGTCCCAGGTAAATACCCACAACAAATTTCTGAAAAACAAATATGTTTTGGAGCATGTAGAAGGGCTTGACGAACCGTTGCTGGAAAATACGGCCACGCAGCTTTACGAGGAAACGCCTAAAAAGATCGTAAGCGAATCAAACAGTCCCGACCTGAGCCACATGTATTCCATCAACCCATACCAGGGCTGTGAACATGGCTGCATTTATTGTTATGCCCGCAACACACATGAATATTATGGGTTTAGCGCAGGGCTTGATTTTGAGCGGAAGATCATCGTAAAACCAAATGCTGCGGAGTTATTGGAGCAGTATTTCAATAAAAAGAACTATAAGCCGGTATGCATCCTGCTTTCAGGCAACACCGATTGTTACCAGCCTGTCGAACGCAGGTTAAAAATCACCCGGTCTCTTTTGGAAATCTTTTTAAGGTACCGCAACCCGGTCAGCGTAATCACAAAGAACAATGTCATTCTGCGGGACATCGATATTTTAGAAGAGCTGGCCAAAATGAACCTGGTGCACGTTAATGTATCACTAACCTCGCTGAATGAACAGCTGCGGCAAAAGCTGGAGCCGCGTACGGTAACTGCTACGGGCAGGCTGGCGGTTATTCAAAAGCTTTCGGAAAAAGGCGTGCCGGTGCGGGTGATGGCTGCACCCATAATTCCGGGTTTAAACAGTAGTGAGGTGCCCAATATTATTAAAGCGGCAGCCGACAGGGGCGCCCGCGCAGCGGGCTTTACCATTGTAAGGCTGAACGGCAGCGTCGCCGAAATTTTTACCGATTGGATACACAAGGCATTTCCCGACCGTGCGGAAAAAGTGTTGAACCTGATCAAGTCATGCCACGACGGCCAGCTGAACGACAGTAATTTCGGTCGCCGGATGAGCGGCGACGGGCATGTGGCCGAATCGATACACCAAATGTTTAAAATGGCTTGTAACCGATTCCTTGGCGACAGGGATATGCCGGAATTTAATTATGACCTGTTTGTCCCGAAAAATGGGCGGCAGGCAAGTTTGTTTTGAATAGTCAATTTGCGCCAGGACGAGGATCGAAAAATGTGCAATCTGATCCGACACTCAACTCAATCAACCTGATCAACTTAATCAACCATTCGACGAAAAAACATTTTTTCTCCTCCCTTTTATTTCTAAAAAAAAATCCCTATTATTGCAATCCGATTTTTACGGGTTAAAAATCGCATTTAAGAGCTTAAAATCATGGATTTAGTAAAATTTGTTGAAGAGCAATCGATAGAAAAAAGAGTACTTCCGTCCTTCAAAGCAGGTGATACGGTAAGTGTACACTATAAAATACGCGAAGGAAACAAGGAACGTATACAGGTTTACCAGGGTGTTGTTATTCAACGCAACAGTACAGGCTCAACCGAAACCTTTACCGTTCGCAAAGTATCAAACGGCATTGGTGTTGAACGTATTTTCCCCATCAACTCACCGAACATCGATAAAATTGAAGTAAACAGCTCGGGCAAAGTACGCCGCGCTAAACTTTATTACCTGCGCGAACTGACCGGTAAGGCAGCACGTATCAAATCAAAAAGAGTTTAACCCCCACCCCCTAGCCCCCTAAAGGGGGACAGAATGGGCATATAATAATGCATTCGGCCTTCCCGGTTTTCCGGGGAGGTTTTTTTGTGTGGATTTTCTTGTAGAGACGCGATACTTCGCGTCTCCCAAAATGCAGGTTGCCAATCTCCAAAGGACGATGGCGCTAACCACAGGATTGCTCCCAGGTGCAAGTATTGCGTTTCTGCACATGTATGGCGTATATCGCATGCGGGAGACGCGAAGTATCGCGTCCCTGCAAAAATATTAGGCCTTCGGCAACTCCGCCAAAACGGTCCTTCCGCCTTTTACCACCTGGCCTAATTCAACCTTTATCGTTGAGCCAAGCGGCAAAAAAACATCCACCCGCGAGCCAAATTTAATAAAGCCGAATTGCTGGCCCTGCTCAACTTTGTCACCTTCTTTTACATACCACACAATGCGCCGGGCAAGCGCACCTGCGATTTGGCGAAACAATATTGGTACACCGGCCTTGTTTTCAACAACGATGGTGGTACGCTCGTTTTCGGTGGAGGATTTAGGGTGCCAGGCCACCAGGTATTTGCCGGGGTTATATTTAAAATATTTTACTACGCCGCCAACCGGGTTGCGGTTTACGTGCACGTTTACCGGCGACATAAACACCGACAGCTGTATCCGTTTATCCTTTAAATATTCGGTTTCGGTAGCCTCTTCAATTACCACTACCTTGCCGTCAGCAGGGCAAAGCACCTGTTTTTCGTCGGTGGTTATGTCAAACTTTGGGCTGCGGAAGAATTGCACGATTATTACAAAAAGCGCAAACGACAGGATGTAAATTATCCACTTTAAAACGAGCGCGCCCGGGATATAAAAATCTATCACCGCATTCAGTACAAAAATAAACAGCACACACAGCGCGATAGAGGTATAGCCTTCTTTATGGATAGTCATCGAGTTTATACTTTTTGCAAAGCTACTTATTTAGTCCGGAAGTCCGAAAAGTCAGGAAAGTCGGTAGTGTCCCAGTTTGGAATTTGGATGATGAACCAATGAAAAGAGGAAAGTAAAAGAAATGAATTAGCGTATGATTAAAAATAAAGCGAGATTTGAAAAAGCTAAGTAATCAACCCATATTCAATATTCATATGAACGTACAGGAACAGATCGAACAGTATATTAGCAGCCAACCTGAGCCCAAGCGTAGCGACATGCAAACTTTGCATATGCACATACGCGGGATATTACCGGAAGGTAAACTGTGGTTTGACGATGGTAAAAATGATGAAAATAAGGTAGTTAGTAACCCTAATATAGGTTATGGATCTTACACCATAAAATATGCTGATGGAAAAACCAGGGCGTTTTTTCAAATTGGTATGAGCGCAAACACAACAGGAATCTCTGTCTATGTGCTCGGTATTAAAGATAAGACCTACTTGGCCCAAACGTACGGAAAAGAAATAGGCAAGGCGAGCGTGACCGGGTATTGCATTAAGTTTAAAAATTTAAAAGATATAAACCTTAATATACTTGAAGCGGCAATACGATACGGAGTTGAAGCTACAAGTGAAAATTGAATTTCAAAGGGAGACGTTACGGAAAAGTCCAAACGAAAAAACGCGAATTTAGAAATAGCCTAATCGATTTTGAATTTTTTTGTGAGGTTCTTATGTAAGTCGCGTCTCGCTGCTATACCCATATTCCGCCTTTTTTTTGCGGCGGTATTTTTTTTGTCAGAAATACGATGATTAACCCAAAGGGGCCAGGAAATATCCCTAATAATAACCCCGCAATTGAGCCTATGGTTCGTTTTTTACCCTCTTTATATCCCACGTAACCACATACTATTGGGATGATCAACAAAATGAACATAATAACACACTGCACAAGCCAATTCGAGAGCAGGCTTTCATGGCCCGATTCTATCCCCACCGAAATTTTGTCTGCTTCCGCATAGCCAAAACTTGTTTCGGCATCGTTTATCTGTTTATATAGGCCGTCATAGGTTGCAGCCTGAAAAAAATATTGGGGGATTGTGCTGTCATCGTCACTCAAGAATATGCTTTTATCAGTCCTTTTGGCGTCGGCGTATTCCGACTTATTTAAGCTTTCTTTTTTTAAAAAAACCTCAACGTTAAACAGGTCGCCGCTTTTGTATGCTGTAACATGATCAACGTCATGTTGCTTCAGCATTTGGTCTGAAAACCTTTCGAAGGTGACCGGGGATTGCGAACTGGCCCGAAGAGGCGTTGCAAGCCCGGATAAAACGGCCCCTATAAAAAACAAAACGATGCTAAGTCGTAGCGGTTTCGATGTGGTTTTTTTAATGAGCGAAGGCTCCAGAAGTCTCATAATTTAAGATTTAGTGTAATTGTGAATTTACTACTATGTATTTTAAAGGTATGAACTTATTTAAAAAAAACCTACTGTCGGATAGGTAAGGAGATAGGGCGTTGAACACATCCAAAAACATCTTTCGGACTTTTCGGTCCCGATAGCTATCGGGATTCCCGACTTTCGGACTTAATCTCCTATCTTTGCCCCTTGCAATAATGACAGATTACCAGGTCCATACTTTATCCAACGGCATCCGGATACTTTTTAAACATTCTCCATCTACCATAACGCATTGCTGCTTTATTGTAAATGCAGGCTCTCGCGATGAAACTGAAAACCAGGCCGGGCTGGCCCATTTTATCGAGCACCTTTTATTTAAGGAAACCGAAAAACGCAATACCTCCCAGATACTTAACCGGCTGGAGCTGGTGGGCGCCGACCTGAATGCTTATACGGCCAAGGAGTACACCTGCATACACGCCTCATTGCTTAACCAGCACCTGGAGCGCGCCGCAGACTTGTTTGAGGACATCCTGTTTCATTCTACCTTCCCCGCCGACGAGATAGAAAAGGAACGCGGCGTGATCCTGGATGAGATCGCTTCCTACCTTGATCAGCCGGAAGAAGCCATACAGGACGACTTTGAAGAGCTTTTGTTTAAGGGGCACCCCATCGGTAGAAATATTTTGGGCACCACCGAGTCAGTTGGAAGACTCGACAGGGAAGATATACAGCAGTTCATTGCTGCCAATTACAACACCGGGCAAATGATATTTGCCGTTTTTGGTAACTACCCTTTTAACCGGGTTATAAAACTGGGCGAGAAATATTTTGGGACTGTTACGGCAAATAGCATTGTAAAACATCGCGTGAACCCGGGCATTCCGAATCCCGGCCGCACCATTTCAGCCAAACAGATCACCCAAACGCACTGTATGATCGGCGGGCAGGCTTATGCTTCGTCGCACCCCCACAAAAACGGATTACTGCTGTTAAATAACTATTTAGGCGGGATGGGGATGAGCAGCCGGCTTAACCTGGAGATCAGGGAAAAACATGGCATTGCTTACACGATCGAATCGAACTATACGCCTTTAAGTGATACCGGCATTTTTTCGATCTATTTTGGTACTGACAGCGAAAAAGCGGAAAAAGCCACCAAATTGATTTATAAAGAGCTGAAACAACTGCGCGAAAAGAAATTCGGTACCGTGCAACTGCACCAGGCCAAACAAAAGTTTATCGGGCAGATCGCTTTGGCGGAAGAGAACCGTATGGGCCTGATCATATCCATGGCCAAAAGCCTGCTGGATTTTAACTACATAGATACATTGCAGCAAATTTTCGACAAACTAAACGCGGTAACTGCGGAGCAATTGCTGGAAATCAGCAATGAAATAATGGATATAGACCGGATGACCACATTGGTTTTTGAGCCTAAGCAATAAAGCCTTATTTTTGCAGAAAGGAAGCAGGCGCAAGCAGGCACCACTAAAAAAATTTTTAATTAATGAAATACCCGATCATAGCGTACGGCGACCCTGTGTTGCGGAGGAAGGCCACAGCCATAGCCCCCGACGAATATCCCCATATAAAAGAACTGATTGAAAATATGTTTGAGACGATGTACGCTGCGCATGGGGTGGGTTTGGCTGCCCCGCAAGTTGGCCTGTCGATGCGGTTATTTGTTGTTGATGCGTCGCCTTTTGCTGACGACGACCCATCCTTAACCGGGTTTAAAAAGGTTTTTATTAATGCTGCCGTTTTGGAAGAAACCGGCGAAGAATGGCCATTTAATGAAGGCTGCCTAAGCATCCCCGACATCAGGGAAGACATTTACCGCCAGAAGGGTGTCCGGTTATCCTTTTATGATGAGGATTGGAAGCATCACGAAGAAATTTTTTCGGGTATGGCGGCCAGGATCATCCAGCACGAATATGACCATATAGAAGGCAAACTGTTTACCGACAAGCTAAGCCCGCTGCGCAGGCGCCTGATAGAAAAAAAACTCAACGATATCTCGAAGGGCATAGTGGACGTTGAATACAAAATGAAATTCCCGGCGGCAAAAAAGGGACGTTAATGTAGGGACGCAAAATTTTGCGTCCTTGCCACCGAAAAAGCGAATTACGGTAATTCTCCGCGTTGGGGTTCGGAGACGCAAAATGTTGCGTCTCTACTGCTTTTTATCTTTAGCAACTTTTCTTAATTTCCGCTGCTGGTAGCCGCCGGCGTTGAACTGCCCGAATTGCCATTTACCCCGCGGCTTTTATCCCCTGCAGAAATTGAATTGATGAGGTTACCCCAGGCAAATGGGTTAAACAGCGGGTTGGTATAATAGTGAGAGTTAACAATGTTATTGTGAAAGTTTTGCGCCGTGTTTATTTCAGAGCCATCGCGGGCCAGTGTCTGCTCCATTAAAGCAATGGAATTATGGTTCAGATTTTTTCGCGCAATTTCCAGGTCGTCAGCAGCAATCCTCATCGACAGGAAATCCTTGGTAAATTCTTCAGTTGTTGCCCACGGGAAAACACGGAAAGGCGGAAGGTTGGCAATCTGCGATTTGAGGGCAGCCTCTATGGTGTAACTCTGCGAAGGCACATGCGCCGGGATCACCACACTTACTGTGTTATAACCCACACACGAAATCAGGATAGTATCCTGCTCATGCACCACAAACGAAAAATAGCCTTTATAGTTGGATTGCGTTACCTGCCCATTGGCGGATATATTTACGATATTAACGTAGGGAACTACAATGCCGGTACTGTCACCATTATGCACGATGCCGGTGAACTGCACCAACAGTTTTTCCTGCTTTTGTGCCAAAGCGGTTAAGGAAGCGAATACAAATAATATCAGGCCTGCTAACTTTTTCATTTTGCCAGGGGTGCGGCTGTTTTTATTTTTTGTGGCTTTAACGCAAGCTAAAGCCCTTTATTTTATACAAAAATAATCTATTCTTTTTGTTTTAAACTAATTTAACAAAACTTAACATTACCTGAAGTTTTCCGGCATCACTTCATTCGGATCGTCAACATCGGTAAGGTTAAGGGCTTCTACACCTTTAATCTCTGGCACAGCCTTTTTTATCGCTTCTTCAATGCCTGCTTTCAACGTCATGATGCTCATCGGGCACGACCCGCAGGAGCCAAGCAGCTTCAGCTTAACAATATGATCGGCAGTGATCTCCTCAACAGAAACATTGCCGCCATCGGTAAGCAAATAAGGCCGTATGGTATCCAACGCCTGTTCTACTTGCTCTAATAAACTCATCCTACCCAAATTATAAAGTAAAGTTATTAATTATTTACAACAGTTTTATCATTTATAGCATTAGCGTTACAAATGGCTACCTGCTGGGCTACTTTTTTAGCCATTTGAACAAATGCAGGACCAGTAATCCCGCTTTCATCCAATACCACCGGCCTGCCGGCATCGCCCGAATCGCTGATGCTTTTCACCAGCGGGATTTCCCCCAAAAACGGGACTTCCAGTTGCTGCGCCAGTTTTTTTCCACCGCCCTCGCCAAAAATGTAATACTTGTTGTCCGGCAGTTCTGCGGGCGTGAAATACGACATGTTTTCAACGATCCCAAGGATCGGCACATTGATAGCATTCATCATAAACATACCGATGCCTTTTTTGGCATCAGCCAGCGCCACATTTTGCGGCGTAGTGACAATTACAGCGCCGGTTACCGGGAAAGTTTGGGTTACGGTGATGTGTATATCGCCGGTACCGGGAGGCAAGTCGACCACCAGGTAATCCAGTTCGCCCCAATCGGCATCGTTAAATAACTGTTTTACGGCGGTTGATACCATGGGCCCGCGCCAGGGAACGGGTTGATTAGGATCGGTAAAAAAGCCTATGGATAAAAGCTTGATGCCATATTTTTCGATGGGTTGTATCCGGCTTTTACCGTCAACATCCCTCGCTTTTGGTCTTGCCCCTTCCAACCCAAACATAATTGGTATAGACGGGCCGTAAATATCCGCGTCGATCAATCCCACTTTTGCCCCGGTATAGGCCAGGCCAAGCGCCAGGTTAACCGCCACTGTTGATTTTCCTACACCGCCCTTCCCCGAAGCAACCGCAATGATATTTTTAACGCCGGGCACACCGGTGTTTTTTTGCGTGGTTACCCTTGAGGTCATATCGATATGCACCACCGCTTCTTTGCTAACAAAATACGTGATTGCATTGCGGCAGGCATTCTCTATCATCGCTTTGAGCGGGCAGGCGGGCGTAGTTAAAATAACCGAAAAACTTATGTTATTACCATCAATATGGACATTCTGAATCATGTTCAAAGTAACCAGGTCCTTTTTCAGATCGGGTTCTTCAACATTACTTAGGGCGCTTAACACCTGTTCGCGGGTGATTGTACTCATCGTTGTACAAAAGTATCTAAATCAAAGGCAATTAGTGTCACGACAATGATAAAATGATGTTTCAGCCTAAACATAAACCTGAAAGGGCAGGAAACATTTTACCCGTCAGGACGTTTGTATCCCATAAGAATTA
>Ga0302281_10003840_pt1 | contig 10320 bp, 4 predicted proteins | sample III_Fen_E1_2_FD_198762 | JGI IMG/M metagenome (GOLD analysis project Ga0302281, IMG submission 198762) | Peat permafrost microbial communities from Stordalen Mire near Abisko, Sweden - III_Fen_E1_2 | ecosystem: Environmental > Terrestrial > Soil > Wetlands > Permafrost | place: Sweden: Abisko...
GCAGTCAATACTTTGCCAGTGAAGTCGTAATGATTATACGTAATATCATACCCATCCAAATGATTGGAGGCACGAGTCTGTACCACTCGCCCGTACTTATCGTAATACAAAGCGGTGGTGAGTCCGGTATTGATAACTTTATCTAATATATAGATTCGGGTTCCGGTAAGCAAACCTTTAGCAGAACTGTATTGACCATCATATCCACTTAGTGTAACAAAGGGGAGTGTCGCTTTATCGGCAGCAGTCACTGTTGACAAAACCAAATAATCATAGCTATCGTAAAAATTTACCGTTAACGGAGTTGCAGAGCAAAAATCAGTACAACTATAACCCGTGCCGTTGGTATAATTTTCAACAACTACGGTATTATAGTAAGTGGCTTTGAGTTGAACGCGGGTAGATGTAGTATTTAATAAGCCTGTATATATTACCCTCCCGAATGCATCGTATTTAGTCACTATCCAGTTGTTCTTAACCCGCTGGTTGCCATCCTGACTCATAATCATCCGTTGCGCTATATCATAAACCATACAAATGCTATCACAACCTGGTAAGCGTTTTACCACGTTATTTCCCCTTTCGTCGTATTTATACAGGTAAGCATACCGTTTAAGAACGCCATTGTCGTCACTTATAACCCCGGAAGGCAATGAGTCTGTAGCAATAGGAGGCAACACATAACTGAGTTGCTCCAGATCATTATACACATAGTAAGTATTCACTGCATCTGTACTGCTTTGCTTCATTACTACTTGTCCCAGCTTGTCCTTGTATTCGGTAGAACTCTTTCCATCTTCGTCAGTTACTATAGTTTTATAGAGCGAACCGGCGGTGTAATTACCTTGCCGTTGCAATTGGTTGCTGCTGTTAACAAAGAAGTAAGCCACTTCGCCGGCATCGGCTTGGTATAAAATGCTGTCATTCTTTTGGGCTGCATACCAACTTGCACCTTCACCGTATTTTCCCGTAACACGATTTAGAGGTGAAGGCTCAAAATCGGTAGTGGCATAAGGTTTAGCATCACCATTATAAAGAGTAGTTTGATTATTTGCAAAGGTTGCCGGGTCTACAAATGCTCCACTTCCCGCGTTGGTAATAGGCAACCAATGCCGGAACTCCCGCCCAAAGCTATCGTATTCGGTCAAACCTACCAAGTCGTTGCTGCTTGGGGTTATGGCTTTTTGCACGGTTTCCATGGGGCGTCCCAACCCATCGAAATACTGGATGGTTGTATTGGAATTGGAGCCGGAATTGGCATCGGTCAAGGTTGTAGGGCCCGACACAGGCGCTATGGGCACGGTAGTGACGATATAGTTTTGACCGGTTGTCTGCGCCAAAAGCCAAAACGGCATCCCAAGAAACAAAAGGATATAATAAAATGATTTCATATTTGTTAGTTTATAAAGTTCGTGAAATTTTGTATTTGTTTTAGTCAACTCTGACAGCGGACGTAGTCCCTGTCAGGGTTGAATGCCCATCATAATTTATACTTCGCTCTGATAGGAATTATTACCGGATCACCATCGGGCAATGAGCCTGAGGCTAATCGGAGATAACATCTCCCATTCGGTTCCACACGCAATTGATAGGTATCATATATCAAATTGAACGGCAGTGTTTGACTGTTTTTAGGCAACATTGAGGTTAATCTGATACGCCCAACGAGCTGCTCTTGACTCCAATCAATGGTCCGGTCATGCTGTACAACCATTTCAATCATCACACTATCGGCCATCACACTATCGGCTTTGATGGGCGTAAGGTATGAACTGAAAAACTGCCAACCTGCTTTTGTATTTACAGCAATATAACTGCTATCGGCCGATGCTTTTGCTGAAGCTTTTGCTAATTCTTTCGAATTGTTTTGTGCACTTAATTCTCCAAACCAAACAAGAGAAAGGCTTAAAAGGAAATATATTTTTGATTTCATGATTATTATTATAAATTGCATATTGTTAGTCTGATTGATAACTAATTAAAGATTATACGATAACGTTCCAGTATCTACAGCACTGCCAACAGGAAGAGAAGTTCCACTGACTATACTACAGTAGACACTACCACCGGGATTAAACGTGATATTCCAGGTTCTTCCACCGGTGGTATAAGAAATAGTACGAGCAACTGATGGTTGAAAACCTGCAGATACATTGGCAACATAGTAATTAGTCCCAACATTCATTGGAGAACTGGTGGGTAGAAATACTAATTCGAATATGACAGTACTCACCATTTTATAAAGACTGGTATATGGATATGCATAACCGGACATAGTAGTAAAATTGCCATAAACCGGAACCACACCAGAGATGATAGTGGTTGATGGTGTTGATGAAAGTCCGGTTGTATTATCGGTGATCATACACTGGATAGTTAATGTTCCGGGTTGAGAACAAATAAATGAAAACGATGTGGACGTAGTATTCAAATTACTTGCTAACACGGTACCGGTGCTGTTTTTCAAATACCAACTATAGGTATAATTCCCTGATCCTCCTGATACGCTACCCAGTGTAGCAGCACCTGTAGTCCCGGGAGTGTAACTTGTAGCTCCGGGAGTAACCGTGGCTACTGGTGCTATATATACTACTGAGATGATAGTGGTTGGTGTTGATGAAAGTCCGGTTGTATTATCGGTGATCATACACTGGATAGTTAATGTTCCGGGTTGAGAACAAATAAATGAAAACGATGTCGAAGTAGTATTCAAACTACTTGCTAACACGGTACCGGTGCTGTTTTTCAAGTACCAACTATAGGTATAACTACCTGATCCACCTGATACGCTACCCAGTGTAGCAGTACCTGTAGTCCCGTAAGTGTAACTTGTAGCTCCGGGAGTAAGCGTGGCTCCTGGTGTAAGATATCCTCCTTGATAACCATACCGATACTGATATTGCCCGATAATATTCTGATCATCGTTGCGTGCCAGATACAAGCGGTTGAATGTGTCGTACGTATAATTAGTTGTCACGCCTCGGGGATCGGTCATGGAAGTCATTCCTACAAGAGGTTGATATGTATAAGTGGACACCTGTGCGTTGGGAAGACTTGTCCGCAAGGTGTTTAACAGTGTCCGCATGGCGGCATCAGTAGTTTGCGGATCGTCCAGTTGAGGCTGTGTTATGCCATTTGCTGTCATCGCTGCCTGAACGGCTGTATAGGTACTGTTGGTAATTTGCGCCACCAGGTACTGAGAATTATAGCCCCAAAGGTAAACAGTATGGGTATCACCTGTTTTAGCTTCTTCCTGAATATTCCCGTGTATGTCATACTGGTAAAACGTCTGCCTGGTTTCTAAAGGGTTGCCCGCATTTGAAATCTGTACGGTCTGCGGTAAATAATAAGTGAAGGTGGACGAAGGACAAGGCGGAACAGTAGATGTATATAAAATATTAGTTTGACTTACCGGGTTACCGCTATTGGTAGTTGATAATTGTATAACAGGGGTCAGGATATGGGCGGTAGTAGCCATTGCCTGGCTGGTGGCATCAGTAGCCTCGCTTGTATAGGTATAGTTTGTTACCACCGATTCACCATGGCTGTTGGCCATAGTCTTTTGCGTAAGCATGTTGTTGGTATCATAACTGTTATAGTTTTCTTTGGCCGCAACGGTGATATTCCCGTGCTGGTCGTAATTAGTTACGCTCTTGCTTTGCGGGTAATAATCGTATGTGAACTCTTTTCGGGCGGAAACAAAATCAATACCGTATCCACTATTACATATAGCGTAGGATGTATAATAATCAATTAACTTTATATAATTATTTAACCTGGCCGCGTCATTCCGATACGTAAAATTCGTTTTCTGGACCGGCATGTCATTTTTTGTGTATTGGTATATTCCAATTGGCTTGCCACGTTCCCCTTCAAGCGTGGACATCGGAAAATAAGCATCGTCGCCCAATTTCCAGCCAATAGCCCCCGTAGGGGTAATATCGTAGTGGGATATGCCATTTAAATCGGGACCATAACTGGTGAAAAAATTGCGGGTGTACGAACCGTCTGCATTAACCTCCGCCACTTCATCATAACCGATATAAGAACCAACCCCATTGTAACTATAGGTAGTTAGTGAATTCAATGATGCCATTTGAATAGTAAACGTAGCGTCCCCTTTAAAATTAAGCCTATTAGTGATGTTAAATGTATAGGTTGGCATTCCGTTCAGTATACCGCTGGACTGTAATGAACTGGTATTACCCCCGGCAGTGTACCCTCTTTTATAGTAATATTTTTTGTCGGAAAGCAATGTGCCTGTTTTATCAAAACTCGTAATCTCTTTTATCCTGCTGCCGCCGGCATAAACATAGCCAAGTACCGTTAAGAGCGATTGTCTGCCTGTTGAAACAACCTGCGAATAATCATGCGCTTCCCAATTAAACCCGGTATAACCGCCCGTAGGGTAGATTATTTGGGTTAAAAGACCGGTGGTAACCAACCCAGGGTTTGTTTGCTTGGAACCGAAAATATCGTCAAGCGGTAAGCCCTGGACATTGCTATTATTGTAATAGCCCCAGTGATCCGTATAATTACCATCATACACTATGGGCAAGGAAGCCACATTGTTATAGCTGAACTGATATTGATCGATTACATTTGACGCATTGTCCAGCTCGGAGAAATTATTAAGTGTGAGGCGCTGCGTTGGCGATGTGCTGTATGCAAACTGGTACTGCCGATAAATATTATATGCACCATTTGAATTCTTCACACTATTTGAGATGACAATATTGTTCAACTGTTCCCATTTCAAATTATCGGTGCTATAGCGTAAGGGAGTATAGCCGGTTTGGTTGAGATCGTTCCAATTAAATGAGTTCGAACCAGTACCTCCGCCACTATAAATTTTATCGAGGTTTGGGTCTCGCAGGCAGGTTGCATCGGAAATATTAAAAGCAATCGTTTCATTGGGGCTTGTTATTGTACTCAGGTACATCGGCCATTGCAGAGTGCCGGTAACTCCGCTCCCATACCCTGTGACGGTGCCAGAAGATGTCCTGGTACACACTGTTCCACCTGTATAAGTGTCGCCTCCGCATGGTCCGCCCAATAAAACACCGCTATCAGTGGCGGTGCCGCTTACATCTTGGTTTACCTGGCTAAAGGATAAGTTTACCGTCGGCCAGGCCCTCTTGTAAGTAAAATTAACTGCGTTATTATTGGCATCAACAATACTAGTCAAAAGCCACGTAACGGCAGTAAAGCTGGCTGTTGGACTTTTATAGTCTGAACTAAATTCTATGCCCTCAGAACCTCCAAAAGTATATTTCGTTCCATCGGGTACCGTTAGCGTAAAACCTGAAAATACATTAGGCTGATAAGTGGCCTGGATTGTAATGTACGGAGCCTGCACACTAGTGTCAAATTGCTTGAATTTTTGGATCGAATTCACAACGTCCTGGGCATTTAAAAATCCATTAAAGGTAACCTTGATGTTTTGATCCGACTTGACCTGCCATCCTAAGGAAGTACCCGAATAATAGAAAGTGCCGCTATACCCCATAAAATTAAAAGAGAATTCGTCTGCTTGTACATCGTTTAACAATCCCACTACCGCGCCGCCCACTATGTTGGGCAACACATCCAGGGCTAACTGGGAGGGGTTATCCCAGTTGCTTGAATCTGCCATCTCCGCACCACCTGGCGTATTCGCATTCACAGGGTAATAACCATTTTCGCAATAATTCGGACAGTTACCCGGTGCTGTGGCGGTACCCGTTGAGCCGTTAGGATCATCTATTTGCCCGCGAATGGTCCTCGTGATAGCCCCAAAACTTTGCAGGTCCCATCCCAGGCCTACCCAGCCCGGATGTTGGGCCGGCTTCACAGAACCCGGGTGGTACCGTAGCGCGATGGGGACTTCGATATTGCCATACCTTAACGTATGGATAGGGATACTGATGTCCGGGACACCTGTAAATAAACTCACCGGGATTGCCCCGAATGTACCCAGGCTTGCCACATTGGGGCTCGCAGTGGTAGGCGGGGGGAGCGTTTGCGCCCATATATTATTCATGCAGAGCAAACATAAAATAAGTAATGTGTTTATTTTCATTCGTTTCATATATTGATTTTTTATCTGTGTAAATCTTTCTTTAATCTGTGAATATTATTTTTATTTCTTCACCACATTCAGCCTCATCACCATATCGTCCACATGCACGTAGAGCGAATATACGCCCGTTATCAGGCTGCTCATGGGTACGGTGCTGCTGTTAAATCCTTCGCTTAAGTTCTGTGGTGCAGTTTGGCAAAGCGGGATGCCGATATTGTTGTGTACAGTAAACCACACTTTGGCGGCACGGGTTAAAGTATAACTGATATTCAAATTATCTATTACAGGGTTGGGCATCAGTTGTGCTTCGGTAAAAACAGAAGCGGCATCCTGTTTGACATCCGGTTTATCCGCAGATATTGAGTCCGTTTGAACTTGTGAGGTTTGCAGGTCGGGTGGATAGAAAAAAGAAGTACTAAACACGGTGGTATCCTTCATGCTTTCTCCGTTTTTATCTTTAGTATCCCCTTTCCTGCTCAGGGTGGTTTTAATGCTTTCGAACACCGGATAACGTATTCCTTTAGCATACCAGGAATAGGTATCCAGTGTCATTTCAACGCTGTCCTTGCCTGTTTCGGTATAATGACGAAGCGTACGTACCCGCAAGGCTTTCTTTACCGTTTCAAATTCCGGGAGTTTTATGTCCCCTTCGGCATCCGCCATGATACGGGTATATCCCTTTACTCCCAGTGGTAAACGATTGCAGTATTCACCAACACCCGTAAAGTAACTGAACAATGTATCACCAAAAGCGAATGGGAAATGCATTCGCAGTTCGGGAACTGTGTATTGCATATAAGTAGTAGAGTTTTCGTATCCTACTGCTTGCAGGCTGTCCATTTGTTGGCGAAAATAGTATCGTGTATTGTGTTCCAGGCCGCAAAGATGGGTCATATCGGTGGAGTCGGGAATAAAATAATTGAGGGAATAGTTCTCATTGATGGGCTGGACTGTACTAAAGTCCCAATTAAGCCCCTTACCTGAACTCCCGGGGTCTTTAAATTCCACTTGTTGTTTTACCAGTTGGTCGGCTGCACGGTAGGCATTCCGTTTGCTGGTAAGTCTTTGTGAATTCTGTGCCTGAAGGCTTATTGCCATTAAGAAAATAGAAAATAGGGGAAGTGTAATTTTTTTCATGCTTCTATTGATCGGTCTTAGTGTATATTATTGCCATTCTGTGGCAGAGTTTGTTTTTTCCTAGTCGAAAAGTCAGGCTGCAAATTTAGTAATGCAAAATACATTGCCCGTAGCGAAATAATATAGCACGTTGTGTGGTTTTTTTATCATTCATTTTTATTGAATCAATTTTATAAACTAGTACAGTCAGGTTAATAAAGCAAAATTCAAGCTTAAACTAATCGCTGCAAATAAATTAAGCTTGCAGGCTATTTTTAAACGCTTATAGATTTGACATCTGGAGGTGTTTTAAATAACCTTCCAAAGAAATGCTAAAATACAACTGAATGGTTTTTAGGGTGATATTATTACATTCGCCTCGATATTCTTAAAATTAACATTGCAAATGTAGCGTATATTGATTAATTTGAATAGGCCAAAATGTATTAAATGTAGGTGTGTTATGTGTTATATTTTAATAAATGTATTGATTTTATCATATAGGCCACTTAACTTCTTTTCATATTTGGAAATATATGTAAGGTTTAATTCGAGTTTTACAAATGAAAGTGTTTATTACTACTTCACGATTTCATTATTAAAACGATATTGAATCAAATACAATTTGCATATGAAATATATGGCTAACAATGCGACAATATCTCTGAGTTAAAATAGTATAGTTTTAAAAAGATGTCTATTTGAGGTAATTTAAATGTAGGTAGGGTCTGCTGAATAACTCCAGAGGAGTTACCTGTGCATAACCCCCGAATTTATTCGGGGGATGAAATCACTTATAGAGACAGAACTCCAGAGGAGTTTCCCATTGATTATAAGGACTTTTAATATCATTGGGGAACTCCTCTGGAGTTCTGTTCATTCTTCTTTTGCTTTACCCCCAGATAAATCTGGGGGTTATTCATAGGAAATCCTTACAGGATTTTTAATTATAAAACAAATTGAGTGCATAAGTTTTAAACTAAAAATAAAAAAACCTTGTACCAAACAATAAAAAATGCTTTGTAATTATATATTAATCTGAAATATAACTCTTTTTCAGAAGACCCAAGGTATACTTTTTGAAGCTATGATTCAACCAGTAAAAAAAATCATAACCAATCGACATCTGTGTACCTACTTATAATAGAGCCAGCAATAGAGTAGTCGTTTAAATTTTAAACCCTCTATTTTCTCCCTGTTTCAGTTTTGGGTTAATCCCTAAATCTTTTCGAAACTCTTGATACTTCTTTTTGAACCATTCAGTTATTTCTAAGTTATCGACAAACAATCGAAGTCGACTTGGCTCAGCACTGTCTTTTTCTATTTTAGCGATAGAGTGATTAGTTTCAAATTCACGTTGGTACTCTGGAGAATAAAGTCTTCCTTTAAAGCCTACAGGTTTCATTGTAAGATTTTCAATATTAAGTATATCTCTTATATTCGGAAACAGGTCATATATTTTTATGAGTTCCTTACGGAGTTTGTCGGTAGTCCTTGTATATTCAGTCTTTAAGGTGTGTACCTGCTCGTTTACCTGCTTGACTTCCGTTTTGAGATTAGAGTTCTCTGTTTTTAGGTTTTCTATTTCCTGTTGTTGTTTATTTACTTTGGAATTGTCAAAAACAGAACTGATACCTTCCATGGCGGAAGTAGCTACATTCACTGCTGTACTTTTAAGCTTCTCAGTTTTAATTTCGCTCTTGATTTTGGACAGCTCTTGGGTTACCTGTTCCTGCTGCTGGAGCAAGTTGCCTATATTCTCCTGCACACTTTCTGTCTGTGAAAGTAAATCACGATAATACTGCGAGGTAGATAGATGTTTAGCTTGTGAACCTTCAATACCACGATGCAATCCGTATACCTGCATCTTCTCTGCATAACTATTTTGATATTCTTTGAGCTTTACACGTGACATTACATCATCGGCACAAAGGCGAACATTGTCTACGCTTTTCTTGTGGTATTTCTTCTTTGTGGTGGATTGCTCCTGTTTGGCTTTTCTTCGCTCTCCGGTGGTTATGGGCACTATGGTAGCGTGAATATGTGGGGTTGTTTCATCCAAATGCAATACTGCAGAAACAATATTCTCTTTTCCATAGGTTTTCTTTAGCCATTCCAGATTATCCCTACACCAGTTGTCAAGTCGTCCACTTGACTCGATTTTCTTCATATCATCAGGGCTACCGGCTAGGAGAATACGAATTGTCCGGACTTGGTTCTTTCCGATCTTACGAGTCAGACCTACATTGTGTAACCGGTATTGAATAGCGTGTGTGCGATTTGTTACACCTTCAGGAAACTGAACAAGTTCCTTGTTAAGATATGTTCGTGTAGGGTCGGCATTCTTTGGGGAGATGGTGCGCTCTATGTGGGCAGACATCCCGGTGTCCGTGCCTGAGGTTTTTTCTAAATGGAGAACTGCATAGCCCATATTCGTAATTTTGTTGGTTAATTGGTTGGTTTGATTGATTGATTGTTTGTTGGATTGTTGGTTAGTTGGTTTGTTGGTTTGTTGGTTTGTTGGTTTGTTTCTGCGTTTCTAAAATCGAAGATTTTTTCTTGGGTTTCCAAAGGGGCTTGCCCCTTGGCTTAGTGGGCTTTTTTAGTGTAGTGCAACGAAGCGTAAAAAAAAGCCCTAATAAGCTAGGGAAATTATTGTATAATTTCCGTTACCGGCTGCGTGCTGCCCATTAAAATCGAGAATAGTATAAAAGCAGACCCAAAGTCTGCCTATAACTTCATCCTTTTGGTAAGTTTTTTTGTTTGTATTTGTTCTCCCTCTTGGACTTGTTCTCCCTCTTGTTTTGTTATTAGCTTGTTTTCTGGCAATTTATTTTGGAACAGACTAACTTTTTCCAACAACTTTTTTCCACATAGAAAATCATTTACATCTTTGTAATCCTTGTAATGTGTCGACTGGTCTGAAATCTTTGACCCGTACCTTTTGAGAATTTCATTAGTCGAGTGTATGCCTGCTTGATCATTATCCAGGTAGCAGTAGATTCTCTTGTACTTTTCGAGTCTATCAAGCATCTTTATTGTGTTACTCACAGAGTTTAAAATAAAGTAATCCTTTTCTTTGAATATGGATTGGTCGGGATTGTGGCGTAACTTCAAAAACAAATAAGAAAGAAAGTCGATAA
>Ga0302281_10003841_pt1 | contig 10320 bp, 7 predicted proteins | sample III_Fen_E1_2_FD_198762 | JGI IMG/M metagenome (GOLD analysis project Ga0302281, IMG submission 198762) | Peat permafrost microbial communities from Stordalen Mire near Abisko, Sweden - III_Fen_E1_2 | ecosystem: Environmental > Terrestrial > Soil > Wetlands > Permafrost | place: Sweden: Abisko...
TCTCTTTCGTTCAATAAAAACCAAATCGGAACGGTGAATTGAACTCCAAAACTATATGTATGGGTGGGAAATCCGTTCGCATTTGCATCAGGCGCATTTGAATAAGGTGAAGCATAAGTTTGTCTATAAAAGCTCGTTCCCGCAAAAAGTTGAAAGTCAGGGAGTCCGGACATCCACGCAAGTTTGTAGGCTTTATCTGCCGCCGTTGCCTGAGATCGTGCAGATTTGATTTCGTTTCGGTTCTCCAGCATTTTCGAAATCGCCTCGCCGACTTCAATATTCGGATGGTAATTCATTTTTATAGGATCAATTTCGAGCGGTGTATCAGGTTCATTTCTAAGAAGGACATTGAGCTGTACTCGGGCCACGCGCTCCGCTGTTTTTAAATCCGCCAAATCATTTTGGTTACTGAGCAGAGCGATCTGAGCATTCAGAAAATCGACTTGAGTCGTTTGTCCTCCCTCGTATCTTCTTCGGGCAATCGCAAGAATGCGTTCATAAGCAAGTCGTGTGTCTTCATTCAGTTGAATATTGGTTTGAGCGAGTGAAAGCGCGTAATACGCTTGTTTGATATTGGTCGAAACCTGGAGTCTTAGTGCTCGCATTTGATAGGAAAGAGAATCCTCCTGATCGCTCAGTTGAGAACGATTCAAAAACGCTCGTCCCGGGAATCCAAGGGGCTGATTGATCTGAAAAGTATTACTCGCCGTGGTCGAAAGATTGAATGGCTTAGTCATGTCATTCCAGCCAATTGAAATCGAAGGTTCGGAGGGCGCGAGCGCTAGTCTTTTTTTAGCCGCGGACGATTCCACTTGATTATCAAGCTGCTCAATGTCGGGACTTTTGCTGATGCCGGTATTGATCGCGTCTTTTAAGCTGATTGGAATCGAATAAGCATCCACCGCAAATAAAAGCGATCCGAGTATGAAGTAACTAAAGCAATTGAGACGGTGCATCTTTACTCCTAACTTTATCCAGGTCTGGAAATTTTCTTAGGTAATACGCCACAGCTAAACCTAAAATTCCAAAATCATCGACGTAACCAATGACAGGAATTTGATCGGGAATTAAATCGAAAGGACAAATTAAATAAAATAAAGCTCCGTAGGCAATCAGTTTGTCTACACTAGAGATTTTCACGGATTGAACAATTTCAGTAAGCATCGTGATTCTCTTCGTCCATTCCTGGCCCATTTTTTTAAGCGATTGAATAAGGGCAGTCGCTTCGTTAACTTCTTTTTTACGTTTTTCGCTAGAACCAATCTGGCAGAGTGCAATAGCGAGTTTGTCTTCGTCGCAAGAGTCCGAACTGAACACATCGTCTGCTACTCCAAGACTAGTAAGCACCGCTTGAAATGATAGTGAAGGAGTCGATGCGATTGCGATTTGTACGGCTTCGGAATCCGATCTTAAAATTCCTTCGATTAGAAATTGGTAAATACCTTCGATAATACTTCGCTCATAAAGTGCGGGAATTCGTTTGGTGTCGGATTCAGAATTCCAACGCCTAACCGTCATGTTGGAGAGTCCTAATTTTGGAGCAATTTGTTCAGCCGAGAGGCCCGTCTCCGCTAAGACTGATCTGAGTTGAGAGAAGTTCATTAACAAATGTTAATTTAACTTTTGTTAAACTGTAAAGCGTTTTTGTCAAGGAGTCTCTTTTGGTTTGAGTTTTGATGTATAAACATATGATATTAATTAGTTTTTATTTGATCGCCGACCCACAAAACCTGATATTTACAGGAAGGGGCGAAGGAAACCCTCGGAAAAGCAAACTTCAGCTTTGAAGGGCAGAAAAGGCTTTCCAGTTTTCGCCGAAGGCGTTTAGGAGAATTATTTTTTGGGCAAACGTCCGAAAGAGAGTGCGAAACAGCCGGAGGAGTAAAAGACGCTGGACCATTCTGCCAGTTGTTCAACCACTTTCGATTCCAGGCGATAATTTTAGCTACGATCGCGCGTCCTTTTTTTAGTCGAAAACACTATCGAATATTTTGAAGTTCGCCGATCCGAGTTTTGTATTTTTTTACTCGACCGTGATAATATTCTCAGTTGCTCGAAAGCTAAACTCTAAAACTAGTTTTAATGAGCAATCACTAATCTCCACAGCACCCCCACTGCCTCGATCAAGAACGTCTTTTCGGTCGATACCGCGAGGGGTCGGTTTTCAGCGCCAATAATTGCTAGGCCTCATGCTCGGGCCCATACCCTCACAGACCGTGACTTGTCCGAAATTTGAGGTTAACCATTGAAATCCTTAGGCAAAAAGCCAAAGACAAGCACCGACTTCATCCAAAACAGTCACAGGGCGTGACCATTTGAGTATTTCCAAAGAACCTCAATACAATCATCAAGATAAACAAAATCTCACTCTGTATTTTGTAAGAAATAGTCATGAAGCATGAATATTTTTCGTGCTTTGACTAAAGCGGGTAAATATCGCGGTTTCTTTTTCAGTAATAAAAATGAGGGGATATTTCGTTAAACGCCTTTTGTTTAAAGTTGGCGCACTCTTTGCCTTAAGGGCGGCAAGATCGGAATGATGGGGGTAGTACTGTTTTATGGAAAATCATCGTTTGTTGTATGTCGATGACGACGCCGAAGGGCGCGCAACCACTGCAGAGTATTTGCGAACTCATGGATTTCAGGTGGAACTCGCGGCGACCGCTGCAGAAGCACTTTCGAAGTTAGACAAATCGGAAACCCCATTCGCATCAATCATCGTGGATTTCCATCTGAACGATGGCACCACTTCCGGCGCTGATCTCACGAGATTAGTTTTAGAAAAAGATCCTGAAGCTTACGTCATCGTTTATAGCTCTGATCCCACGCAGGTCGCAGCGACCGAAAGCTGGTCTGCCGGGGCGGTCGGTTACGTTAAAAAAGAACCCGGCGATGTACTCCTTAAGCGCGTTCGCGAACAGTGCGCGAAATTTGATGAGATTCGCGCGACACTTTCCGAGTCTCAGGTTAAATCATCTTTCACCCCAAGGATCGCAAAAATCGGAATGGTTGGACGTTCGGCGGATTTGGCCCAAGTCGCAGACTATGTAGAACTTTACCGGGACAGTCCAGAGACCGTCATCATCTATGGCGAATCCGGTGCAGGAAAAGAAAAAGTTGCACGAGCACTTGGCGATCCGAAGAAACCGTTTTTAGCCGTCAACTGCGCAACCTTTAAAAATCATGACCTCCTTGAAGCCGAACTCTTCGGTTATGAAAGAGGGGCTTTCACCGGAGCTGATAAGCAAAAGCTTGGCATCCTTCAATTGGCAGGAAACGGCACCGTTTTTCTGGATGAGATTCACGAAATGAGCCTTGAGGCTCAATCAAAGCTTTTACGAGCGATTCAGGAAAAAAACTTTAGGAGAATGAATGGTACGGTAGATCTCCCGTTTCACTGCAGATTGATCGCGGCCTCAAAACCGAACTTACCGGAGCTTGCACAATCAGGGGCTTTCAAACTCGATTTTTACTACCGAATCTGTAAACTCCCGATTTATATTTCTGCATTGAGGGATCGCCGAGATGACGTGGCTCCGCTCATCCTCCATTTTGTGAAACACTATGCCCTGCGCGATGGACAATCGATGAATAAGATTTTTCGGAGTCGCACCGTTCGCATTATGGAACAGTACGATTGGCCGGGAAATATTCGAGAACTCGATAACGTGGTCTATCGTCTATTGAAGCACTGTAAAGGTCGGTACGTCGAACATAGCCAGCTCCCGCCGGAGTTCTTTAAAAAGAATCCGAGTACTCAGATGAGTTGGGAAACATTTCAAGAGAATCAATTTCAAGAACGTCGTAACTTTATTTTGAAAGTCTGCGAAAACTCCACCCATAAAGCTCACGCGGCAAGACAGCTCAATATTTTACCCCACGCCATTCACGCACTTCTTAAGACCTATAAAATTACGTGGCCTAAAAAGAGTCTTGAAGAAGAAAGCGAAACGGTGGTGCTACGATGAAAACACCACCGAGGTCAATTAGCATTGCCGTCATTGGTGCCGGAATGGCCGGTCCTCTTATTTCAATTCTCTTGGCACGAAAAGGATACTTGGTCACGTTATTCGAGCGCCGCGCTTTAGTGGGAGGCGATCGGTTAGAGTCCGGGCGTTCATTTAATCTGACATTGACCAAACGTGGGCTTGCCGCTTTTCAGGCGGTGGGACTTGAAGATGAAGTGAAAGCGACTTCAATGCCGCTTCGTAGCCGAACCACCCACCGTTCAAAATTAAGCAATGTTCAAACTCGTTACGGAACGCAAAAAGATGACGTGCTATATTCGATCAAACGTACTGAGTTAAATCAGCTTCTCATTAATGCAGCACAATCCACGGAGAATATTTCCATTTGCGATCAAAGAGAATATCTGAACTTTGATTCTTCAAATTGCCAATTGACTTTTAAAGACTTAAGCAACGGAGAGATCCACTGCGAAGCTTTTGACTACTTGATCGGAGCCGACGGAATAAACTCTCGCGTTCGAGAAGTTTTACAAAGGGGAAAGCCAAGCGATTTAAAGCGAGAATACTTTGAGTGGGCGTACCGCGAGTTCAGTATTTCAAAAGATGAGTCCGAAAACCTCAATTTAAGTGGAGACTCGCTTCATGTTTGGCCCGCAGAAGGATCACTCCTCATTGCAATTCCAAATCGGGACGGATCGTTTACCGGAGATGTGCTTTTGCCTCGGCAAGGAAGCGAAAGTTTCGAAACAATTACCAATGCTGCTCAGTGGAACCAATTTTTTAGTTTGAGATATCATAGCATCCATCGTTCCGTACAAAACTTACAGGGTGAATCTATCAACAATCGAAAAACGGGATACCTCCAAACCTTGTCCACGAATATTTGGACCGATTCTGTACGAGTTCTGTTGTTAGGTGATGCCGCTCATGGAGTTTTCCCATTTTACGGTCAAGGCATGAACTCCGCTCTTGAAGATTGTTTAATATTGGATTCGTTGCTAAATCGAACCGGTGAAAATATGCCTGAGTCATTTCGACTGTTCGAAAAGGAGCGAAAAATTGATACGGACGCGCTCTGTGAACTTTCGCGTCAGCATTTCTTTGAACTGAAAAACGGACATCGCAATAATTTTAATCCTCTGGTTTTTTTCACTGGGGGTAAAACGATTTACTCGATGGTCGCTCACTCAACGCGACCCTACCGTGAAGCCCTGAGCGAACTAAAGAGGCAAAAACGTCTGGCATACTTCTTAAAATGGGCTGCCCTTCCCGCAGTAGCGTTTCTGGTCGCCATCGTGATTTATAGCCATCCTTTTAGTCTTAGCCATCTTAATCTAAGTGGGGTGTATTTTGAGCGTTGAACTTCGTACATTATTTTTCGCCTTGAGTTTAGGGTTTACGGCGGGATTCGCGCCCGGCCCTTTGCTCGCACTCGTGATCAGCCAAACGCTCAAACATAATGTTCGAGAAGGATTCAAGGTTGCGGTGGCCCCGGCTTTTACAGACCTTCCGATTGCCGCCATCGCAGTTTTTGTGCTCTCCCGTATTAGCGGCTTAAATTCAATCTTGGGAGTAATTTCTTTGATTGGAGCGCTCATTGTTTCTTACATGGGAATCAGTAATTTTCGAGTTCGTGGAATCTCCATCGGCGATCAACAGGCGACACCCCCACGTTCTATTATTCAGGGAATGGCGACAAATTTCTTTCAGCCACACCCACATATTTTTTGGTTCGGGGTTGGAGCCCCGGCAATTCTTGAGGCGTGGAAAGTAAGCCATCTTGCGGCCATCGTTTTTCCAATCGCTTTCGTGATTGCAATCGTGAGTGCAAAACTCATTGTGGCTCTCATGGTGAAGCAGTCCAAAGGACACTTGCCCGAGAAAGCGTACCTCTGGATTTTGCGAGGTCTTGGAATTTTAATGCTTTGTTTCGCGCTCCTTCTCATTCGAGATGGGCTGCGGTATTTTGGCGTCATTTGAAAGTGAAAGGATAGTAAATATGATTCAGGAAAATAATATAGCGCAAATGCCCGAAGCAGATGCGAGTGGGTTTGTAAAAACTTTAAATAGCATGGGGTTCATGACCAACTATATGGACGAATTTTCCCAGGAGTTCGTTGAATTCGCCGCCAAGTCGGAGGGACCTGTCCTAGACATTGGTGCAGCTTATGGAAACATCACGCTTCCCGCGCTTAAGCTCGGTGCGAATGTCATTTCGAATGATATCGATTCAAGACATTTAGAGATCATCGCAGACCAGGCCCGTGCAAAGGGTGTGGCTGAAAGACTTAAACTCTTGCCAGGTGCATTTCCTGACGATCTAGCAATCAAGCCTGAAAGTTTAGACGCGGCAATCGCGTGCCGCGTGTTTCATTTCTTCAATGGAAGTCAGATTGAAAGCGGAATCAAAACCGTAGCCTCATGGTTAAAGCCGGGCGGGAAATTCTTTCTCGTTGCAGAAACGCCCTATGTGGGAGGCGTAAAGCACTTTATCCCTCTTTATGAAGAGCGGATCAAAGAAGGCGCTCGTTGGCCAGGTTATGTCGAAGACTTTATGGCAATCGATCCGGTACGCGGAAAGGATCTTCCAAAGAGCATGCATCTTTTAGATGAAACCGTTTTGACTCGCGCGTTCTCGGACGCAGGATTAATTATCGAGCGCGCGCACAAGTTTGGAAGACCCCTTTTCCCTGAAAACTTGAAACTCGATGGACGAGAAAGTGTCGGCATCGTCGGAAGAAAGAAATAACGATATCCCATGAAGGACTTTAGCCTCAAAACATCGCAATCACCAAAAGCTAACCGAGTGACCCTCGGAGTGGTTGCATTGTTTTTTGGTGTAGCAGTTCTCCAAGCTTTTTCTGAAAAACCGAGTGCAGTCGTTGCGAAGCTTTCTGATAAAATTGATCTGGCGGGTACATGGCAGACCTGTGTTTTGAATGAAGGCAAGCTTTCGAGCATTTCGGGGAAAATCACTTTTGAAGGTCATTCGGTCGATTTGCTTTGCACTTGGACGAATGAGGTAGTTCCAAATTCTATTTCACTTAAGCGTCTTGAGACTGAAAAAGGATGGATTGTATTCCGAAAGCAGTTTCAAACGCCAAATTTCTGTAATGACACTTCTCCCTGTAACTTCATCGCATCCGAAGTTGGCGATGCGGCACTCGTTGTCGTGAACCAAAAAGAAGTTGGAATTCATGGCGGTTTACCTCCACGAGAGAGGTATGCGAGACATTATCCGGTGGATGTTGCCATTCCGAACTCATTATTTTCACCTAGCGGTAGCAACGAGCTCTGGATAGTAGTTCGTTATCTGAAAAAAGAACAAAGTGGAATTTTGCGCGGGCCCCTTGCAATTGTTCCCGCCGATGATGCATTCTCAGTCAGTAGGCGGATTCTGATTCAAAATGTTTTACTACCGCTCATGAGTGCGACTGGTGTGGCGCTCATGGCAGTCCTCGGCATTTTGCTCGTACTCATGGGACGCGCTCGCAATTTAAAAACAAATGCATACTTACGATATTGTTTTGCCTCGGCTCTTTTTTTGACCAGCTACACAAGTCTACCTCGCGAAGTGCTGCCACTTTCCATGACTGGCTGCTTACACTTCCTTTTTCGGTTTTTGATGGATTGTACCTTTGTCGAGATGGCATTGGTATTCACAGGTTGGAAACTAGGGCTGCGGAAGTGGATTCGCTCTCTCTACGGCTTGGCACTTTCTGTTTTCATTCTGCAGTTCACTCTACCGAGCATTTTTGGGGTGAATCTTCAGGGATGGGAAGGATTCAGTGGAGCGGTTCGCTGGTCCAGAGTAATTGATTACACCCTAATTTTTGGTGCATATTTTTTAGGTACGGTTGCGGTAATCATCAATCGTAAGAGAATGAGCCCTGCAGTCGTCATTACCTTTACACTTTCGAGCATGCTCGCACTTGCGGGGTGCATGACCTTTCACGGAGTGCCGAACCTTCCTTATTTTGTTCATATCTATCCATTCTTCATTGCTTTAATAATGGGAATTGAAATATCAATTGAAGTGATTATGGAGGGTGAACGAATAAAGCGCGATGCTCTCTTAGGCGATGTTACACAAGCCATTGTGCATAACCTAAAATCACCACTGACCTCCATGTGGCGAAATCTAGAGCTTGCTTCTGAGCTCAGCCCGAGGCGTGCTCAGTCGATGAAAGAACTTTGTCAGCGAATGGGCGACATGGTGAACGATATTATTCCAAGCGCCGAAAGACTTCTGGCCGAATCCTATCCATCGAATGTAAATACGGTCGCAAACCTCCCTAAAGTTGAGGTGAATCATCTGCCTTCTCTGCTCGAAGTGGTGGTTTCATCAAAACGTATCGTCGTCGGTAATTCGCCAGAAATTTATCTCGATATCAGCGAAGGAATTGCGGTCTTTGCTAAAGTAAATCCTACGACACTGAAACAGGTTGTGACGAACCTTCTCGACAATGCGGTGGATGCGCTTAAAGACCGCAAAAACGGAATAATCGAAGTGTCTTTGAGAGAAGAAAAGGGAAAAGCTATCATTACCGTTCATGATAATGGCGGCGGAATACCCGCCGACGTTTTAAAACGTATTGGAGAAAAAGGGTTCACTTCCGGTAAAGAAAACGGCAATGGCTTAGGAATCCACTACTGCATTGAAGTTCTCCGGAAGGTGGGTGGATGCCTTGAGATTAATTCCGTTATCGACGGTGGAACGAAAATGACGATTATCATGCCTAGCGAGCCGACACCGCATTGGTTTGCGAAGTCGATTGTGCTCTCTGAGGATTCTAGGGCGATAATCCTCGACGATGATCCAGGGATTCGTGAAATGTGGCGCGAGCGGTTTGACGAAATCAGTGTGACCGCAATTATTTTCGGTACCACTCAGAAGGTAAAGGCGTTTATCGAGGCGAGTCTCACCGAAAAAGACGTACTTCTTTTTGATCATGAACTTTTTGGGGAAAATGAAACTGGACTCGATTTACTATCGTCTGTAAGCATTCCATCGCGTTGTTACCTTGTGACGAGTTACTTCAATGACCCCGAAGTAATTCGTCGCTGTCAGCAGCTCGGGGTAAAGTTAATTCCGAAATCCGCGATTCGTTTGATTGATATTGACGATAACGCCACGAGGGCCATGCTTCCGGGTTTAAGATTAGCAGAAGTATTGACCGACCCACAAAAAGAAAGAACTTCCGAAGCGATTGAATAGCTTTGGAAGGCGGCCCGTGTGTTCTTTGAAATTTGAATAACGATACGAAAGCCAAAATCCCTTGTTAGGGGACAATGGCAAATTCAATCTGTATACTTTTTTGCTTCCGCGACTCCGAAAATAAATTGGAGTAAGAATGGAAAAAGCAGTAGCCCTTTATCTTCGTTATGTGCAGGACAGAATTATGTGATCAACCCCAGGCTCCAAGCAATTTTAGCCGGATTTATTGTAAATTTTTTCACATAATAATTGGTTGACGGCGGAAGTCCTACTCTGATTTTTTGACCCACTGTTTTCGCCAGTCGGGAGCTGGATAAGTTTCCGCCCAGTATTCAACAAGACTTAAAATTTTTTCTTCTTCAACTTCAAAGAAAGATATCGCGTAAAATTCCAAGTTCTTTCCATCTGGCATTTCGGACTTCACATGTGTCTGCGTGATGACCTTTGTTCGGTGTTCCCATTTGTCGTACTCATTATTTACATCAAGAACCCGGATTTTGTGCCTCCCTGGGTAATTTTTATTAACTTCAATGAATCCATTTGCATCCATGACTTCTTTGGACTGTGGCCATACGGCCTCAAACTCATCAGATAAAAGCGCTCTTGCTTCGTCCCACTTTTCGTTCTTAAAAAAATTCCATAAACACATTACAATTTTGATATCTTCTTTTCCGAACTCCATGGTTACAGTCCCCCCAGCCATTTGAGCACGTCTTTTTCCTTATGTAGCATCGAGCGGATGCTGTTTGGCGCAGGCTTGCGCGTTTTATTAAGCGCTTGCTCTTTCATCTTCATGTCGATTTCAACGTAGCCGTGGGTGGTATTTAAATCCACATGTCCCAGCCACGCCTTAATTACCGCAATATCGACGCCTGATTGCAGAAGGTGCATTGCAGTGGTGTGGCGAAGGGTGTGAGGCCCAACTTTTTTATGTTGAAGGGTTTTGCATTTTTCAGCGGCCTTCTTGATTTGACTCTGAACAAGGTACCTTATTCCGAACCGGCTTAGGGGTTCATTTCGTTTTCCTTGGAAGATAAAATCTTCTGGATCTCGGGTTTCATTTGAATGAATGTATTCGCTGACAGCCTCGACCGTTCCCGGCCACAAGGGCACTTGTCTCGTTTTGTTACCTTT
>Ga0302281_10003845_pt1 | contig 10311 bp, 12 predicted proteins | sample III_Fen_E1_2_FD_198762 | JGI IMG/M metagenome (GOLD analysis project Ga0302281, IMG submission 198762) | Peat permafrost microbial communities from Stordalen Mire near Abisko, Sweden - III_Fen_E1_2 | ecosystem: Environmental > Terrestrial > Soil > Wetlands > Permafrost | place: Sweden: Abisko...
GTTGACCTCGGAAACCGATTTGAAGCGATCATCTCGCAGTCCTATCAGGAAAACCACCAACATGCCTGCCGCCAACCCGCCAAATCCGGCCACTCCCATGGTCTTCTTCTTGGCCTGCGCCGAAGATATTGGAGGCGATGCTGGCTCCAGGATGGCCAGTGACTCCTGATCCAAGCTTCGGCTGATTCCCAGATTTTGGGAAAGTGAAGTTAGCCGGTCATAGACTCCCTGGGTTCTTTGAATGTTGAGTTTGAGCTGTTCCGCCTCTGCCAGGCGGGCATTCGCTTCGGTTACTTTGCCCTGCCATGCCTTGATGGCGGCTTGGACATAGTCAATTCGGATTCGATTGGCTTGTCGCTGGGCGGTTAGCCGGCTCGAACTTTGGCGGTGACTGATTTCCTGAAATTCTTCCGCCCGTTTGATTTCTTCATCCAGCTGCTCGATTTTTGGGCTTTGCGCAGCCAAATGCTGCGCCAGATCCCCGCGCTCCATTTTCATTTGCTCCAAACTGGCGGAATTCATGTCCTGATGCGCCGTCCCCGGTGCGATTTCGCCGGCCAAATCTAAAGGAATCTCCGCATTGGTGGAACCTGTCGCGATCAGTTGACCATTTGTTCCAACGGCCTCCAGCAGCTTCGCTTCCAATTGCAGATCCGACAGTTGTGTTTGAAGTTTTTCCAGGTAGGTGCCGGCGACCGATCCTTGCTCCTGTATGATTGCCATGTTGTTGGACTGCTCAAAGGCCATCAGGGCGTCCTGCTCGGTCTTCAAATCCTGTTCCAAACTTTGCATCTGGTCATTGATGGATGCCAGGGTGACTCCGGAAACCTGGTTGCGTATCTCCCGTTCGTAGCTCAAAAAGGCATTCATCAGAGCGTCCAGGTAATTCTTGGTATACGCCGGATCAAATCCCGACGCCTGTAAATTTAGAATCGAACTCTTCGGCGCCAGATTCACTCGAATTTGTACCTTTGCGGGTTGGCCATCTTCTCCCATCGGGATCGTAATGCCGTCGGTTTTCATGGACTTCAGCCGGTCCAGAGCCATTTCCTGAAGCTTTCCGCTTTGAAGCAGTTCAATTTGCGTTCCCAAATAGGTGTCCACGTTGTCGGAATAGAGCGACTCCTCCGGCAGCCGCACTTTCAACGTTTCCCACATGCTCGACTGAGAGACAAAGACCGGCTGCATTTGGGCAGCACGTTGGAAGCCTATGGCCACGCCCACCATGAGGGTCAAAAGGGGTATCCACCAGAACCTCTTTAAACAGTCTGCAAACTGCCGAAACCGATGGGAAGGCGGCCGCGGCACTTCGTCCGGTAGCCCCGGCTTTTGGTTTCCCGCATCGGAACTGATTATCAATTCATTTCCCATATGTTCTCTGGACCAACATAATAATGGGCACCGACCTGCCGTTGGCGCACTCGTGAGAATCTTGCATGACGCCGCTGATCGGCGGTTGGCCCGTTAATGGTGAAGATTCCCTCATCATGGTCAGCCATTTTCATGGACAAATTCGGCCCGGTTGACCGGTGGCCACAGTGCCCCGTATGACTGATTGCCCCCCCTTCGGACGCGAGGATGAATGTGACGAGATCAGCCGGTCCCTGGCTTCGTTCGCCTCAACCAGAAATGGTGACTTCACCTTCCGGCTGCCGACCTTGCCAGCGGGCGTCCGCACCGTCTCCGGAGGTAGGCCCTGAACCCGTGGGGAGTTTGCCGGATTGCGGCTTTCGAGCTGGTTGTTCCACGGACAAAAGCCGTTAATCTGAAGTGGGCACGTATCAATCTTTTCTGCCGGATCCCTGTCCTGATTTTTATGGGTATCGGTATGCGTGTTTCGCCACATGCCCGGGGTCACGCCAAACCTCCGTTTGAAACACGTGTTGAACAGGCCCAAGTGATTGAACCCACATTGTTCCGCGACGTTGATCACTTTCACGCCCGGATCGCGCAGCAGAGACAGCGCCCTGAGCAGCCTCATCTCCATCCGGAAGGAGGCCACTGACAAACCAAATCGCTGATGGAAAAGCCGGCTGAGATGTCGCCGGCTGCAACCAAATTTTTGGGAGAGTTCCTCCACCGAAAGATTGAGCAGCTCCTGGGTGGAAAGCTGCTCAAATATCCGCATCATGTGATCTTCCGAACTTTCGAAGCCAAACTGCTGCTGCTGCCATGAGTTTAGTTCCGACGCTAGCAGGAGGGCCGTAACCCGCAATAGCTGGCTGCGATGGTTAAGATCTGATCTGGGAGCGAGGCCGGTGAGCAATTCATGACACTGGACAGCAATAGGGCTCCGGCTCGCATAAACCTTGGGGCCCCGCAACACCTGGGGGATATTTTGCAAAAAAGAGATCTCGCCCGCGGCAAATAGAGGGTACAAACTGTCGAGTGATATCGAAAACCAGGAGAAAGTTTGTTCCCGGTCACTCACGGCCGAGAGTTTCGTCTCCGACCGGCCCGTCATCACGATGACATCCCCCCCCGTAACCGGAATGGAATTGGCATAAGAAGTTATTTGCCAGCCGCCCGCTTCGGGGAAAACCAAAAACAGTTCGTCGCCTTCGCACGTCCATATTTCAGACAGATTTAGACGGCTGGTATGTAGCGACAAATAGCTTTGAATCAGCATATGATTTCTTCTCCTTTTCCAAATTAGATCACCGCTTTCGCGATCAGGTTTCTTCGATTTCTGATTCTTCGGGCCTCCTGCAACAAGCAAGTGTCTATAAAAATGACATTGATATTTGACCATGAGGTTCAATGGAAATCTATGGCGTTTTGGGACATGAATTGTCACTTTTAGGCGAACCCTTAAAAACTGGAGGCGTAAAACAACCCATGCCCGGAAACCCGAACCGCACCCTTGCCGACAACTAAACTTCCCGCTGAGAAATTATTATTGTCGTCTACCGAGCGCAACCAGAACGGTATCCGGGAAAATTAACGCTGCTTCCGGAAACGGTATATATACGCACATCCCAAAATTCCCAGAGCCACCGGCGAAGGTTCGGGCACAGAATTGATAATTTCTGAGGAAGAATTGATGGTGAAAGCGGGTGTTGTAAAACCAGCCGAGGAGAAACTGCCCAACGTTAACGCCTCTGAACCGTCGTAAGTGGCTCCGCCTGTGGGGGAACTGCCGTCAACCCATTTCGATGAAGATCCGGACAGATTACCTGTGCCATAAACCAACAACCAATATTTCGTGTCCCCGGCAAGGATCGGCGTTTCTAATGAATCGTAGAAGGTGAATGCCGCCAATGAACCATCGTTCGATGACGGCGTGGTTAAGTCCGCGATCTTCACGCCGGGCTCGCTGGGAAAATAGGATTCCAACTGATTTGCATCATTCCAAAGGCTCGCACAAATGCTCTGCCCATTTTGTCCCGTATAACCGGTTAGCCATAGCGTTACACTAAAAAGGACGACATCCTGCGGGGGGGTGAAGGAAATGGCTGCACCCCAAGTATTTCCCGCGTCATAGGCGATGGAAAATGCGCTTCCGGCGACTGGACCATTTCCTAATATTGGCCCTCCCTTCACTGCCACTGTGGAAATGGCGGACGTGATCGTCAGCACTAAAAGAGCAATTCTGCGATTTTTTATTTTCATGACCTGCGAAAACCTCAACGCATTGTCTCCCAAATGATATTATTCTACTAGGCTGGTTTGGGACACCATTGGCCAGTTTTGGGACGGGCAAAAGGGGGTGTGGTATATTCCTGGACCTGGACACTCACTGCTCCCAACGTGCGGTCGATCAGCAGGGAATTCACCAGCAGCTTCCGCAATTCTCTGTTTTTCTGCTCCTGTTCCTCCCGACGCAGATTTTCACTGACCGCCATGTTCCCGAGTTCTCGGCGCCAGCGGCGGATGGTCTGTTCCGCAATTTGGTTCTGCCGACATATGTCCTTGACGCTCGCGCCAGCTTCTACGCTGCGCAAGACCTTCATGCGAACGCCCGCGCTGAAAGATTTGCCTTTCATGGTTTGTGATTGTTCTCCGGTATTGTCTTAGTGCTCCTGAAGCCAAACTGAAATAATGCAATGATCTGGCCTGTCATGGGTGTTCGCTCAAGTGGCGCTATTTAAAACAAGTTGTGATCGGTCGGATCACGAAGAACGGTTAGTGACCTGGCCTATTTCAAGTCACTTCGTAAATCTTGCTCCATCGGGCCGTTCGCTGACTCTTTTAACCATAAGCTGCTCACCGATATAAAAGACAGAAAGTACCCAAGAGACTCTATGTTATATTGGGACAATCATAGGCAGGTAACGGACATTTATCTTATGATATTCCGGCAACGTTCTTATCTTCCAATGCTTGTGGCCAGTGGTGTGTTGCCAGGACCTTTGTTCTTGCCACCGCCGGGTTATCTGCCCTGGCGGGTTCTGCCTTGACGTTAGAAGAAAGTCACGTCCCGGCCAGCAATTCATCGATGGCATCTTTGATGGCGAGGAGATGGGTGGGCTTCGAAAGGACTGAGTCTACCGAAGAAATGTCACGGGGCGGATTGCCGGTGCACATCAGGATTGGGGTGGACCTTGATCGTTGTTTGATGAGGTGGGCCATCTCCGCGCCCGTCATGCCTGGCATGGAATTATCGGTAAGGACCAGGTCATGCACCAGCGGGTCAAAACGTTTGAGGGCTTCGCCGGCGGAATTTACGGAATCCACTTCAAACCCGAAGTGATTGAGAAATATCTTCGTTAACAGGCGCGTGTCAACGTTATCGTCAACCAGGAGGACGGTTTTTAATTGGGGCTCTAAATTATTTTCCACAAGTTTCTGTGCGGACGAAACCAAGAATTGAACCTGTTTGGATACTAGCGACGCAGCGGCTTTCTTCAATGCCGATTTGAGACTTGCAATATCATTTTAAGGACATTGGTCCGGATGGATGCGACAACCGTCGCGAGAAATCTTGACGGGCGGCAAAATATTGGCTTCTGCACTTTCAATTCGCTTGTATGATTGTCAGAATGGGATAAAAATTAGCGATATGGCCAAACTTCTACCCCCAAAGAAAGATGTGCCGAAGCGACGAATATTTCTGGTGGAGGACCATCCAGTCTTTCGTGACGGCTTGTCGAAATTGTTGGACGCCGAGAACGATTTAACGGTCTGCGGCGAAGCTGGCAACGCCCAGCAAGCCCTTAAGGCGGTTGCTGAACTCAAGCCCGACTTGGTTGTCGTGGATATCGGTCTGCCGGGCAAAAGCGGTTTGGAATTGATCAAAGACATTCGTGCCTCGAAGCTCCCGGCCAAGTTGCTCGCAGTCTCCATGTTTGAAGAAGCCGTCTATGCTCAGCGGGTCTTGCGCGCGGGGGGCGACGGTTATGTCATGAAGCAGGAGGATCCCGAAGTAATTGTCCTGGCCATCCGGGATGTTTTGGCCGGCCACATCTATGTCAGCGATGAGGTTTTTTCCCAAAACACGTCCGGACATTCCCCCGCAAAAAAAAGCTCCCGCCTTGACAGTCTAACGGACTCTGAACTGGAAGTTTTGGAAGCACTTGGCCGGGGCAAAAGTGTGTCGGAAATCACTCTTCAAACCGGCCTCGCGACGAACGACGTGAACAACTGCTCTGATACCATCTGCCGAAAGCTAAAACTTAAAAGCAACAACGCCTTGATCCATTATGCGGTCTGTTGGGTCGAAGACCGGTCGCCGTAGCGTCTGAATTTCGGTTGGGTGATTGTTCGGGAACATGACTCTCGGCTAGGTGGATGCTGGTTTGTTTCGACTCTCGCGGGAAACTTTTTTGGGCATCCCCATCGGCGCGGTCACGATGATGATCGTTCCGCGTCCGGGTTCGGACTCGATTTCGCACTTTCCCTTCAACGAAAGCGCCCGTTCGCGAATATTGGTGAGTCCCAGACCATGAGCCTTGATTTTGCCCGCCTTGACTGCTTTGGTGTCAAACCCGCATCCATCGTCTTGAATCTTCATGGTTACCGTGCCTTGACGGAGTTGCATGGAGACCTTGACCGTTTTTGCTCCCGCATGTTTTACAATATTATTGATCGACTCTTGAACTATTCGGAAAAGATTCAATTCGACCATTGGCAACAGACGGCGGTTCGGAGAAATCAACCGGCATTGTATTAAAAGATTGGTCCGCAATTGAACTTCACTGCAAAAACTGCTGCAGGCGGCGGCCAGACCCAAATTATCCAATTCCGTTGGGCGAAGATTGTGGGCAATCCGCCGGTTCTCCTCCAGGGCGCTTACCAGCAGGTCGTCACAGCGATGAAGGATTTCTCGAGCGGCGGGGCGCAGCTCGGGCAAATTCATTTCAACTTTTCGGAGGCGCATCTTTACCGAGGCAAGCAGTTGATTGATGCCATCATGTAATTCCTGGGCGATGCGCGAACGCTCGGCTTCCTGGGCTTTAATGATGCGCTGGGGTAGCGAACGCAATTCAGCTTCGGCACGCTTTTGCGGCGTGATGTCGCGAATGTAGATGGTGAACATGGGATGTCCGGCCAGTGTAATGCGTGTAACCACCAGCTCGGCGGGAAAATAGCTGCCATCCGCCCGCATCGCTGGCAGCTCAATCCGGCTTCCTTGGATTGGCCCCTTTTCTCCGACAAACAAATTGGCCAAGCCGTTCTGAAACCATGTCTTGAATGCGCCCGGAATCAGTCCAATGACGCTCTCTCCGATCAGCTTGGCCTGATTGAGACCGAAGATTTTTTCGGTCGCCGAATTTACTTCGATGATCCGGCCGGTGTGGTCAATCGTAACGATGCTGTCCAAGGCCGACTGCATGATCGCTTGTTTGCGGGCCTCGCTCTCGCGCAGAGAATCCCACGCTTGCTGACGTTTGGTAATGTCATCGGCGATCCCGACAATTCGATTGACTGCGCCATCGCTTTCATGAATGGGAAAGGCTCGGTCGTGAACCCATCGGATCGATCCATCCGGGCGGATGATCCGATAAACCTCATCGTACTCGCCCCGGATTTGCAAGGCCAGGGCATGTTCCGATACCCGTTCGCGGTCGCCCGGATGAATGCCTTCGACCCAGCTTTGGGGCGAGGCATAAAGGCTGTCGCACGATCGGCCCCAAATCTCCTCGTACGCCGGACTCACATAAATAATTTGGCTCTTGTCGGCGTTGCTCATCCAAAAAACCTCGCGGATGTGATTGGCTAATTGCCGGAACCGCTCCTCGCTGGCCTGAATGGCGGCCTGCGCCTGTTTGCGTTCGGTGATATCCCGCACGATGCTCAACAGGCCGGCCGGCTGGTTGTCTATCCCCAGGGAAACCGTTGCGTTTAATTCTACCGGGAAGGAAGCGCCGCTTTTTTTCAACAGGGTGCACTCGACGTTTCGAATAATGCCGGTTTTCAACGCCACCGTGATTTCCGTCCGGATTCGTTCGTGCTCAGCCGTCGGCGTGATATCGAAGAAGGTTTTTGCCAGCAATTCATCGGTCGTGGCGTAGCCAAGAATTTTTACGGCCTGCGAATTGACTGACAAAACACGGCCGTTGGGATGTATCAAGCATACGGCGTCCGGCAGGATGTCGATGAGCCGCCGGTGATGCTCTTCACTCATCCGTAACGCGGCGGTGGTGGTACGGAGGCGGATCAGAGAATTAACCCGGGCTAATAATTCATTTATGCCAAACGGCTTGATTAAGTATTCGTCCGCGCCGGTTTCAAAGCCGTTTACTTTCTGGGTGGTATTGGTTGCCTCCCCGGAACACAGTGCCACAAAAACATCACGCAACCCCGGGTCATTCTTGATGAGGTGGCAAACCTCCATGCCGCTGATATCTGGCAGCCGGACATCCACCAATGCCAGATCCGGGCTGTGCCGCCGCGCCAATTCGAGCCCCTCCCGTCCCGTGTCTGCCAGGACTACTTCGTAACCTGCCCGGGTGAGACATCTCGATAACAGCTGGCGAACTTGACTGTCGTCGTCCACGACCAGGATTAGATTGTGATTTTTCATGCCTCAATTGCGACGGTTTTCTGATTGCCCACCTTGACGGAGCCAAGAATAGAACGCGTTCCGGCCAAAGTAAATAGCCTTGCCGCACCAGCCCGATGGGTCCGGCAAAATCCCAAAACTTGACACCCGGCGGCGAAACCACAATCTGATGGTCGTGAATCAACTCTTTTGGTATGTCGCCCATACCCGTCCGCGCTGTGAGAAAAAACTGCTGGAGTATTGCCAGCGAAATGCGTTGGACGCCCGATTGCTTTGTTACCGCTCGGCGCACAAATACCGGGGCAAGACCGTGGTATTTAGCAAGCCGTTGTTTCCTGGTTACGTTTTTATTCAAATGCCCGTGGAACGCCGCGGTCTCGTGGTGCAAAGTGACTATCTGGCCAACCTGCTCGAAGTGTCCGATCAGGCTTTATTCGTGCGGCAACTGGGCGAAGTGATGCGCGCCTTGGAGACCGATCTGGAAATCCGCGTGGCCCCCACCATTGGCGAAGGGGTGCGCGTCAAGATTAAGACGGGTCCGCTGCGCGGCGTTGAGGGTTGGGTCGAGAAGCGGTATGGCGTGAACACCGTTTTACTGCGGCTGGACTTCATCAGTCAAGCGGCGGCCGTCAAGCTCGAGGCCTCTGATTTGGAGCTGATTTGATTCCGACGCCAATCCTCCTCTCCCCATGGTTCAGACTGACTCCAAGACCTGATTCGGGAGTGATATGTAAGTATTTGAATATAAATTAATTGATCCGCGCTATTCACACTTTTTAGCGCCTCGTTTTGAAATAATGTCCTCAAGTTCAGATGTTGCATCGCCGATGCTCTTTATGATAGAATATTAGCAGTCAGATTGGTCTAAGAAACAAAACAAAGGTTGCATGCTAAACACCCAAGGATACCTGATGCTGCACTCGGTGCGCCTAAAACCCCATCAAATATGGGAGCAGGAAGGGCAGGGGTTGGTTTTTTTCTTCGTCAAAAGTGGCTGCGGAAAATTCACGGCCAAAAATGTGACTCATTCTTTTGCCCCGGGAGATATTCTGGTTTTTGACCAGACGGCCGGTCCCAAAATCGCGGTGCTGGATAATCCCGGTGAGTTGTGTTTTCTGGCCTTCTCCGTGAGTTTCGATAATTTGTTGCCGCTGTTTGCATGCAGTGAAATCGGATTTCTGCACAACGTCGTCGATTCGTTCAAGGTCGCTAAAATCTATCCGTCCGACATCGCTCTCGCCTTGGAATGTCACCGATTGCTGGACTCGGTCCCGTCCCAAATCAGTCTGGATCATCGCGGTCAGCTCATCCGGATCGCCGCCACGATCTTGTCCGGGGAGTTCAAGGAAACGCGCAACCAACAAAGCCGTTATCTGCGGACCGAAGACCACATGGTTGAAGTTCTCGAACGGCTTTCAGCTTCCGAGGTGATTAACTTGTCCGTCGGTCAAATGGCCACCAAGTTTAGCTGCAGCCGCCGCCATCTTAACCGCCTGTTTCATCTGCATTTTGGTGCCTCACTGGCCTCGTTGAAAATGGAAATGAGGCTGCTCAAAGCCATTTCCCTTTTGCGGGATCCTGACGTGAAAATTATCGATGTCGCCGCCCAATGCGGGTTCAACCACTTGGGCCTCTTTAATACCTGTTTCAAGCGCCGGTTTGGTCTCAGCCCCGGCCGCTGGCGCCAGTCAAACAATCAACGCTCCCGGGCGACGGCATGCCAGCCGGCCGACAATAAAAACTGCCCGCTGCAGTTTAACGGTTTGTGTGCCTTGAGTGGGCGGGGGAAACCTGACGCTTGTGCTCTTCCGGTCAACGTTCCCAACCGTAGATCTGGAAAAATCGGCCGTGCGGAAGAGTCAGAAATTCAAAATCCGGTCTTTGCCACCCGACGTTTTTCGTGTTGATTCCGGTTGCTGAAGCCAACGCGTCTGGAATCCGGCGGAATGAGTTTCCCCGATAAAAGTTCGCGCAGGGTACCCATGAACCCGGTCGAGCCAATGAATGGATGGTGGAAGAATGGTGGAGCCGACAGGGATCGAACCTGCGACCTTCTCATTGCGAACGAGACGCTCTACCAACTGAGCTACGACCCCAATCTTCCTGCCGTGTTCGGATTCGCGGCGGCGGTTAATATGCGGTTTTTCGGCGCTACGACAAGTCTTTTTGCAGACAAAAAAGCGGATCCAGCACACACGGTTTTTTGCCGGATCCGCTAGAACCGTCTTTCAATCGGAAAAACGGAGCGCCCGTTCTCATGGGGCACTCCTAACCTAACCCAACCAATAAGGGCGGCAAGTGATTTCTAAAATTAATTTTCCTCCGCCGGGCGGCCCTGTATCCTCTCCCTCATATTGGTCCCGAAT
>Ga0302281_10003851_pt1 | contig 10302 bp, 7 predicted proteins | sample III_Fen_E1_2_FD_198762 | JGI IMG/M metagenome (GOLD analysis project Ga0302281, IMG submission 198762) | Peat permafrost microbial communities from Stordalen Mire near Abisko, Sweden - III_Fen_E1_2 | ecosystem: Environmental > Terrestrial > Soil > Wetlands > Permafrost | place: Sweden: Abisko...
CCCAAGCCACTAGACACAAATCTCCACCGCTTGAGGATCACCTTCACGTCAGTAATAACTGAAATTTGAAAACCTCGCTTTATTCAGCGTCTCCTTAGCTTTTCGTTTTCACCAGCAGCAGGCAGGCGAGGCAGGCAAGCCATGCGGGGATGGATATGGTCGCGCCGGTCTGGAACTCGCGGTCTACGTATGTCAGCCGGATGTGATGCCGGCCCGAAGGGATTTGGACGGCTTGAAATCCCTCGTTCGCCCGCAGGAGCGGCGACGGCTGGCCGTCCACCTGCACGCGCCAGTCGTGATAATAGGTCTGCGCAATGACGACGAGCGACGGTTCGGCGGCTTCGGCTTCGATGTCCACGGTTTGGTCGGTGAACTTTGATTCGAGGATTTTTGCGGAGGTCTGGTGGGTGACGGTCACGAGCGGTTTTTCGTCCGGCGGCAGGAAAACCATTTTGCTTCCGTCGAAATCCGGTTGAATCAGCGCGTTCAAGGTGTCGGCATCGGACAGGAAGACGGGATTTTGCCCGGCGGTCGCGAGCGGCAGGAAGGTTGTGCGCGGCTGCATGGCGTAAATTTTGTCCGGCGCGGTGATTTGCGAGACGCCCATGAAATCTTCCAGGTGCGGGAAATTGTTGTTGGTCGCGCCGTAAAACCAGAACGCCAGCGCCTCGCCTTCGCGCGGGACGAGGGAGAAAAAGCCGTCGGTCTTCGGCACATTGTCGAGGAGGTTGCAATCCTCGCTGCAACCCAGGCGGTTGGCGAGGAAGTTGTTCTGCGGGTCGCCCAGCGGCGTGCGGACGAAGAGCGCGGCGGCCATGGGCGTGACCATCGCGCGCGAACCGCCGGGCGCGGGCATCGGCTGGAGAGTGTGCATCTTGTTCAAGAAACCCGGCGCATAAACGACGGGCCACACGGTGGGATTTTGCGCCGGCTCGTGCGTGAAGACGTCGAGCCACGCGATGAGAATCAGCGCGACCGGCGCGGCGCGGAAAATTCCGGCGCTGGTCTTGCGGGCAAGAACGAGGAGAATCGCGCCGGTCAAAATCAGGAATTCGGCGCGGGAAATGCCGTTGAGCAGGGTGGCGCGCGGTTCGTCGCCCAGCATCGGCGCGTGTTGCGTCCAGAATATGATCCCGACAATCAGCGCGAACAAAATTGCGCCGAGCGGGAGCAGTTGTTTCCTGATTTTCTCCACGTTAGCCAGCGCGAACGCCGCCAGCACCGGCGCGGCGAAGGCGATGATGATGGTGAATTTGACCGGGTAGGTGACGAGGCTCAATTGCGGCAGCACTTTTCGCAGCGCGGGATAAACCGGCGTGCCGTCGCCGAGCGCGAACACGAATGCGATGATTGTCGCTGCGCCGAGCAACCACAAGCGACGTTCGCGCACGGAGGGGACCGCCAGAAGCGCAAGCCAGAGAGCGCCAATGCCGAGATAATATGACGACGTCCAGCCCTGGCCGTGCTGGAAGAAAACGCCGGTGTCCCAGGTGTTGCCGAAGGCCATCGGCACGAGGTAATTCGCCCAGCCGCGCAAGGGCAGGGACCAGCGCAGGTCGGCATAGCCGGAGTCGCGTTGCGAATGCGCGGCAAGATCGAGGAACGGCAGGAGCTGGATGGCCGTCAGCGCGAAGACCAGCGCGATGACAACCGGAAACCGCCAGAACATTTTGCCGCGCGATGGCTGCGTCGCCCCCGTCGCAGATGTTGGCGACGAGGCGTCGCCGCCACGGGCGATAAGTTGTTGGACCCACAATGCGAACAGCAGAATCCAGGTGAAGAAAATGATTTCCGGCCCGCCCGCGAGCATTTGCATCGCACCGACGAGCGCGGCGAGAAAGATTTTCCGTCCGCCGTCGCGCCATGCGAGTTCGACGGCGAGGACGACCCAAGGCATCCACGCGAACGTCGCCAGATGGCTCGGCCACATGAGCAGGTTGAGCGTGAAGCCGTTGAAGGCAAAAACCGTCCCGGCGAACGCTGCGGCGAAGTTGCTGCCTGCCTGCGTGGCCGTAGCTGCATTGCAAGAAAGTTGGACCGAAGCTGGCGATGAGTTGAATCCATTAAGAGAAGCAGACACTTCGGCGCGGCGAAGGCCCGTCCAGCGGCGCGAGAGAAAGAACATCCCAAGACCGGCGAACCACAAGTGCAGGAGGCAGAAGAAGCCCAGCGACCATTGGAGCGGCAGCGTCAGGTAAATCAGCGACGGCGGGTAGAGCGGCATGGTGTTCCATTGCGCGAGGAACGGGATGCCGCAGAAATTGTAGGGATTCCACATGGGAATTTCGCCGCGCCAGAAACAGTCGCGCTGGAAATGGGCGAGGGGATAGGCGAAGAATCCGTAGTCGCGGAAGACGAACGTCTGCAGTCCGAGGACGACCTGCGGGAACGACGCGAAGACCAGCACTGCGAGCAGGACGCCGAACCGGCAGGGCGTGAACCAGTCCAGCGCGCGGTTGTCGTTCGATTCAGTCATGAATGTCGCGCCATCTTATTGCGGAAGTGAAACCGGCGGCAAGTATTCCCCGATGGATTCACGCTTCCACCACGCGCCGGTCGCGCGCCGCTCTGCGAAGTTCGTGAAATGATAACTGTAGAACTCGGCGCGAATGAAATGCGGCGGCTTGCCGGGAAACGGATTCTTGTCCAGCAACGCCAGCACGTCCGGCGAACCTTGCAGGAGGCGTTCGCAGAAGTTCCCGAACCACGGGTTCTGCTGGTAGTCGCCCAGCGCCGCGAACCACATCTGCCAGTCGAGCCGCGGCTGGAATGGCGCGACGAAGGACGGACGGCGCGTCACGTCGCCGGGCTTGTATCTGAATCCGTAGGCCAGCCAGTTGGTGCCGTCGTTGCTGCCCTCGACGATGATCTCGTTGCGCTGCGTGGTCATCACGGCGAACAGGCCGTAGTTGTTCACGCTGCGCAGCGGCGCGAGCTGTCCCGCCACCCAGCCAAACGGGGCGAGCAGGGGAGAACGGCATCCGAGCGTGACTGCCAGCGTGAAACTTGAAGCGCATAGAATCACCACCGCAATTGCGACAAGCAGAGGACGCGGCCAGTGGAGAGAACGGTTGAGAGTTGATGGTTGAGAGTTGAGAGCAAACAAGCGCCGGGCGCTGGACGGCAGCCATCTTGCCAGAAGGAAGTCATCCAGCAGCAGCAGGCAGAGGGCCAGCGTCAGCCAGTTGAAGAAAGTGTAATTGCCGGTGAGCAGGATGAGGACTTGCAAACCGGCCAGCAGCGATGCGCCGAGGAAACGCAACCGGCGTGGAGTGAAAATGAGGAACGGCGCGCCCAGCTCGATACCGAACATTATTGCACAGGAAAGTTTCTGGAACCACACCGGCAACTGCTGCGCATACCAGCCAATCCACGTCGGCAGCGGCTGGGTCTGGTAATGAAATGTGAGCGCGGTGAGATTGCGCCAGGTCGGGTCGCCACTCAACAGCTTCACGCAACCCGACGAGAACATGAGCTTGAACAGCAGCAGCCGCAGCAGCCAGAGAAACAGGCGCGACGGCGGAGACGTGGCTGCGACGCCGCCGTCGCAGAAGGTGCCGGCAACGCCTCGTTGCCAAAACAGGCACACACGGGAAATTGGACGAGGGGATGGCGACGGGGGCGTCGCCGCCACGCAGGAAATAGGACGCAAAGATTGCGACGGGGGCGTCGCAGCTACACATGGCAGCAGTTGGAGCGGTGCAAAGAAGATGGCCAGCAGGCCGGTCTCAAGCAGCAGATTGTCCCATTGGAAGCCGAGAAAATCGCGCCCGACGGTCACGAGCGAGAGATAGACCAGCCACAACACCGCAAGACACGGCGCGGGCGCGATTCCCAAAATTAAAAGAATTGCACACACCATTCCGGCGGCGCATTGGAGATGGAGAAAACCGTCGGACGAATCGAACCAGCACAGCGTCGGCAGCAGATGAAACCGGTCTAGTCCGATTCCTTGCAGATCACATTGCTGTTTCACCGCCGGCATGAACTGGTCGGCGGGCAGGATGCCGCCATGACCGATCAGCCCGCTAACCTGCGTCCAGAGCGAGACGAAGGCGACGAGATAAACCAGACCGAGTGCGCGCAGAAAAAACCAGCGTGTGAGGAAATAATCCGGCACTTCCACGTGCCGTCCCCAGAGGCAGCGCGTCAACCATGAGAAGAACGTCCGGTTCCCGGCCACGAGGCGGTAGGCGCTTTCGGTGACATGGGCGAAAGCCGGCGACGACTGATAGGCGCGCAACGGCCAGCGGCGTTTCGGGTGGCAGGCGAGCGCGCGGAACACGGCGTCCGCGCCCGAATAAACCATGCCGTCGGTGGCTATGAACTGGACGGCGGTGTCGAACTGCGCACGGGGAATTTCGGGGAACTTGGCGGCGACACCGGCATCTTGCGAGGGCAGATAATCCACCGCGTCGCCGGTCATTTGCTGCCAGCGGCGGATCCAGAGGGTGCAGAAATGGCAGTCACCGTCAAAGACCAGCAACGGTTTGGACGGTGGTGTGGCGACGCGCAGGCCGCTGTTCATGCCCGCTGTTTAACCCAAATGCCGGTTTAAGACACGCTAAAACCGAGACGCGATGTGGAATGGGAAGTTAGAAGTTGGAAGTTGGAAGTTAGGAAATGGTGACTCTCCGGAAGGAGCAACGGTGGCCGTCCGCAAGGACACGCAAGTAGTGCCAAAATGGGACACAAAGACACCCAAAACAGGCTGAAACAAGCTCAAACCGGTCATAAGACCGAGAGCGGACCCAGAGCGGACCTAGAGCGGACCCAGCCCAGACCCAGCCCGAAGTGTGACAGGACACGGGGAAAAGAAATCGCGGAAAGGGACAAGATGGCACTAGGGAAAAGTGACGAGTGGCGAGTGACAAGTTAAGAAGTGTGGAATGCGGAGTGCGGAGTGCGGAGTTGGGGAGGGGCGGGGTGAACAACCAAGGGACGAAGCTTTCCGCTCCCAACTGCCAACTCCCATCCGCCAGCTCCGATCTGCCAAATTGATTTTGACGCTGGCGGATTTTGGGCGCACTCTTGCGGCATCCGCTATGAATGATTTGGACCGGGCCATTCTTGCACTGCAACGCAGCGCCGCCGGCACCCCCGAATTCTACCGGCAGCTCGCCCAGGGCGACCTCTGGTTTCTGGTGCGTTACCATCCCGAAATCGAGGGTGAAAAAATCGAACTCAAGAACGGCGCCCCCATGCCGTTCATCCTGTTCAAGGTGCGCGGCGGCGGCTCGGCCGTGGCCCTCTTTTCCTCGGCGGAACGGGTGGATGAATGCCTGGAAAAATCCAAGATTCCCGCGCGCCGGTATTCGACCGGTTCCATGCCCGCCCGGCAGATGCTGGAAATACTGGGTGCGCAGAAGTTGATAGCCGTGGTCAACCAGGGCTGCTCCTCTGGCGGAGTGACCCTCCCGCCCGACCTCATGCGCGACCTGGCCAATGGCCGGGCGCTGAAACCGATTCTCCCGGAGGGACAGATGCATGGGGTGATGAACATCCTTGATCCGGCGGATTATCCCACCCATTTGATTCAGCCGCTGTTTGAGCTGATGCGGCAGCATGCCCAGTTCCGGGCCGCCTGGGTTTGCGCCTTTCCGCCGGAGCCGGGCGCGCCCGCCGGCCCGCCGCATTACCAGCTCCTAATTCTGATGGATCCCCGCGACGAACGGCTTTTCCACGATTTGAACATGACGCTGTCCGCCGCCGAGCGCGACCAGACCGGCCCCAAGACGGGGCTGGGTCTGGTGGATGAAACCGATGCGGATTATATTGCGAGCCTGTTCCGACAGGCACCGGCATTTTTTACAGCAGCGGATTATCGGCACCCGCCGGGCGCGTCGGTTTGAGATTTCCTCCACACCTGAAATTTGTTTGTCTCCGGCGGCTTTCGGGAGCAGAATCGCCTCCATGAGCACGCCGAAGAAAAAACCGCTGCGCAAACCCGCCCGCAAACTGCGGACATCTGCCGACCCGTTGGCCGACTGCGCCGCCGAGCTCAAGGACTTGCGCCAGCTCTGCGGCCAGAATGTGCGGGCCTGGCGCGAGCGGCGCGGGCTGACGCTGAAACAGTTAAGCCAGCGCTCCGGCGTCACGCCGAGGACCATTGACCGCATCGAGCACGGCGAAAGCGAATCACGAACGACCACCTTGTGCTGGATTGCCGAAGCCTTGGAGATCAAATGGTGTCACCTGTGGAAAGGTGATAAACCGATTTTTAAGCGGATGTGGAAAAAGCGGGGCTGGCGGCCGCGCGCCTAAAGCCTCACGCCACTTGATCAAATCGCATGAAAACCCGGCGGCATCACAATAATAAAGGTCAAAGCCAGGTTCGACGTGGTAAAACCCAAAGCCAAGTCCAAAAAATCGCACGCCGGTTAAAGCTGAAATATCTACCCTGAATGTTCCTTGGGAATTGTGTGCCATCGGAGAGGCAAAATGCTTTTAGCCACAGATCTTCCAAATTGATTTTGACCCCGCCCAATTTCCGGCGCACAATCGCCCAAACTTCATGGCAAAGGGCAACTCACATAAACAGACGGATGGCTCCGCGCTCGACTTCGAAGCCCAGCTCTGGGCCGCCGCTGACAAGATGCGCGGGCACATGGATGCCTCGGAATACAAGCACGTCTGCCTCGGCCTCATCTTCCTGAAATACATTTCCGACGCGTTCGAGGAAAAACGCGAGCAACTGCTGTTCGGCTTCTCCGATCCCAAGAGCGAATGGTTCATCAAGGACGAACCGCAACGCGCTGACGCCGCCGAGAATCGCGACGAATATCTCGCCGCGAACGTCTTCTGGCTGCCGCCGGAAGCCCGCTGGCACACCATCAAGGCCAAAGCCAAGTCGCCGGAGATCGGCAAAGTGATCGACGATGCGATGGGCGCGATTGAGCGCGAGAATCCCGCGCTCAAAGGCGTGCTGCCGCGCGATTACGCCCGGCCCAGCCTCGACAAGGTCCGGCTCGGCGGACTCGTGGACATCATCAGCAACATCGGCTTCAACGAATCGGCGGCGAGGTCCAAGGACGTGCTCGGGCGCGTCTATGAATACTTCCTCGGCAAGTTCGCCAGCGCGGAAGGCAAGGGCGGCGGCGAGTTCTACACCCCGCAATGCGTCGTGCAGGTGCTCGTCGCCATGCTTGAACCCTACAAAGGCCGCGTGTTCGATCCCTGCTGCGGTTCGGGCGGCATGTTCGTGTCCTCGGAAAAATTCGTGGAAGAACACGGCGGACGCGTGGGCGACATCGCGGTTTACGGGCAGGAATCCAACTACACCACCTGGAAACTGGCGCGGATGAACCTCGCCATTCGCGGCATTGACGCCAATCTCGGCCCGCGCAACGCCGACAGCTTCCGGGCGGATTTGCATCCCGACCTCAAGGCCGATTTCATTCTCGCCAACCCGCCGTTCAACATGAGCGATTGGGGCGGCGAAAACCTGCGGCAGGATGTGCGCTGGAAATTTGGGATGCCGCCGGTGAACAACGCCAACTACGCCTGGATTCAACATTTCATCCATCACCTCTCGCCCGTGGGCGTGGCGGGATTCGTCCTGGCGAACGGTTCAATGTCCACGCAGACCTCGAACGAAGGCGAGATTCGCAAGGCATTGATTGAAGCTGACCTCGTGGATTGCATGGTCGCGCTGCCCGGCCAGTTGTTTTTTACCACGCCAATTCCCGTCTGCCTCTGGTTTCTGGCCCGTGACAAAAAGAATTCCAAGCGCCGCGACCGGCGTGGCGAAACGCTTTTTATTGATGCACGGGGAATGGGTGTGCTCATTGACCGCATCCATCGGGAATTGACCGCTGAAGAAGTTGGCAAAATTTCCAATTGCTATCATGCCTGGCGTGGTGACAAGGACGCGGACAAATACGCCGACATGGCCGGCTTTTGCAAATCCACCAAGACCGAAGAAATTGCCACGCACGGTTACGTCCTTACACCGGGACGTTACGTTGGGGCAGAAGAAATTGAAGAAGACGCCGAGCCATTCGACGAGAAGATGAAACGGCTGACGACATTGCTCGAAGATCAATTTGCCGAGTCCGCGAAATTGGAAAAGATTATCAACACAAACTTGAAAGGGTTGGATTACAAATTTACACCACCCAAAAAATCACCATGATTGATTACGACAAACTTCAAAAGTCGCTCAAACATCTGGAGCAGCAGTTTGAGAATTACCAACGGGCGCAGGATCGGAAAGAACTCGTCGAGATTGATCGTGAAGCCATTGCGGAATCTGTCATCCATCGTTTCGAGACCTGCTTCGATACTTTGTGGAAAGACCTCAAACGCTATCTCACCGAAGAAATCGGCTTGGCGGAAGTTCCCAACAATCCCAAGGCGGTTTTGAGACTTGGCGGCCAGAATGATCTGTTTGCCGCCTCCGTGGAACAGTGGCTGAAGTATTGTGACGCCCGCAACAATTCCGCCCACGATTACAGCGGCGAGAAAGCCGCGGTAACTCTTTTGATCGTGGGTGACTTCATTGAGGACGCCATCGGCCTCTACCAAACCATGACCAAAACCACTTGGGAATGACCCCGGCGATTGACATCACTACTGCCCAGCGCAAAACGCTTCTCACTCTTCTGCGCCAGTTCATTCCCGGCGTCCTTGTGTGGGCTTATGGCTCGCGCGCGAAATGGACTGCGCGCCCGAATTCCGACCTTGATCTCGTAGCCTTCACCACGCCCGTGCAAAACCCGCGCGTTTCCGAACTCAAAGAGGCGCTGGCCGAGAGCAATCTGCCTTTCCCAGTGGACGTGCATGTCTGGGATGAAGTGCCGGAACGCTTTCACAAAATCATTCGTAACGAATATGTCGTGCTTCAAGAGGCGGAGGAAAAACAGTTGCGCAGCGTGAGCGAGTGGCGAGAAGGAACTATCGCAGACGTTGCAGCACCGTCGAAGAATGCGCTAGTCGGTGGTCCGTTCGGTTCTAATTTGGTTTCTCGTGACTATACTCCTTCCGGCGTGCCTGTGATTCGCGGGCAGAACATGGGCTTTGGAAGATGGGTCAGCGGAGAATTCGTTTTTGTCTCTGAAGACAAAGCCGAAGACCTCTCGGCGAACATCGCTAGACCCGGCGACTTGGTTTTCACTCAACGCGGGACTCTCGGCCAAGTGGCCATTGTTCCCCCAGCATCGTTTGACCGTTACATCATCTCGCAGAGTCAAATGAAGCTGACGGTTGATCCAGCGAAGGCTGACACAAAATTTCTTTTCTATTTCTTTACGAGTGAGGAACAGCAAGATTACATCCGACGCAACGCTATTCAAACAGGCGTCCCACATACGAATCTTGGTCATCTACGAACCACGCCGTTGCTGCTTCCTCCACTTCCTGAACAGCGTGCGATTGCTGCGGTGTTGGGTGCGCTGGACGACAAGATTGAGTTGAACCGGCGGATGAACGAGACGCTGGAGGCGCTGGCCCAGAGCCTGTTCAAATCCTGGTTCGTGGACGCCACCCAATCCGCCCTCCCCAAAGGCTGGCGCGAAGGCGTAATAGCAGACTTGGGCGAAATTATTTGCGGCAAGACACCACCGACTTCCGACCCAGCAAATTACGGAACGGATATTCCATTTGTCACAATCCCCGACATGCACGGGAAGATGTTTGTTACGCGAACTGGAAAATCCTTGTCACAACAAGGTGCAAATACACAACCCACGAAGACTTTGCCGCCATATTCAATTTGCGTTAGTTGCATTGCGACGCCGGGCCTTGTCATTTTGACCAGTCAACCTTGTCAAACAAATCAGCAGATCAACAGCGTCGTTCCTAATACCGGTTACTCACCTTTTTACTGCTATTTTGCGCTTAGAGAACTTTCGGGAGAAATTCGCTCGCGCGGAAGTGGAGGCTCGGTCACAGCAAATCTCAACAAAGGTGACTTCGCCAAAATTCCCATTGCGTTACCACCCGTAGAACTCTCGAAGCAGTTTCAGGAATTAACCGAACCTGTTTTCAAAAGGATTCTCTCAAATGAGCACGAATCCCGCACCCTCGCCGCGCTGCGCGACGCGCTGCTGCCGAAGCTGCTGTCGAGCGAGTTGCGCGTGCCCGCCAAACTTGGTTCACTGGATTTATGATCCGTTCATTTGACGAACCTGCCGGAAATAATCCGCGCGCTTCCAGCCCGCGTTCGCTGCTGCGCTCCATTGAACGGGCGCTGGCCGCCAAATCCAATGAGCCGCCGGACCGGGCGCAGGATTTGTTTTACGAGGCCATGGAGGCGCCTTCGGAAGCGGAGGAACTCAAGCTGCTGGAAAAGGCGTTGAAGCT
>Ga0302281_10003853_pt1 | contig 10299 bp, 12 predicted proteins | sample III_Fen_E1_2_FD_198762 | JGI IMG/M metagenome (GOLD analysis project Ga0302281, IMG submission 198762) | Peat permafrost microbial communities from Stordalen Mire near Abisko, Sweden - III_Fen_E1_2 | ecosystem: Environmental > Terrestrial > Soil > Wetlands > Permafrost | place: Sweden: Abisko...
AGGGCTGGGCCCTGTCGCCGGCTTATGACCTCAATCCCGTGCCAGTCGATGTTCGCCAACGCATACTGACAACGAAGATCTCGCTGGACGATGGCACGTGCGATATCGGCTTGGTGCTATCGGTCGCCGAGTATTTCAGCTTGGCGCTTGCGGACGCAAAGCAGATCATTAGGGAAGTGGCTCACGCAACGTCCGCCTGGCGCGATATGGCCAAGCAATATGGCGCTCCGCCGGCCGAAATCCGGCGCATGGAAAGCGCTTTCGAGCATGACGACTTGAGAAACGCACTGTCCTACTAGTCAGGAACATCGCCGCCATGATGGTGTTTATTGATGAGGGAGGGCATTTTACCGAGAATGCTGGCACCAGCGTCCTCTGTGCGCTGTCCATTCCCAGCGCTGCCGTGGATAACCTGCGGCATGAACTGACGGAGTTCACCCGAAACTGGCCCCGAAAGGATAACGAACTGAAAGGCGGATTGGTGACGCCCTTCAAGCTCGCAGCGCTGGTGGGTGTCCTGTACCGTCATGATGCGCTGCTGCATTGTATCGCTTGCGATGTGTCGCGAGACGACCAGGGGGCAATTTCACTACACAAACAACGGCAAGCAGAGGGGATCACAAAGCACCTCCCAGACGATTATGCGCCAGCGGTCAAAGCCGAAATATTGGGATTGCGTAAGACGCTCGAACAGCTTCCAAATCAGCTCTATGTACAATATGTGCTTTTGAGCGACCTTGTGATGCAGGCGGCTGAGCAATCCGCGATGTATTTCGCGCAACGAACGCCAGAAGAGCTTGGGCAATACGACTGGGTCATGGATGCGAAAGATCCAAAGCGGGTCACCACCGCCGAGAAATGGTGGAAGGACACGATCGGCCCTCTCGGCGAGAGCAAAAGCCGGCAGCGGCCATTCATGAAGGTAGACGATCCCAATTTCGATTATCGTCACTTCATTAAACAATTTGAGTTTGAAACGGATCTGTGGTGGCCAGACCGGCCTCGGGAACGTGTACGTGGTGTTGACATTAAAAAGCTCATCACCGACCGCGTGACCTTTCCTGACTCCCGCTCAGATATCCTGTTGCAAGCGGTAGACGTCCTCGCGAATTACATGCGGCGCGTCCTAATCGGCGAAATCGCAGACGAAGACGTTTTCCAATATCTTGGCAGGCTGCAGCTTCTGCGCCGTCAAAACGATCGACTGCAATGCTTTGAAATGGCGGCTTTTCAAGATCAGCCAACCTCCCGCCCGGGGCTCGGCCGAATAAGTTCGAGCATGGCAAAAACTGCGCGGATCATGCTAGTACCTGGGAGGTAGCCGCCGACGCCAAAGCGGTCGAGTTGAGTTTCTTAAAAGCCGCAATTTATCAACGAGAAGTCGATTTGCTGGTTCAAACGATTGACGCGCACAATCGCTTCACGAACGGGTCCTAATCAGGCTGTCAGAGAATAATCTGTATGCTAAGGTGAGCCTGTGTGCGGGGGAGTGGCTTCGGCCACTAGTTCACTATTTTTGGTGGACTTGACTCAGAAAGCGCAGCTAACGCTGGAGCTTTTTCTATCCTCGTCAGAGGAAATATGATGCTTAGACTATTGCCTCGCACACACCATTTTTTCGAGGGCGGTGATGACTACCGATACATTTGAACAAAAAAAGAATTCTATATGGATCACAAGCCATTCTAGGATGGTGGGTGAAACCCGTTATCGAACATACGACACTGTCTCGAGTTTTCTGCTCAGTTGGTTGTCGTTGAGTGTTCTGGCATGGGCCGTAGTTCATAGTCCACAGCCCCCAAGTCCATTCCTTGATACGTACACTGCATTGCTTTCGACGTTTGTATTCGCTTTTTCAATCATAACCTTCGGGTTTCGTTTTGGCGAAACCGCAGTACTTCATCGAGAGTGCTATCTCAGGCTTGAAAGGCTAATTGCTTGTGAAAAAGACGAGGAAATACTCGTGTGTCAGTATCATGAGATACTCGCGGCGTACGGCAATCATAGCAATAAAGATTTTGAAGCCTTGGTACTCCAGCGGACGTTGTTCACAGGCCGCGAAGTAAGGGGCGGTGACAACAAAACAATAGAATGGACCACTGCTATGCTGGTCAAATATGCGCTCCGCAATGGGTCGTTTTGGCTAGGAGTTCTAGTGGTATTTGCTATGGGGGTTGTGCCCTACTATTTCATCCTGAAACGCGTATGAGTGCCCCTTCGTTAGCAACGAAGGTGTTTAAAGCGCACTTCAATAAAGCTGTTCTGCTTGAACTTTCAAAAGTCGCTTTTGCCAAGGGCGCGTCTGTGGGACGGGATGGCATTCGGCTTAAGGCTTTTGAAGAAAAACTTGACGAAGAAATCGATATTATTTTGCGCAAGGTGAGAGCCTGCAGCTATCAATTTACCAGCTACAAAGAAAAGCTAATATCAAAAGGCCCGGACAAAAAACCGAGGCAGCTATCGATACCAACGGTTAGAGATAAGCTTGTACTAAAAGCTTTGGCGCGAGTCCTCGCAGAGCTTTTCCCTGGTCTGGTCGCACTGCCTCACGGGACGATTAAAAAAGTCCACGAGGCGTCGCGCACGCGCGATGCAACGGACCTTTATCTCCGACTCGACATTGAGAACTATTATCCTTCAATCAACCACAAACTCTTGCTACGCATTCTTCGACCGAAGATTGGCTGCAAACAAATCAAATACCTGATCCTGAATGCGCTTCAAACGCCTACAGGTAGGAAGAAGACAGAGGTCCTCAACTCGCTAGGAGTGCCTCAGGGGCTAAGCATTTCAAATATACTCGCTGCTATCTATTTGACCGATATAGATCAGCTGATGAGCCATCATCATGGGATCAGCTATTTCAGATACGTTGATGACATGCTGTTGATCGGTACGCCGGCGGAGATTGGTGAATTCGAAAAGTCTGTGCCAAGGCTTTTAAAGAAAACTCGCAAGCTATGCTGCCACAAAGTAAATGACGGGGGTAAAAGCACGAAGGCCCCATTGACTACCGGCATTGAATATCTTGGGTACAAGTTCTGCCGTGATCTAATCGAGGTTCGCCGCTCATCTCTGAAAAAGATGTTTGCAAATCTCATGCAGAATATGACCGGCTTCAAATATAAGAAACAACCCTTCGACAAAACTCTTTGGAGGCTGAACCTAAGAATTACGGGGTGCCAACTTAAGGGCCGTCGAATTGGTTGGTTGTTCTTTTTTTCTCAATCGAAAAATATCAATCAGCTGCAACACCTGGATGCCTTCCTTTCGAAACAGGTAAAACGGCTCATATCTGCAGAGAATACGAAAGGGATTAAGCGTTTCGTGAAGGCGTACCACGAGATCAAATTCAATTTAGAAGCCACGAGTTACATACCCAATTTTGATACGATGAATGACGATCAAAAGAGGGAACAGATTTCAATCCTTCTGCCTAAGAAAGCGGGCACACTCGGGCTGCTTTCACCGGAGGAGCTGGATGATTTGTTTCAGAAAGCCGTGAGCTACGAAATCTCTGATTTGGAGAAGGACATGATGGAGGTATTTTCGTAGCGCGCGATTTTGAACGGCTATTGCGGAGTTCAAAGTGTGGGAATGGGCTTGAATTGTATAAGCGACATCGTTCCTTCGTCGCAGCTGCTTTTGCCCACCTTTAAGCCGGACTAGTTTGTCCGGCGATAGCGAGAGAGGGCGTCTTAGAACGTCGATAAAGCGGTTCCGGAAAAATTCAAAGCGATTTTACATAATGCGACTTAGGCGATGCGATTTTCTCAATATGCTGTAATTGCCCGCTCTCTAAAAGAGGCCGATTTCTGCCGCGTAATCAGCTACTGACCGACAACCCAGCGGCCATCCGTGAATTTATCCGGCCTACAGTTGCTATTCGGGCCGCTTCCACAAAAAACGTAATCGAATGAACCACTTTTAGGCAAAGCGGCGCGCCTTTCCCATGCCCGGTCCACACGCTGGTACTGAACCCCTCTATAGTGTCGGTGATAGATATAAGCGGATGAAGAGCTTGCAGATGCTAATGCAACGGCAAAGAAAGCTAATACCCGCGACGTTAGAGCGATGGCTGCGGCACCTCGGATAAGCAGGTGCTCCATCTATCAATCCTATCGGACATACCTGAGGCTGATTTCGCCGATACCGGCTGCAACGTTCAAACCCGTATTGCCTTGAACGCTGAGCGGCTGCAAGGCGATCGATTTGTCGAACCCACCGACCAAAACATTTGCGCCGGCGCCGACACCAACTGTGGCGCTGGCGGTTGCGCCAACATAATCACCATCCAGGGACCCGGGATGAACATCTGATGACGGTGCAACTACATCCCAGACGAGGACGCCACCCTCTGTATATCCGATGTCCACACCGAACTTCGATATCGAACCCACATAGTGGACGGCATGACGATCGTTCTGGCGGAATGTACAATGAAGATCCTTGGAGGATCCGAACACGAAACCCCATCCGCTTGCCACATTGCATGTCAAAGAACCAACGTTGATACCGTGCGGATCTGCCTGAGCCGGTAGGGCCAAAGCCAGTGCACCGATCATGGTAGATAAGGTCAGCGCCGTTTTCATATTTTTCACGTAAGGTATCCTTATAATTTATGGGACTAGCTCAATGGCTGGCCAATGTTACAATGTCATTTCTTTGCAGTTATGCCGGCGTTCATAGGAACTCTCTCGTTGGCAATGTCGAAGCGAACGCCATTTTCCGCATGCAACAATGCGGTGTTGGCTTCATAATATTTTCCGTCGTCGATCAGGTTTGCCGCTTTGTCAATATCGTTGGTCGTCATAGCTAGCGGCACGACTGCAATGGTGAAATCAACATTAATACCTACCAGCTTGAGCTTATCCGCCGCACCCTTGCGGTCACCTTGCTTCAGGCTGTTGTTTGCGTCAGCCATGGCGGCCGTTTTTTGAGGGGATGCGGTATAGTTCTCATCCAGCATCATTTGGCCATCGACAGGCAGCCACGCAATCGGGGTCGAGTCCGCGTGCGGCGTTGAAGCCATGCTTTTCGGTCCGCGCAGTTCGGATTCAGCCTTTGTGAAAATCGTGTCGTCCGTCTTGGCCAAGCCAATCGCGGTTTTAGCGTTTGCAATCTGCGTCTTGGCATCACCAGGTTTGGCATTAAAGATCGCGAGACGGGTCAGCTGAATGTCGCGATAGGCCTTCGCGCCTTGGACAGAAAGCTTCCCGAAATCGGCGGTGGCTGTTTACCCAGCCTGCAAAGCTCCAGGCGGCTGACTGGCTTGTTCAGCTGCATAAGCACCAGCAGTTAGCGCTGCGGTGACCAGCAAAGCGAGTGAAAGGGTTGTATAGGTTCGCATATCCGTCTCCAATCCAAAGGATGGCGGGGGAATGCGTTTCCAGCGTCATCAGGTTACTATGTTTACACAACTCTTTCCACAGTTAGTACGTTGCATGACACTTTCGCCAGCTTGGTGCCACCGCCTCGATGGTGCTGTCATCATCCTTCAACGTGTCCGGCGATAGGCCTTGCATCGCGAATGGGCATACTTTCCAATTCTGGGGTCGACGGTTCGGAATCTACTCATCCGCAACCACTCCGTCTTTGTGCAGTAGTAGGATCCATATCAATTTCTTGCTAAAGAAGGCACTCAAAAGTGCCTAACTAGATCAGCGACGCAATCCGCTTTCAACTGGCTACCTCGTCTGAGAAAGCACCTCATCATAAGCGTGAGCAAATAATGCTCGGATTCATAGAAGCGACGCGGTGCAGTCAGTGCGATATGATGCCATGACAGCTTCTATGAGTAGATTCCGAAGCTGTCCTTATCTACGAACCCCTCTATTCTGATAACCAGAACAGACTCTCCCCATATATTGCGCTCCCCGCTTCAGGAAGACGCCACCATCATGGGCCAAGCGCGAGGTGCCCAATGATAAAGCATACATCGCAACTCCGTGGCTATGCCGTTCATGTCAATGATGGCACTATCGGAACTGTCACCGACTTCCTGTTTGATGACGCCACGTGGTTCGTTCGCTGGCTGGTGATCGACACCGGAAACTGGTTGCCCGGCCAAAACATCCTTTTGCCTCCGTCTGCGTTGGTGCATGTCAGCACAATCGAGCGCTATTTCCGCTTTGATTTGACTAGGCAACAGGTCAAGGACAGTCCTGATGCGGATACTGAACGGCCTGTGTCGCGGCAACAGGAAACGAATATCTATGACTATTACAGCTGGGGCCCATACTGGGGCGATGGTTCCTTTATGGACGTAATGGGTTATGGGGGGTTTTTGGGCGGCTCTTTGGCGCCGCCGCCGACGGCAGACTCAATGAGGCGAGAAAAGCTAATTAACGACGCTCAGCGGAAAAAATGCGATCCAACACTGCGCAGCGTCAAAGAGGTCACCGGATACCATATCCACGCCGGCGATGGCGAAATCGGGCACGTCGAGGATTTTCTCGTCGAAGATAAAACCTGGGGCATTCATTATCTGGTCGTCGATACCAAGAACTGGTGGCCTGGAAAGAAAGTGCTAATCTCACCAATGTTGGTGCGAAACATTGACTGGTCGGAAAGGCGGGTAAGCCTGCTTGCAGATCGTCAGAAGATCAAGGACAGTCCGCCATACCATTCGTCGACAGCCGTTGATCTTCCCTTCGAGAAACGCGTTCATAACCACTATGCCGCTTTCCGCTAGTCAGAAAGACGTAACTGGCACCTGCGGAAGCAACTGCAAACTTGGATTGAATACTGAGATTTTAACTGGCAATTACCAAGGACGTGCCCACCAACATGGATGGGATCGACTATTTGCAAGCGGCCGACCACGTCTCGACCTTTCGTGATGTGTGCGTTATGCGGCTCCGGTGACTTCCCCGGATGCCGCGGCCGCCCAGATCCACGAGGCCATCTCGGCGGCCTATGCGATGCGGGGCGTGGCCCTTCTCAACATTCCCATAATGTTTTTGGTGCCAAAACTTCCAAACCAGCCCTGAGTCCGGCGCCTTGGTGCGCCCCGGGAGATCGCGCCGGACCCAATCGATATCGATGCTGCTGCGGCGCTGATCGATCAGGCCGAGTCTGTCGTCCTGCTTGTGGGTTAGGGAGCCCATCCAGCCAAAGCTGAAGTGCTCGCACTTGCCGCTTTGATTTCACCCAAAGCGACTAACGGTGCGTGAGGTGCGTGGCCTGGTCGAAGCGGCCCCTAACTAGGGACGCAAATTCAAGGGACGGCGAACGCTATCTCGATCAAGGAGCAAGGTCGAGCTGAACTCTGACGCCATTGCTATTCTTATGTGCGTTGCCTCGAATATTTGTTCGAGACCCACGTCCACTCTTACAGAACGGTATTTTGGCTCATGCACTTCGATATCGAAGACGGTCTGATCACTGAGTACGACATTGGACCATTCTGCTGTGCGGCACGGCGCCAATCCAGTGAGCGCCAATAGCCCGGAATCGAAAGCCAACGCCGGGCCTCCCGCCGAGCGATTATAGGCCATGCTTCCTATGGCCGTTGCGACTAACACACCGTCGCCGGCGAAATTCGCTATCCGTTCGGCGCCGTCGATAAGTATACGCAATTTAGCCGCCTGCCGCGCCTGGCGCATGACCGCAATCTCATTGAATCCCAACGCAATGAAGGTGGTTCCATGAATGTCACAAATTGCGGCTCGGAGTGGATGAAACGTGATGATCTGAGCCGTCTCCAACCGTTCGCGAAGTCCATCAACGCAAAAGCGGTTTCCCAGAAAGCCTACAGAACTGCCAACACGCATGGCAAATATCGCCGTCCCTCCGGCAGGCATCGCCATGTGTAGGGCCTGGAGAGTGGTGCCATCTCCGCCAATTGTCACAACATAATTGGCCGTTGAAAGGTCTGCTTGACCGTATTGGTCACGCAGGCGCTTTAACGCGTGTTGTGCTTCCGGCCTGCCGGAAGCGAAGAAATGGATCTGGAGGGGACGCATTATATTTCGGCCTTAACTTACACTCCGGTTTTTACGGAACAACTCCGTGAACGCGAACGCACCGCGTTTGGCGAGAGTGCCGTCGCTTTAGCGTTTCGATAAGCACGTCGTCCCAGACCCGCACAGAGGGCCAATTTGACTAATTCTCTGTCTCGGCTGACGAGCAGTACTCACCAGTTCCGTGAGAATGTGGCGACGACAGACGTTTCAGTGCCCGGCGACAAATTCGCGGCTCAGAAGTAGATCATATAGAGAATGACGCCAACGATGACAGCCAAGCCAAGGCTGATGCCAAGGACATAGCGTGAATGTCCAGTGGTCTCGCCCTCTCGGGCTTCATTAGTTGTCAGCTCTGTGTGCTTGCCAACGGTCTTCATAGCGTCCTCCACTGAATCGGATGGTCAAAGCCGATTGGTTTGTGCAGCAGCAAGGCCCTGTTCAGCGACCTCCCACCGCAAGTATTAATTCGTTTCGATCACCTTCTTACTTTGCCGTGCTCCAAATGTCGGCCTTGCCCCGCCTCCCAAAGCTTGAAAACATCAAGACATTGAAGCCAGGCCATAGGACCCAGTCCCATCAACTGTACCATTGGTTTCTGGCAAAGTGATTCATGTGACGTCTACTAATTGACTGCAGCGCCTGACGAACAAAACGCCTGCTTTAGCCCATCGGGCAGTTAGAGCCCCCGCAGCCGCAGATCGTCATTATATTTGTGCACTTTCTTCTCATATATGGGATCAATAGTTGCCGACGGATCATACTCGGCACTGCCTTTGACGGTCTTCCGATCGGCGCCCAGGTTTACCAGCCTGTCCGTCCATCGAATGGAGTGAACCGCCAGAGGCGAGACCAAGACTTTGTTCCCCTGCCACCACATCCCGGTATCAACAACGAGGTAGTGCACGCTCCAATCGTCATCCTCAATGAGGAAATCCGTTACGTGGCCCACTTCGCCATCGCTCGCATGAACTCGGTATCCGGTGACCTCCTTAACGCTGCGCAACGTCGGGTCGCACTCGGCTAACCGCGCATCGTCGATGCTTTTTTCCCGCTCCAGCGCTGCCAGCGAGGGCGGTGTCGTCATTGGACCACCGGCATAGCCTCCCAGCCCGACCATACCCATATAGGAACCGGCGCCCCAATAGGGAGCCCAGCCATAGTAGTCATAGATATCGGCCTCATGTTGACGCGACACAGGGAGGTCGGCGTCAACGTCAGGACAATCCTTGACTTGCTGCCGGGTTAATTTGACGACGAATTGGTACCCGATGTGATTTACGCTTCCCAAGGCCGACGGAGGCAGAAGAACCTTCCGGCCGAACAACCAGGTGCCGGTATCGATCACAAGCCAGCGGACGAGCCAAGTTGCATCCTCAAAGAGAACATCGCTGATTGTGCCTATAAGCCCGTCGCTCGCGCGAATCGCGTAGCCGTTAATCTGTGACTCATGTCTAAGCATTCATTAATCCTGTGTGCGATGAACACCCCTGCGTCCAACTGCTCAGAGTCACGATCGGCGGCTAGCTACCACGATTACCGGCCCCGATATTCTCGAATTCTCTGCTTTCACGGCATCGTTACTCTAAGTCGAATGTACGCTTGCCCTTCGAGGGCGATGATCACAATCGCTCACATTACAAAGATTATTAGTGCCTTTGGTGGGAGCGCCCGAGTTATATGATACCGTGTCGCTCGGGCACTTTCGTCTGCTTGGCAGGCGGACATGTCTCTGGCTTTGGATGCCGTAGACACTTCGTTTCCCTGAGGGAACACCGTGCGGAAGTAGCATCGGCAAGCCAGCGAGCAGCCTAAACGGATTCGTCATAACCGACGCGGCGCTGCTAGAGCTGGCCACAAAGGCTGACGCTTTCTGAATTTCATGAACGGATTGCGTGGCGACATTGCTGATTTCACCAGCTAAAGCAACTTTGGCCGTGATCCCCCGCTCTGAAGCACTTTTTCGGTATTCAGCCATCGCCGCTGTAAAGGTTCCATGTGCGTAGCGCGAGGAACTTCCAGACACGGTCACATTTGCACATTGCGCATCCCAAAAGCGGTCTATCGTCAAACGACCGGAATGGGCATCATCATGAAGACACTGATTGCAGCAGCAACAATAGCCAGCGCGTTGACAGTCACAGCACCATTAGCAGCGGCTACGATGGCACCTCATCGTTCAGATATGAGCTGTGAAGAGTTTTTAACGCTCGACAATGTGACCAGACCTAAAGTGGTCTACTGCGCGGAGGGTGTAAAAACAAAAGGCAAACCCAACGACGCGGTCATAGACATTACATCTATCGATCAACTTGTTCCCATTGTTGTAGAACAA
>Ga0302281_10003859_pt1 | contig 10294 bp, 7 predicted proteins | sample III_Fen_E1_2_FD_198762 | JGI IMG/M metagenome (GOLD analysis project Ga0302281, IMG submission 198762) | Peat permafrost microbial communities from Stordalen Mire near Abisko, Sweden - III_Fen_E1_2 | ecosystem: Environmental > Terrestrial > Soil > Wetlands > Permafrost | place: Sweden: Abisko...
GCACCAGTGTAGCAAAGCCGCTCCACCGCGTTGAAGCTATCAGATGTCCGGCCTTGCGTCGCCAGCCACGCATCAATCAAGGCGTTGCCGAACCGGTCGGGCAGTGAATCCGCCAGCAGGCCGGGCAAACCATGAAACGTATTTGACGGCAAATCCGAAAAGACATATACCCGATCGCTGAGCGGCATCGTGATGGGCGAAACTTCAATCCCGCTCCGGGCGAATGCCGGATCATACTGGAACGCAGCAAACTGGCCTCCGTCCTCCAGCGAAACGGCTCCGATGGTCCGTCCCCAAAGTTGAACTTCGGCCAAGGTCATGGCTTGTCTCCCCACTGCCATTTTTTGGCCGAAGGTTTCGCCGGCTTGGTGGTGGAAGCGCGCTGGCGGTTTCGCCCGGCCATTTTCAGTTGCACGACCGGGCTGGGCACCGGTTCCGGCACGAGCAGATCAAGGCGTTCAATCACATCAAGCACACGGCACACGCGGATGAAGCCGGACAACTGGGTTCCCACCGTCCCCGCTTCCAACCGTTCCACCGTGCGTTTTGCGACGCCGGACTGCATCGCCAGTTGCGCCTGTGTCAGATTGCGTTCCAGCCGGATTTTGGCCAGTCGTCCGCCCAGTTCTCCGAGAATCACCTCGTCCGTGGCTTGTTTTGTTATCTTCATAACACGCCTTTTATGGCGAATAAGAGTCTAAATGTCAAGCAAATCGTCACTAAAGACGAATATTACAAAGCCAACAATTCGCCAATTAGGGCGAATTTGCTGCATTAAAGCGCTTGTTTCGCCACTTGAGGTGACTTGCCGGACGCCGTGACCGACGCGCGTTCGGTCGGCGAACCGGACTCCGCTTCATTTCGCTGCGCCGGCCCACCTCCCGAACCCGCGTCCGTCACGAGCTGGCATCCGCCCGGATGCCGAATAATCGGCGGGCTTCCGTCTGCGGCTCGGCGGCGACGTGGCGCTCGCCGACCGCAGACCGAAGCCGACCGTCATTTTTTCCAATGATAATATGACTCAGCGCCATCCGGTCACGGAGCCTGTGGGCTGTCCAAGGTTTGTCCGGGTGCGGGTCTAACCTGAGAACACCGACCGGGCCAAGGACATCCTGTCCGACTAAATAAAAAACCGAAGTCGGTTAAGACTCCGGCCTTTGTTTCAAAGAATACTTACAATGATTTTTTACCAGCCGACTTGGCCTTCGCCCAGCGCGCCTTGGCGGCGGCAGCTATGCGAGCACGGCCTTCCGCGCTAATCCCGCCCTTTTTTTGGGGTGCCGGGCTGACGGCCTTGACCGGTGCCTTGACTACAGGTTTGGCCTCCTTAATTTTTGACCAACGCGCTTTTTGCGCGGCAATGATACGAGCACGACCGGCGGCGCTCATACCGCCCTTTTTCACAGGCTTAGCCGCAACCACTGCCTTGACCACGGATTTCACAACCGCACTGGGTTTAGATTTGGCAGCGTTGATCTTGGCCCAACGGAGTTTAGCGGCGGCGGCAATTCTTGCTCGTCCAGCCGCACTCATCCCGCCTTTCTTGGCGATTGTGGTGGCGGGAGCCGCGACCGTCACGGCTTCAGTTCCAGATAATTGCGATAGTTGTCTTTCAAGTCCAACGATCTGTTCCTTAAGATCAGCAGCTTGGCGCAGTTGGGCGGGAGTTAGATTGATGATGCTCATAAAAATGGATCAGTCTTACTTGGTGCCAAGAATGGCGTCTTTGGCAGCTTTGGCGACGCGGAATTTCACGACGCGCTTGGCCTTGATCTTGATGGCTTCGCCGGTGGCCGGGTTGCGACCCATGCGCGCGGCACGGTTGACAAGGACCAGCTTGCCGAGGCCGGGAATGGTGAAGCTGTTTTTGGCGTTTTTGTAGGCCAATTGCACGAGGGATTCCAAGACTTCGACGGCTTGCTTTTTAGTGAGGTTGTTTTTGGTGGCGAGTTCCGCCGCGATTTGTGATTTGGTCAGTGCTTTTGCCATAATGTTATATCAGTGTGTTTTGTGTTGTTGTTAGCCGAAACCCCATTAAAGCTGGTCGGAAATGATACGCCAAGGAGAAAATGTTGCATTTATTGACCGTTCGTCTCCAGGCTCATTCAATTCAAAACTCTACGTCGCGGCAGCGCTGCTCAAGTTGATAACTGATTTGCTGGATGACCTGCCCGGAAAGCTGCGCCGGTTCCTTGGCGATGAAGCCGGGAATTTGTTTGCCGCTCAAAACCTTCACGTCCGAATTGGCCTTGAGCGTCACCCACCAACCCGGCAGCGCGACAATCGGCTGGACGGTCACTGGCTTGCCGGTTGCCTTGGATAGCATGGTCGCCAGCCAGCGGGCATTTTGCCGGGCCTGCTCCGGTGCCTTGGCGTCGTAACCAGACGGGAACTGGATTTTGGTGCCGTCAAATTCCGCCTTGTGATCCTGCTCACCGGCTTGGCCCGGCTGCTTGGTGCGATATTTCGTTTCGATGGCAAAGACGCCCGCCGGCCCGACCACCGCATGATCAATGTTACCGTTGCCATCTTTTAGAATATCATGAAAGACCCGGTAGCCGGACGTCGCCAGCGACTGCAACTGTTCCGCCACTGCCTGTTCGCCCAGTAAACCCCGACGGTGATTGTGGATTTGGTTTAATTTTCTCAACGCGACGATGGTGCAGCCAACCGCAATCAATCCAAAGATTATCATTGAAGTGAAGGGCGCCCAAACGTCTGCCGGTCTGGTCTGTGGAAAGATGACGACCAAGACGGAAAACAAAAATGCCGCAATAAACCAGGTCATGAAGGCATCGTTCAAATCTTCGAGTTTGAGTTGGAGGCTGTAACCGGGCGGACGGAGCAATTTTTCCGGTAGCGGTGAACGCTCGCCCTTGCGCTTGCGCCGCCAGCGTTCAAGTGAAACCGCTGCCAGCAAAATCAAAGCCGGAACACAACCGGTCCAGAGAAGGAGTGATTGCCGCATAAGTGGTATCCACGTATTAAGATTACGGCTCAACAAGAATACATTTATCAGCCATTAAATCGTTTTCAACCTTTTTATATTTTACATCTGCTTTTACCGTTCCATCGTGATAACGAACGGTGATTTTCTCGTTGCGTCCGATTTTCTTGCCAAGCGACGAAAGTGCTGGCAATTGTGGCAAGGCAATTTGCAATAAAGATAGCGCCCATGTTTTAATTGCATCCAAAGTCATGCCCCCCAAAAAGGCTTCACTACCATTTTTTTCTGGCAGAGCATCGATAAACTCAACACATTCACGCACCGCACGTTTGAGATCTTCGTCATTCTTCCGAATATTTAGCGCGTTAATTTCATAAACATAAATCATTGCAAAACCACCGACCTCTTCTTGGTTTATTAGAGGTAAATATCTCTTCGCAAATTGAACAAGCTCCAATATATCTTTGTTGTTTTGATTTTTTGTCAATTCATCCAGCTTGAAAGAAAACACTTCCAGGTCCAAATGACTAAAATATTTTGGCTTGAAACCACTTTTTAACACCTCTAAATATTGATCAACATAAGGAATGCGCTTTTGACCTTTTGTGATGTAGCAGAGTAAACGAAGCGTATCAAATCCTGCATCCTGCGAAAGCCCCGCTTTTAGCGGATTGCTTTGAAGAGCAGATTTCGCCAATTCGGCGGCGGTTACCAGCTTGCGTTGGCGCAATGAATGAATGGCAAGTTCATACAAAAGCCCGGACGGGTGTGAAGATGCATCTTCTATTTTGCTAACATATTCGAAAAGAGTTCGAAATACTAGATTGTCCAATTCGTATAGCGTTGCCAGTAATATAAGCAGATGTGCCTTGTTCAAGGCCAATACTTTTTCAGGGTCGGCTGTAATCGGGCGAACATTATTATCTATTAAATACCGGACACAATTAGCAAGCAGTTCGCGCTTCTCAGCTTTAGAAGATGCCAACTGAACTAATTCCAATACGATCGCTGGCCTTTGATCCGGAAGGCAACAATCAATCGCCTTGTCAAAACAACGTTTTGCTTCCCCGGGATCACCTGTTTTAAGAACAGCATTACCAAGATTGACATATGTAGCAGCCAGCGTTCGGGCAAGATCCTCCTTTTTGATTGTTGATCTGCCAATTTCGTAAATAACTTGATTGTAGATCTCAATTGCCTTTGTGTGATCTTTAACCAACATAAAAGACGATCCATAGTTAACAAGCGCGCTTAAATATTTTGAATCTTTCTTTGAGCTTTCTAACACTTCTCGAAACGCTGATTGGCAATCTTGGATTTTATTTAATTGTAAAAAACAAATCCCCAATTTTAATTTTAACTCATAATACAAATCTGCTAAAGACTCTTTGTCGTATTTTACTTGGCAAAGATATTTTACGGCTCTTTGATAATCACCCAAATGATAAGCACTGGACCCAACCCTGTAATAGGTTAAAAGCTGCTCTTCTTCTGGGAGTTCATTTTTAGCTAGGAATTGTTCATATAATGATAGCGCAGCAGCAAACTTATTATTTTCGTAGTTCTCTTGCGCCAATTTGAGAAGCCCTTTTCGCTTTACTCCGACATCATGCAGCCACTGGTCTGATAGTGCCGCCTCGATAACCTTATTTTTTATTGTTACATCTTTATAGCTTTTTCCAGAGCCAATTATGCCACCTAGATAAAGCTTATTCTTAATTTCATCAGAAAGAGTATGCCCACGATTGAATTTAATTTGGGTGATTGCATTTCTTAAATCATCATCGCTTGCAACGAGTTCACGAATATGATCAACCGGAGACTGAATGAAATCTTTCAAATAAAGCTTCTGAACGGTGTGGTCGGCTTCCTCTGGAGTCAGAATATATCCCTTGTGTATTTTATCCTCCAAATCAGCACATATATCCCAAGTTATTCTTGGGTTTCCATTAGCCCAAAAAAATATGCGGTCTTTAACTTCTTTAATTAGATGCAACCCGGCACGGCTTAAAAACTCTTCGTATTCATCGAAGCTAAAATCGTCGAGGTAAATTTTTTCTGCGATATTAAATGGGGAAATTCGTTTATCCTTGATGATTTCGTTAGGTTCAAGAACGCCTGAAAGCACATATGTCAGGTTTTTAAATTGAGGATAGTTTACGCGAGAAAAATAGACGCTTCGGATTTGTGCAAAGACCTTATCCGAAAATGATCCTTTCGCGAGCGAATCAATTTCATCAAGAATTATTATCAACTTCCCTTTTATTGCTGTTAGCAATAGCCGCAACTCGATTTCGTGTTCTTTAAATGCGGCAACAGATGTCTTCCCCCTTATTTCCTGAATAGAAGCTTGGCATGTTTGGAACAAGTCCGGCCTCGTATCAACGGCCGTATCAATAATATGGCGGAAACATTCTCTGTCAGAGGTGAGTGGAATTGATAGGTCGATATAAATAAAAGCGTTTGATTCATCCTCAAGTTCACGTTTAGCATTTAACAGAAGATTTGTTTTGCCCATTTGACGGGCAACCAAGACCGTAGCTGGACGAGCTGCTGAGTCAATAATTAGCTTCAACTGTCGGTCAGCTTCACGACGGACATAAAGTTCTGGCGGAATAATTGTTGACGGTATTAATTTGCGAGAGGTCATACCTTGTTATGAGCAGGACTCTTGAAGAATTCTTTCCAATGTCCAATCAGTTGAATTTCTCCGTTGAAAGAAAGTTTTCAGAATTTGTTTCAAACGACGAGGGCAGCCATCTGCCGCCTGAAGAATCTTTATTTTTTCATCTTTGGTAAGTTTCAGTTTCAAAAGAGGGAGCAAGCTGTTCAGCAACTCGCTGATTTCTTCTTCCCTCCACTTTGACAACTCGATAAATCGAATGTGTTGAGAAAACTTGCCTTGAAACGGCTTGAGATGCGGTTTGGCATTGTCAATCGACGAAAAAATAAACTTTGTCGTTTTAACCTTATGGTTTGAAAGAGAAATCACGATGGCTGCCATTCCATCAACGAATTTCTGAAATTCGGCTGAATCTGCCAAAGGTATTTCGTCGATGTATATGTAGGTTCCACCGACAGCATGGTTTTGGATTGTTTTTTCAATTTGACGCGCCCAAAAGGATTGAGGGTGTTTTCCAGAAATTATCGGTGCACCTAGTAATTCGGCAACTTCACTGTATATTGACCCAAAAAGTTCATCAATTGGATCACCAACGCAGGTTGAAAGGTCAATGGAGATACAGTTCTTGTTTTCCAAAACTATGGCGCGCCGAAGCGCATTTGTTTTGCCTGTTCCTGAGTCCCCCGACACCCAAAGACCTCGGCCATTTAAACCATCACGAATTTTCTGATCCACTGGACGTTGAAGATAGGCAATTTCAAGCCGGCTTTCATAAATTTCGAAAAGAATTTCACTAATATCAAGCCCACCCGGCAACCCTATAGGATTTGTCATTATATCCGGACACCCGAGGGCCTCAAGGCAGCCATTTTGCGATAGGATGTGTTGACAATATGCTACGGCTGATGAGGCGGCAATTAATTGCTTTTGCTTCTTGTTGCGTGCCTTATTGCCATCCGCAAAATCACAGATGCCCTTGACAACTACCCATGGGACATTTTTTTGATGGGCCGCCGCAAAAAGGCCAGCCCCTTCCATTTCTCCACCGTCCGCGTCTGGATAAGCCTTTGTTAAAGCATTTTTAAATTTCGCATTGTCGATCAGTTTTTCGCCCGAAAGTAATGCCGCAGGACTCGCATTAGCCGGTTTCTTATTAGGAAGCAGATAATTCCAATCGTTTGACTTGGAAAACCGATTTAACAGGATGGCACCCGCCACCGGTGAGGCACCGCGTTGCAAGGTGTTTTTTTTTCCAACTCGTTGAACCTCGTATTGATGAATTAATTTAGAAACTAATACATCGCCGATATTTTGCTTTCGTTTATCCATTCCGAATGCGATACCGGCCATTATCACGCCGGCTATTTCCCAGTTATTTAGAGCCTCTGAAACAGTTGACAAAGATGCGCCGGCTGCAACAGATCCCATCTGACATTCGACGTGGATCACGCCTAGATTTCCAATTCGGCCGATATAATAGGTCTGAGCGCCTTTAACTACAGATAAGCAACGCCTACATGGCGGAATCGGACGGAGAATATTATGTAGTGCAGCAGTTTCGACGGGAGTCGCCGTTACAATCAAAAGTTTTGCGCGTTTTGCGATTTCGGCAATTTTTGCTAGGTCTGCTCTCTGAAATTTAGCCATTGGATTTAACGCTGATTCGTGACAACGCTATATTGTAATTGGCGAAAAAGACAGCGCAACGTATTTTGGCGGTCTTCGGATTGATGGTGCCAGATTAACCGAGCCGCCGGCGGCGAAAACTTGCCGCCTGCCCAAATGGTCTGGCGGCATTTCTTGATAGCGCCGATGAGCGCCCCCTTGCTGATGGGCTGGAGGTCGTTGTTCGAGTCGCCCCAGCGCGGAGAAGAGGATTTGCCGAGGGCGCCTTTGCCCAAACCATTGCATGGGAAGCCGATTGAGTTTTGCCGTCCTGATGTTCTGAATTCATGGCCACGTTGCCCGATGGGATTTCCGCCGATGCTACGCAGATGCCCCGGAGGTCAATGGAAAAAGAGACACGAATTGCACGGATTAACACGGATGGACTCGCTCGCGCCCGCTCGCCCGGCCTCCCTTTCCCAAAACGGTCAAGGGAATCAGTGAAAATCCGTGCAATTCGTGTTATTTGGTTCCCGTTCCAATATTCCCATCACGCTATGCCGGCGGCGGTGTTACCACCGGCATTTTTTGATATAAATTGTTCAGTCCATCACCATCATCATCGAGCTTTAAATTCGGGGACCGGTAGGTCGTGTCATATTCCAGCCGGATATCAACACTGTTGGCAATCTTGGCAGCGTCCGGCACCTTGCGGCGCTTGGGAAACAGCCATTTTGGACTCCACGATTCATCTATGGTGTCCAAGGCATTCAAGCTGTCCACCGACAGGTATTCGCCCAGAAAACCATCTTGCAATTCCAGCCCCAGATTTTTCGCCTTATTGATCATCCAGCTCAAAGTGATGTTGGCCAGACCAGTGTCAGGATTTCCCCCGCCGACATCGCAATGCACCCCGGAAAACCAAACCTGCTCCAAAGTCTGGCCGGGAAGAGCCGGGCTGGGGGGCGTCCACAAGGTCGGTGGAAATTCCTGGCGGCGCTCGTCAATGGCCAATGCCTGATACGCATTCAAGACATCGGGATGCAAACCCGTATCCAGAAAAGCATAGTCCGCCTCGACGCCGCCAAAGATGGCCGGAATGCCGAGGGAACCAACAGTGTCCCAAACGCCAACCATTTTTAGCTTGGCATCATAGATGAGTGGATATTTCACCTGAAAAGCGGTGCGCTGGTCTTTGTTGCGATAAGCCTGAAAGGCGTCATTGACCAGCGTGTCATCAAAATTCCCGGTGGGCAGGCCGCAGACCGCAATCATGCCGGCCAGGCTCCGGGCGGTGTAGGCACCCCGGCTGAAGCCAAAGATGAAAATTTCATCATCCCGATCATAGGCATGGGCGATTTTGGTATAACCGTCCTTGATTTTTTGAAATATGCCTTCACCAAAGGCTGCGCCGGTCAGTTGTTCCAGCGGCGTCCCATCGGAGCCGACGCCGGTGTCGTAAAAGGCGATTTGATCGGAAGCGATGGTGAGGCCGTTGAATAACGCGAAAACATTGGTGGCATTTTGTGGAGTATCCCAGGTGCCGTCCGCACAAAAAACAATTCGTTTACTCATATTTTCCCCATGATTTTAACCGCAGCTTCGGTTGGTTAAATACGACCATTTTCAAACCGTGTCGAGAATTTTATTGGAATTATCAATTCACAATACGCCCCAGAGACAATCTTCAGTTGCATTATCCGTTGATTGCCAGATTTGGCAACGCGCGGGCAATACTGCCAAGCTGTCCGAAGACGCGCGAAAGTTTCTTGGAGGAACGCCGGGTGAATTCGTCAATCGGTGATTGACCAATTGGCGCAGGCAAAAACCCCGCCGAAGATTCGTCAATCACTGATTGACGAATCTCGGGTTTGCCAGCCGGTGATTGGGTTTTTCCCGGTGTGGGAAAGAGCTGGTAAAACTGCCGCATCGTGCGGAGCTGAATGACACCAAATTCACGCCCATACTTTTGCGAGAGGTCGTGGGACAAGCCTTCGATCAATTCCTCGCCATAGCCTACCCGCTTTTCTCCGGCCTGCTCCGTGCTCCACAATCCGCCGGCCAATTTCCCAATACGTCGCCGTCATCAGCGTGTTCACCACGCGGACGGGCGCTCGCCGCGCCGCCTCCAGCAATTCACCGACCCCTGAAATCACGCTCTCGTAGTCTGCGGCTTGGCGCTAAATCGTTTTGCTGGCTTTCGGTTTGTCGCTCGGTTTGCTCATAAAACTATTTTTCCCCGCTGATTTTTACCGGATTGCATTCGCTTGGCGAGCCATTCGGCTCGTCGCCGTGTCAGCGATGAAAACCTCCGGGGATGGTATGGCGGCGGCGGTCGCGTCAAGGATCTACGGGTCGCTCGCTTAGACGCTCGCGCGTTCCGTTCCTGCCTTGACCCGCCCGCCGCCGCCGGGGTTTTTGCTCTTAGGTTTTCATCGCCGGGAACTGTCGCTGGGCGACGGGAAATGTGCCGAACGGTGCGTGAGGGTTGCAGCCGCCAGCGAAATTTGTTAAAAATGTTCCCGGCAATCGAAATTACAGCAAATGATGACATAACGACAAATCCATAACTTTTGCGTCGCAACGGCTTAGTCCCACGAGAAAACCGCGAACTTTCACTGGACGAGAGAGCCGCCGAAGCACGCGCCCCATCGGGCGCGGCTTGGCGTGTCTCTCTCATAGGCGCTTCGCGGTGCCTCTCGTGGGGGCGCGTTGAGTCCGCGCCTTTTTTTCCGCCGCCGGTGAATAACTCTGGTTTGGCTTTCCAAACTTTTGGGTGTTGAATGGCGGCGAGCACCGAGGCTGGCCGTTGACAACGGATGCACTGATCATGAAATCCACCATCCAAAAAGACTTCCATCGGAATGGACAACTCCGCGCGGCGGTGCCTATGCGAAATGGCCGGCGTCATGGTATCTGCCGCACTTGGCACAAAAATGGGGTGCTGGCCTCCCAAGAACCCTATCAGGCCGGATTGCCGCATGGGGTCTGCCGTCAATGGAACGAGGCCGGGCGGTTGCTCGGCAAATATAAAATGGTTCACGGCACCGGTGTCCAGCGGTCGTGGCACGAAAACGGCCGGCTGCAAATGGAGTTTTCCACTGTCTGCGGCGAATTCA
>Ga0302281_10003862_pt1 | contig 10286 bp, 7 predicted proteins | sample III_Fen_E1_2_FD_198762 | JGI IMG/M metagenome (GOLD analysis project Ga0302281, IMG submission 198762) | Peat permafrost microbial communities from Stordalen Mire near Abisko, Sweden - III_Fen_E1_2 | ecosystem: Environmental > Terrestrial > Soil > Wetlands > Permafrost | place: Sweden: Abisko...
ATTCCCACTGTTTTTCTGCCCGCACTCGATGTAAGCTTGCAACATGCAATAAAAAATTCTGCATACTGCAAATGCCCCTACACGTTTTTCAAAAAATCGTTAACTGACGAGCCGCGGAATCGTTTATACCATTGCGTTTTGCGCAATTCTAATGCAACTATCATATCGGCACGACAATTGCAAAGTTGCAATACGTCGACCTTGGGAATCGGCTGCTTGCTCGCCACTGGCCTCACCCTGAGTCTCCGTGAGAATGCAAATGCGGAATTCGTGCTTTCCGGTTTTAGCGGGGTAAGCAGTGCTTTCAACAGTAACCTTCACTTGCACGAGAATAATGGCACCGACCTGACCTTCCACGACGCTTCTTATAAAACGCGGGATTTTGAATCACCACTCTACTATGGTGGCCGTTTGACCTATTTTTTGGATCGCCAGTCGCCGTGGGGCTTTGGGCTGGAGTTCTTCCATTCCAAAGTATATCTCGACGAAGGCAGCTCCGTCCACGTGACCGGCACCCGGAACGGGGCACCTGTCAATGATACCGAGCCAGTTTCGAATACTTTCTACGATTTTAATTGCTCCCACGGGCTCAATTATTTGACGGCCGATACCTTCTACCGCTTTTTTCTCGGGCCGCCCGATGGCAAAAGTTTCCTCACTCGGATTCAACCGTATTTGGGCCTCGGACTGGGGATAACCATTCCGCACGTAGAGGTGGAACTCGCCAACCAGCCTCGTTTCGAGGAATACGAATTCGGTGGACTCGGTGTTCAAGCCATGGCCGGAGTCAGTTTTGCGATCACCAAACACATCCAGCTTTTTACCGAATACAAGTTTACCTACGCCGACCTCGATAAACTCGATTTCTCCACTGGCGCTACCAGTGGAAACATCACCTTCAATTCCATGGCCAACCATCTGATTTTTGGCGCCAGCTATCGATTTTAACGGAAAGGCTTTTCCAAACGGATCAAACCGGCGCTTCCGACGGTGTGATCGACAGTTCCAAACGAAAGGAAAGGCGGATGATTTCCACCGCAGACGTGGCTCCAATCTCCTGACCGGTAAGCTGTCGTTGCAATTCGTCTATTCCCGTCAGGCCGTGTCCCTTAAAACTGATCATGATGTCGCCTTCGCGCAAACCCGCCTTTGCCGCCGGACTGCCCGATTCCACATTCAGCACCAGAACTCCCTGGCTTTGTTTCAGGCTGATATGGCGGGCAATGCGCGGATGGATGGGAGCGCTTTGACCGTGGATACCAAGCCACGCGCGCCGCACCCGACCATCTTTGATCAGCCACGCCGCCACAAACTCCGCCGTGTTGCTGGCGATGGCGAAACAAATTCCTTGTGCGGACGGAATCATTGCGGTGTTCACCCCAATTACCTGGCCGCGCGAATTCACCAATGGTCCCCCGGAATTGCCGGGGTTGAGGGCGGCGTCCGTTTGCACAATGTTTTCGATCATCTTTCCCGAATGTGAGCGCATGGTCCGGCCCAGCGCACTGACCACACCGGCGGTAACCGTTTGTTGGAATCCTAAAGGACTTCCGATCGCAACCGCAATCTGCCCGACCCGAACCTGGTTGGAATCGGCGAACTGAATGTGCTGCAGTTCCGGGGCATCGATCCGGATGACCGCCAAGTCGGAATCAGGATCGTCCCCGATCGGCCAAGCAGTATAGGTTTCGCCATTGGCCAAAGTCACTTGTAGATCCCGGGCGGCATGAACGACGTGACTGTTGGTCACGATATAGCCATCGGGGGTGATGACAAAGCCCGAGCCACTGCCTTCCGTCGGACGACCCGATGAGCCGGGAGTGCCGCCGTGATGGACGCGGATATTAACGACTGAGTCACGGGCGTTTTCGGCGACCCCGCTGACGGTTTGGGAATACGCGTCGAGCAGAAACGCATCCGGAAGCGCGGCGGAGTTTGCCGGTGCTTGTAAACCGGCACGAAACTCATTTCCCCCGCTAAGCAAACGATTGCGTTCACCGGGAGCCCGGAGGCCTCGGCCTTGGTAAATACCAGGAATCTTCATAGCAATTGCAATTTACATTCAATCGCGGTTTTGCCAAGTTGCCGTCAAAAATGGGCAATACCCGAGATGTCCTGATGCTTCGAAGACAACCTTGTAAGGAAGAGGACGGCTGATCGACGTAATGATGATGAAATGCTTCAAACATGATCGGGAGGCAAAGGGTATTTGCGTCTATTGCGGTCGAGCCGTTTGCTCGGAATGCCTCGAGAACGACGCCAACCCGCGCCTGACCTGCTCCAAATCCTGCGCGGAGGCACTGGGCGTCGAAGACCGGTCTTTGCAGACGATTTTGCAAAAGAGCGAACAAAGTCTCCGTGCGAGTGCCCAATACTGTTATCTTTGTGGCATTCTATCGTTCCTGGCGGCGCTATTGGCATGGTTTTTATTGCCGTTGCCGTTCCTGGTTTATTTTTGTATTGGCTGCGGGGTGGTTTTACTTATTTCGGGGTTTTTGTACGGCCGCACCGCTAAGAAACAGTCTTCCATTTAGTTTTCAAAATGCCGTGGACGAGCCATATTCATGGCGCGAGTACGGCGGCTGGCCGGGAATGGTACTGTTTCATTGGGGATTTCGTTTGTAAAATGGCTAAAACCCCAAAAATACGCCGAAAAACCTCGTTTTTTATTGCTTAATCACTATTTCAGCCTTTTAATGCAGGGGCACGGACGCTTTTACATTACCAAAACAACAAATTAAAATATGGCCAAATCACTAACTAAATCACAGATCGTCACCGAAATCGCCACGAAGAATAACATCAGCAAGAAGGCAGCGGCGGAGATCATTCAATCGATCGTTGAGCTCGCTTACAAGCAAGCCAAGAATAACTTCACCATTCCCGGTCTCGGCAAGCTGAAGCTCGTCAACCGCAAAGCTCGCATCGGCCGTAATCCTGCCACGGGCGAAACCATCAAGATCGCCGCCAAGCGCGTGGTCAAGTTCAGCGTGGCCAAGGCTGCCAAAGACGCCATCCTCGGGGCGAAATAATTTTGTTCTCATCGATAAAGGCACTCTGATGACCTCAGAGTGCCTTTTTTCATTGGGCTAAATGTGTCATGATTATTCCCCGATGATTTTGACCAGCACCCGCTTGCGGCGGTTCCCATCGAATTCACCATAAAATATCTGCTCCCACGGGCCGAAATCCAGCCGGCCATTGGTAATTGCCACAACGACTTCGCGGCCCATAATCTGGCGTTTCATGTGGGCATCCGCATTATCTTCGCCAGTCCGGTTGTGCTGGTATTGGCTGGTGGGGGCGTGGGGTGCCAGCTTTTCCAGCCAGGATTCATAGTCCGCCAGCAGCCCGTCTTCGGCGTCATTGATGAAAACGGAGGCGGTAATGTGCATGGCGTTGACGAGGCATAGGCCCTCCTGCACGCCGCTACGGCGCACCAGCTTGACCACGGTATCGGTGATGTTGACGAATCCCCGGCGGCCGGGAACCTCGAACCACAAGTGTTCAGTTAACGATTTCATGCTGATGAGATAAATCCAAAACCGGAAAAAGACACGAACGATTTTTATCAATGGGGAAAAAAGAAAAGGGGCCGGAAAAAGTTCCCGGCCCAAGAAAGATTTGATGTTGGTTTTACGAGATCGCCGAGACGGTTTCGGGCAGACTCGGCGACCCGGAGGGATCCTCATTCTTGTGAAACTTCACGCTGACGATCTTGCTGACGCCATGCTCCTGCATGGTCACGCCGTACAGGACATCCGCCATACCGATGGTGCGTTTGTTGTGGGTGATGATGATGAATTGGGAGTGGGCCAGGAAGCGCTGCAGAATCTTCACGAAGCGCACCACGTTGGCTTCGTCCAGGGGCGCGTCCAATTCGTCCAGCACGCAGAAGGGGCTGGGCTTGACCTGATAAATTGAGAAGAGCAAGGAAACCGCCGTCATGGTTTGTTCACCGCCGGAGAGCAAGGAGATGGACTGCAATTGTTTGCCGGGCGGCCGGGCCACGATTTCAATGCCGCTTTCCAATACGTCGTTGACATCGGATAACACCAGATCGGCTTTCCCGCCTCCGAACACTTCGGTGAACATCAGCCGGAAATTATCCCGGATTTTTTCAAAGGTTTCCGTGAACATCTGGCGGGTCTGAGTGTTGATGCGATTGATGACTTCCATCAATTGAGCTTTGGCATTCACCAGGTCATCGTGCTGCTGGCTGAGGAATTGATGCCGCTGCTCCGTTTCCTCGTATTCTTCAATCGCGACCAAATTGACCGGTCCCATTTCATCGATCCGTCCCTGCAAGGTTTCGACCTGTTGGGCTACCGAAGTCCAGTCCGTGGCGGCGCCGGCCGCCGCCATCTGCTCCGGGGTGAGGGTTTCCACCTTCGCGGGACCTTCATCCGCCACGGTGATGGTGATGCATTCACTGCGGATATCTTCCAGGTTAAGGTGATATTTTTGCTGAACTTTTTCCCGGAGGTTTTGGACGCTCATGTTCTTCTGAGCCAATTCCACTTCCAAGGTTCCACGTTGATTCTGCCGATCGGTCAGGCGAGCGCGATTGGATCGGAGCGTTTCTTCGCGGGTGGCGATTTCAGTTTCTTGCGCGCCTTTTTGTCCGAGCAGTTCCGCAGTCCGGGAGCTGACCTGTTCGCGCTCGTGTTGAAGCCTTTCAATGTTCGCGCGGGATTGTTGGATCTCCAACTCAGCCTGTTCCTTGCGGGAAACAAAGGAGGAACATTCGGAACGACGCTGTTCCACGACTTGGGAAAGTTCGCGGATGCGCTGTTCCAGCGCCGATTGCTGCTGGCGGAACGAGGCGGCCAGTTGCTCCTCGGCAGCCATGGCGACTTTGCTTTCGGTCAAGGCGGCGTTGGCGTTATCACGCTGGAGGCGCAGATCTTCCAATTCGGAAGTATAGGTGGCCAACTGTTCCTGGGCGGCCCGTTCGCGCGCTTCCAGCTCGGTCAAACGGACGAGTAATGCGTCCCGCTTTTGGTGTCCTTCTTCCTCCTGGGCCGCGAGATTTTGCACTTCATACATGACCGTCTCAATCTTCTGATGGAGCAGGCGGTTGGAATTCTGCAGCGCCTTGAATTCACCTTCCCGGGTAGCGATGGCCACTTCCTGTTGACGGAGTTCGGTCTGGGCCTGCTGCAAGCTGGCTTGCAGTTCGGTCTGCTCGCTCAATAACGCACCGCGCCGGCGACTGGCGCCCGCGATTTGTTCTTGTAGCGCAGTTAATTCGGCTTGGAGTTCGGCAATCTGGTTTTTGCGACCCAAAATGGAGCTGGGCATTTTGCCGCCGGCGCCATTTTTACTGGAGTAGCCGCCGGTGTAGACACCGTGGCGGCTCAGCAACTCGCCATTGAGAGTGACAAAATCGCAACCCGCATGGCCATTTTGAATTTGGGCCGTGGCAGAGGTAAGATCGCAGGCAATGTAGGTGCGGCCCAACAGAGAACGGATGAGCGGTTCCACCGACGGTTCGGCGGAGATGACGCTGATGGCGTGAACAATCTGACCGCTTTGCAACCCATTTTGAATGGCGGATTCCCCCTGGCCGGGCGCCATTTCGCCTTCGAAAGCGAGCTGGCGGTCGTCCTTATAATGAATGGACAGGGCAGCCACGCTCGCCCGGCCGGACTTATTGGTGTTCAAATCCGCCAAAATATCCTGGGCCGCCTGGGGCTGTTCGGTCAAAACCAATTGCAGGTGGTGGCCCAAGGCATTTTCCACCGCGGTAACGAACTGATCCGGCACGCGGATGCGATCGGCCAGTGAGCCGATGACCGAGCGCGATTGGCGCAGGGCGGCAACCGCCCCGGCATCAAACCCTTCGTGGGAACCTTCCAACTGCTCGAGCACAGTGAGGCGCGAACGTTTTTCGGCCTGTTGCTGTAAAAATTTATCTTGTTCAGCGGATGCCTGTTGCAACTCGCCCTGCAATTCGCGAAGCCGGCTTTGGCGCTGTTCGACGGAACCACGCGTGGTGGCGACGTTCAATTTATCCACCTCGACGCTGGCGGTGAACTCCGACAAACGGCTTTCCAAACGAACGCGCTCTTCTTCCAACTGCAGCTTTTCCGCCGAAAGTTTTTCCAGTCGAAGGATATTGCCCTGTTTTTGCAGTTCCAGGGAAGTGAGTTCGTTGCGAAGCCGGGAGAGATCCTGCGCTGCCCCGAAGGCGGCGGATTGGGACTGGCGCAATTGTTCCTGACGCGTGCGCAAGTCGTTTTCGATCTGTTGCAGTTGTTCGCGCTTGGCATCCAAACTTGAGCGATGCTCATCCAAGGCGGCCTCAGCGATGGTCAGCCGTTCGGAAATCGTGAGGAGTTCGCTGGAAGCGGCGTGGCAGCGTTCTTCAGCCTGGGCAATTTCGGCCAGGGCGCGCGAATTCTGGTTTTCGATTTCGCGCAACCGCTCTTCATTGAACTGGATGCGATTCTCATGGCGATCCGCTTCCGCCTTCAATTCCATGCCGTGCTGTTGTTGGACGGTAATTTCGTGTTCCAGCTCAGACAGCCGTTCCCGCAGATGGCCGATTTCATTTTCGAACCGCAACACATCGTTGCTGCCTTGTTCAATTTCCGTGCGAAGCCTTTCAACAGTTTCCTGGCGACTGTTGATTTCGCCTTGAAACACATCAAATTGGTGGCGTGCGAGTTGCGTTTCCAGATGTTGCAGTTCCTGTTGGATCTGCTTGTACCGGCGCGCTTTGCCAGCCTGGCGCTGGAGCGACCCGATCTGGCGTTTGACTTCCTTGATCAAGTCGGCGATGCGTAACAGATTTTGCTCAGTATATTCCAATTTCCGAAGCGATTCCTTTTTCTGACTCCTAAACTTGGTAATGCCAGCGGCCTCTTCGAAAATCATCCGGCGATCTTCGGGCTTGCTGGAAAGAATCTGGGTAATGTGACCTTGGGCCAGAATGCTATAACTAGTGCGGCCGACGCCGGTACCCATGAACAGTTGCTGGACGTCTTTTAGCCGACACGGGGTGCGATTTAGAAAGTATTCGCTGCCGCCATCGCGGAAAATACGGCGGGTCAGCGTGACTTCGTCGTAAGAGACTTCAACGCCCGCCGCGCGGAGGTTTTCTTCGCCCACACCGCCCAAAGTGAGGGAAACTTCGCCCATTCCCATGGGCTTACGGGAGTCGGTGCCGTTGAAAATTACGTCGGCCATTTCACCGCCGCGAAGGGCCTTGGCGGATTGCTCGCCTAAAACCCACCGAATCGCGTCAGAAACGTTGGATTTTCCGCAGCCATTTGGCCCGACAATGGCCGTGACACCAGGCTGAAAATTGAGCGCGGTTTTGTCCGCGAATGATTTAAAGCCAAAAACGGTTAAATTTTTGAGATACATGCCTAAACTCCGGTTGAGAATAAACAAGTTGGACGCGCCAAGTAAAGGAAAAAACCACCATATACAGCGCACTCCCGGATTAATAGCACAACTAATTGGTGAGGGGTCAGAATGGTCGTCGTGCAAAAAACGCAGTTTTTATCGTTAATTTGTACTCTGGCTAACATTAATTTTTCGTTCAAATGTTGGGCCCATGAAACAACTTTCGGCAAAAAATTTGAAAAGGATTTTGGGTGCTCGGGGAACGGGAAACGGGGGTGCCGACTTGGGGGGTTGATATTGGGTGTTTCGCTGGTCGAAGGGGGCCATGAGACTGAAAAAATAAATTTCATACTTAAAATGACTTAAAATGACTTAAATTCGCTTAAGATGGATTAAAAACGGCTCGCTGGGCTTAACGTCGCGGTAAGCGACGCCGGTCCTCCCGCAATCGCCCGCAGTTTTGTTTTGGTTAGCCAGAATGATTCAATTGGGTCCGTCGCGCCTGCTTGATTTGTTTTGCGCAGACACCTCGTTATTCGGCATTTACAGATCCATGACGGATAAGCGCGTGCCTCACGCCTCGTTCTGCGCAAAAATGCGTGGAGCCATCGCTTCCCTCCCAACTGAATCGCCCCCGCAAGGAGGCAGGTTTGACCAGATGGCGGGGATTTTGGGGTGGATGGATTCAAAGCGGCAGGGTGCGGCTGCCGTGCGAATTGCTTCGCCACGGGCCGCACGATCGTGCCTGCCTGAACCTGATTTTCAAAGTCCATGGTGAGAATTCTACCCGAAGTTGAAAAGAATGCACGTTAGCGGCTAACACGAAATAAAATTAGGAATTTCGAAAAGAAACCCGGCCGATGGCGACGGGATTTAAGTGGGGGATGTCGATGTTGAAACGTGGAGGTGGATGTTGCTGTTTAGATGCATACAGACGATGGCGGGGTGCGGTTTTGCCCTCCCCACCATTTGCAGCCGGGGCGCGGGTGGATATGTTTTGGCTTCAATTCCGGCGGCGGTCTTCGCACTATCTCGGGTATTATTCGAATCATTAAATGGCTGTTTCGGTTGTTTTTGCTGCTACTGCTCTTTGTGGGCATAGTGGCGGTGGTGCGGCGCCGCGAATTCTCATTAGCGGCAGCGGGGACGATGAGATTAACCGGCAGATACTTTTGCGCGCCGGGGTGCCGGCGAAAGTGATTGAGGTGGAGGGGCATTCCCTGACCACGCATGAGAATGCTGAGTTTTCGCTGGAACGGCTGCGGGCAGAACACATTCGGAGCGCCATTTTGGTGACGTCCTGGTATCACTCGCGCCGCGCGCTGCACACGTTTGAGCACGTGGGGCCGGACATTCGGTTTTATTCCCGACCCTCTTATTTCGCCTTTGATCGAAAGGACTGGGTGCGGTTGGGGATTTATAAGAAAATCCGGCTCGAATTTTTAAAATTGCCTGGGTATTGGGTTCGGTATGGCGTAAATCCTTTGTGAATTAACTTGCTCTATGGTTTTGATGGGGCATATTGATGATCCTTGATCGCGGGGTGGAGCAGCCCGGTAGCTCGTCAGGCTCATAACCTGAAGGCCGTAGGTTCAAATCCTACCCCCGCAACCAATTTCAAAACGCCCTGTCACACGACGGGGCTTTTTTTATGGATAAGGCATATCAGGTCTACGTTATTCAAAATGCGGCAAGCCGGTTCTACATCGGTCTGAGCGAGAATGTGGAAAATCGGCTGCAACAACACAATCAAGGGCTTTCAAAGTGGACGCGCCATCGTGGTCCCTGGCGTTTGGTTTGGACCAGTGAATGGCTAACCCTATCTGAAGCGCGTAAATTGGAAAATCGCTTGAAGGCGCAGAAAGGTGGGGCGGGATTTACGGAAATAACGGGAGTGCAGCGATCGTCAGGCTCATAATCCCGCGGAGCGGGACCGTAGGTGTCAAATCCTACCCCGCAACCAATTTTTGGCCCTGAAATGTGAATTTCAGGGCCGTTTTTGTTGGTGATGCTCGGTATTCGATGTTTGGTTCCCTGAATTTTGTTACAGTGTGGACACCATCGAAAACGGTGGACAAAAACCAACCAAAGCACCAACGGCTTTAATGTGCATATTTTACCGCTTTCCGCATAAAAAGATCGGTTTTGCTTGGCCCTGACGCATTTAATTTAGATTTTATGCCGCTTTTGGCGATGGGCGGAAACACGTAATGTTGTCGGAGTTGACTTGCCGCACGGCCCGCATTACACGTACCCGCGCCAACATCCGCCCGGCAACCGCCGAGCATGGTCCTTTGCGCCCGGTCCTCACACGTATCCTCGATGCCGCGCAGGACTCGTGCGCAAGGGCGAAATGGCCGCCGATGTTGCCGTCAAGATTTTGCGCGAAGTCGAGGAGAACCGGGAACCCCTGTTGTTCACCTCCGCAGAAGCTCGCGACAAGGCAATTCTCGACCTTGCTCGTAAGTACGGGATCACCCCGACAAGCATCAAAACGACTGTAACAGGAGTTTCCACCTTGCGATTTTCCGACCGTCCTCGTATTTGGTGGACATGATCAACTACGGCGAAGAGCTGGCCTATTGGCACCTGCGGTTGAACGGTTGCTTCCTCAAGACTGATTTTGTTTTGCATCGAGGCGAGCAAATAAAGAATTCGAGCGACAATGATGTTTTGGCAGTGCGGCCGATTTTTGGTTCTGAGCCGCTTTTGGAAGCACCAAAGGATTACGACAAATTCATTTGTGATCACACCGACCAACCGCGGTTTTTGGGAATAATCTGCCAAGTAAAAACAGGCGCTCAGGTTTCTGGAAATACGAATTGCCTCAGGCAATATCTACTTTGTTCGATTTTTCCGAGGGCGGACTGGCAAAACCGGCGCGGGTCGAATGTAACAAGCCATTTCGATGGAATATTCGAATCGCTTCT
>Ga0302281_10003877_pt1 | contig 10260 bp, 6 predicted proteins | sample III_Fen_E1_2_FD_198762 | JGI IMG/M metagenome (GOLD analysis project Ga0302281, IMG submission 198762) | Peat permafrost microbial communities from Stordalen Mire near Abisko, Sweden - III_Fen_E1_2 | ecosystem: Environmental > Terrestrial > Soil > Wetlands > Permafrost | place: Sweden: Abisko...
CGTTTTTCTGCGCGCGTACAGCATCGGTGTCGTCTGTGCGGATATCAATGATTTCTATGTTGGAGCCTTCCAATGCTTTCTTGATGCCACCGGAGCGTTCCACCGCATTTTGCGAATCGCTGTGTCCCACAAACAGCATGATCTTGCCGCCATTGGGCAGACATTCCTTGATCATCTTCCCGGCCTCTTCGCCCGCCGCTTCGTTGTCCGTGCCGATATAGGCCACGCGTTTGCTTGCCGCGGCGTCGCTGTCGCAACAAACCAGCAGTGACTCGCCGGCTATCTTATTTAGAAAATCCGTCTGGTTGTCCGGGTCATCAACGCTGACGGCAATGCCATCTGTGCCCTTGGCAGCAAGATCGTCAAGAATCTGCCGTTGCGTGGCGGAACTGCCGTCCTGTGTGATGCGGAAATCTACATCTACATCGCCCAGTTCCTTGGCGGCTGCATTGCAACCTGCGCGAGCAAACGACCAGAAATTCGCTGCGTTGTTGCTGACGAACGCGAGTTTCAGCCTTTTGGCGGGTGGTGCCGCGTTACCGCCGCCGGAATTTGAAGAAGGTGTGTTGCTTTCATTTTTTCCACAGCCGGAAAAGGCGAGTGCAAGAGCTATTGCAAGCGTGGATACGGTAATGTTTTGAATTTTCATGGCTTGTTGTGGATATGGTTATTGGTTAAGTACGGAAAACTTATAAATAATCATGTTTTTGTAAATCTCACCAGGCTTCAACTCGGTCGAGGGAAAGTTCGGATGGTTCGGTGAGTCGGGAAATCCCTGCGGCTCGAAGCAGAAGGCGTTGCGGAAATTATAAACCTGGCCGTATTTTCCAGTTAGCGAGCCGTCGAGAAAATTGCCGGTGTAAAACTGAACCCCCGGAGCAGTCGTCCAGACTTCCATGACGCGTCCTGATTCCGGTTCAGATACGGTCGCAGCCTTTGCAAATTCACCCGGCTGCTTGTTCAAGACAAAATTATGATCGTAGCCATTGGCAAACTCGATTTGATCGTCATTCGTGTCATTGATGCGTGCGCCAATCGCGGTCGCCTTCCGAAAATCCAAGGGGGTGCCATCCACAGGCTTCAATTCGCCGGTTGGAATCAATGTGCTGTCCACGGGTGTTATATTGTCCGCGTCTATCTGCACAAGATGTCCAAGAATATCGCCACTGCCTCGCAAATTGAAATATGAGTGGTGCGTCAAATTGCAGACTGTGTCTTTGTCAGTCTTTGCCGTAAATTCCACCTGCAACTCGTTGTTTTCAGTGACCGTATAAATTGCCGTTACTGAAAGATTGCCCGGAAAACCCTCTTCGCCGTCTTTGCTCAAGTAAGTCAATTGAAGACCAGCCCCATAATAAGTGTCAATTGGACCAGCCTTCCAGACGACCTTGTCAAAGCCTTTGAATCCGCCGTGCAACGTGTTGACACCGTTGTTCGTCGGGAGCGAATAAGTCTGGCCGTCGAGGGTAAACTGGCCTTTGGCGATGCGGTTTCCATAACGCCCGATGAGCGCGCCGAAATAGGGGCAGCTTTTTACATAGCCGTCGTTGATGTAGCCGTTCAGATTGTCAAATCCCAGAACCACGTCACCAAAATTTCCGTTCTTATCTGGCACCTTGAGCGATGTGACAATGCCCCCATAAGTCATAATGGTCGCTTCCATCCCGCTGCTGTTGCGCAAAGTGTAGAGATCGATCGGCGTGCCGTCCGACATCTTGCCGAACGTCACCTTTTTAACGATTCCTGTTGTGGACATGGATGTGCAGCCTACAAGACAGGCCGCGCCAAGTCCAGCCAGTGCCAGCGGAACAAACTTCGTGATGTTTTTCATAATTGGTCGTTGTTGAGTTAGGTTACTTTTGCCCGTAATACGCCTTCGGCCCATGTTTGCGAAGAAAATGTTTGCCAAGGAGCGCGGATTGGATGGGTTGCATTTTGGGGTTGATGCGTAATGTCTCGCTCGCCAGCCGTGCGACAAACTCCAATACGCTCGCGTTGTGAACCGCATCGTCCGCGTCTTTTCCCCACGTGAACGGCCCGTGGCTTGCCACCAGCACTGCGGGATGTTCCAGCGGATTCATTTTCTTGAAAGTTTCCACGATGATGCGACCGGTGTTCAACTCATAATCCTTTTCGATTTCCTTCGGCTTGAGCTTGCGCGTGCAAGGCACATCGCCATACCAGTAATCCGCCTGCGTCGTTCCGTAAGATGAAATTGCCGAGCACGCCTGTGCCCACGCCGTCGCGTAAAGACTGTGTGTATGAACAACGCCGCCGATTTCCTTGAACTTCCGGTATAATTCTAAATGCGTCGACGTGTCCGAACTTGGTTTCAAGTTTCCATCAACAACTTTTCCATCCGTCAGCGAAACGACCACCATGTGCTTCGGTTTCATTCGGTCGTAAGGCACACCGCTTGGTTTAATCACAACCAAGCCACGTGCGCGGTCAATGCCGCTGGCGTTGCCCCATGTCTGAATAACCAGACCTTCGGCAACCAGTTTTATATTTGCCTCGCAGACTTGTTTTTTTAGATTATCTAGCATCTGGAATTGGCGTTGATTATTCCCGTGCGCGGCTGCGAATGTCAATCAGTTGCTTCATCACGTCGTGCAAATTCCCATTCCACTCGCGAGTGCCGAACGCGTCGTGCAACTTTTTGTAAACCGAATACAACTGACGATAGACTGCGTGCGCCTTTGGGTCGGGCTGGTAAATTTTCGGCTTCAATCCCGTCATTTTCTTTTGCGCCGCCGCGTAATCTTTGTGAACACCCGCCACGACCGCCGCCGCGATGGCCGAACCCAACGCGCAGGTTTGCGCAGATCGCGAAATTTTCATCGGCCGGCCTGTCACGTCCGCATAAATCTGCATCGTCAACGCGCTCTTGTCCGCGATGCCGCCGCAATTCACCACCGACGAAATCTTCACGCCGTATTCCTCAAACCGGTTGATGATGGTCAGCGCGCCGAACGCCGTCGCCTCGACGAGCGCGCGGTAAATTTCCGCGGGCGTCGTGTAAAGAGTCTGACCGACGAGCAAACCGGTGAGTTTTTGATCAACGAGAATCGTGCGATTGCCATTGTTCCAATCCAGCGCTACTAGGCCGGATTCGCCCGGCTGCAATTTCAGCGCCGCCTCGTCCAGATCACGGTGCGACAAAATTTTTACCCCGCCCGGCTCGATGTAATTCACCAGCCAGTTGAACAAATCGCCCACGGCGGATTGGCCGGCTTCGAGTCCGAAATAACCGGGCAACACACTGCCATCCACGATGCCGCAAAGCCCCGGCACATTGGCCAGTTTTTTCGTGTTCGGCGCAATCGCGATGTCGCAGGTGCTCGTGCCGATGATTTTCACAAGACATCCCGGAGCCACACCAGAACCGACCGCGCCGAGATGCGCGTCGAACGCACCGACCGCGACTGGAATGCCCGCGGTCAATCCAGTCTTCTTCGACCACGCGGCGGAGAGTCCACCGACCGATTTATCAATCGAAAAAACGCGCGGCGTCAGACGCGCCCGCAATTGCGCGAGCTTCGGATTTAATATGGAAAGAAACTGCGTGTCGGGATAGCCGCCCCATTTGGCATTCCACATCGCCTTGTGCCCAGCGGCGCAAACGCCGGCGATAAATTTATCCGGGTGCTCAGTGGCCGTCAGCGCGGCGGGTACATAATCCGCCAACTCGACCCACGAATGCGCGGCCCTGAAAACTTCCGGCGCAATCCGCATGCATTTCAAAATCTTGCTCCAGAACCATTCGCTTGAATAAACGCCGCCGCACTTGGCGAGATATTGCGGGCGCATTTTCTTTGCGAGTGCGGTGATTTCGGCGGCTTCGTTGACGCTGGTGTGATCCTTCCACAACCACGCCATCGCCGCCGGATTGTTTGCAAAATTTTTGGTGAACGCGAGCGGCTGACCGGTTGCGTCAACCGGAAGCGGAGTACTGCCGGTCGTGTCCACGCCGATTCCGATGATTTGATTTACGCGGAAGCCATTCACGGATTTTATTGCTGACGCGAGCGCTGCGTTGATCGTGATTTCGGCTCCGTTGACATAATCAAGCGGATGCTGGCGTGCGAGGTTCGGGTCGTGCGACAAAATCACGCCCGCCGTTCCGTGTGCGTAATTCCATACCGACGAGGCAATTTCCGCACCGTTGGCGACATTGACGATGAGGGCGCGAACCGAGTTCGTGCCATAGTCCAGACCGATGGTATATTTTGCACTCATGATATTATTTGGTTTTCAACCGGAGCACGGTGAATGAATTGCCTGGAAACGAGCGGGTCAGGGAGGTTCCAGTAAAATCTACTTCTTTCGTTTTCGGCGAGACTTTCGTCGGCTCGTACAAAGAATTTTCATCGGTCGGCTCATCCGATGTCAAAACGATGGCATTGCCATTGCCGGTCAGGTTTTTTGCGCCAGTTAAATCGAGTTCGGTTTCCAGCGGCCCGAGGTTGGCATTGACGACTTTTAAAATAATGTCGCCGGATTTTTCTTCCTTCGCGGCGCTGGCGTAGAGGCTGGTCACTTGCCCTGCTCCATTATAACTGACGTCGTGGATGAGCTGGCCGTCGAGGTAGCATTTCACGTTTTTGTCTTTGACCTCTACGCGAATGTCATACCAACGACCAGTTTCAATGTGTGCCGGCTTTGGATCGAGTGTTGAACCAATCTCGACGGCGTTCTGGGTATTGACCCAGCCGCCGATGTTCCACCAAGTGCGGTCTTCCTTGCCATTGATGCGGAATAAAATCAGAAATCCTTCTGCGCCGCCGAGCTTGCGTGCCTTGATAGTGTAAGTGTAGTTCGTCCAGTTGCGGTCGCCGGCGAGCGCGCGGATGAATGTGCCGTCGGCGTTTTGCCGAAGTGCGCCATCGTCCACATCCCATTTTCCATCGCCGAGCATCTGCCAGCCGTTTGTGCCGCTGGAAAAATCAGAAGCGAACAAAACCGTCCCGTCAAGCGCTGTGACTTTCGCATCCTTGAATTCCGCCTGTGTGTTCCATGTACCTACGCCAATCTTGCCCTTGTCAACCGCCGGGTCAGCCATCGGCGAAACTACCTGAACTGGCAACGTCATGTCGCCACGATTTTCCGCAAACATCTGCTGGACGTAATAGCTCGGCAAACCATACCAGTGCGAGCTGTCGAAATTGATGAGGTCGGGATTCCACGCGCGATGGTTCATGTTGACGAACAGCGGCGCGTAACTGGCTAGAACCACAACGTCAGAATTGCGTTCCATGCCCGTCATGAACGCCGCCTCACCGAGCGCGGCGCGCAAATGTCCGAGGCCGGCATTTTGGGTGACGGCATATTCACCGATGAAGATTTTCGGGCCGTTGCGGTCGTAAGAATCGTATTGTGTCGCACGCTTCATAAATGATTCCGGCGATTCATAATAATGTTCATCCACGATGTCGGGCCTCGGATTGCGCGGATGAGAGCCGTCCTGCAGGCTGCTGGTTGCAATAAGCTGCATCTCCGGATATTTCGCGCGGATGGCCTTGACGAGCAACACCCAGCGTTCGGCGTAGTGAGTCCCGCCGTTTTCATTGCCAATCTCCATGAATTTCAGATTGAACGGCGCGGGATGCCCGGCTTTCGCGCGCAGTCCGCCCCAGACGGAATTTGTCGGGCCGTTCGCATATTCAATCGCGTCGAGAGCATCCTGAATCCACTGGCCCATCTGGGACATCGGCACGTACTTGTCGCCGAGCGCGATGCCGCAACTGATGCCAAACAGCGGTTCCGCGCCGAGGTCTTCGCAGAGCTGCAAATACTCGTAGAAGCCGAGGCCTTGCGTGGTGTTGTAACCCCAGGTGTTCCACAACGGCGTTCGTGAATCAATGTCACCAATTGTGTATTTCCAATGATACATGTGCGCAAGATCGTCGCCCTCGATCCAGTTGCCGCCAGGAAAACGCATGAAGGCCGGATGCAAATTGTCGAGCGATTCTGCGAGGTCGGTGCGCAGGCCGTGATTTTTCCATGTCTTGTCAGGCAACAAAGAAACCATGTCGAGAAATAGACTGCCGCTGCCATTGCCTAAAATTTCCAAATGAGCCTTCGGATCGCTGTCGGATGCTGTAAGGTCGAGTGTGTGATATCGCCAATTGTTTCCGAAGCCGGAAATTTCACCGCTGGCCAGAACCCTGCCGGCTGAGCTGACAATTTTCACTGTGAGTGGCCCAGAAAAATTTTGCGCGCGCGCCGCCAGTTTGAACATGTAACTGTCGCCCTTGACGATGTTCATGCCCCAGTATCCGTCGTTCTCCAAAGCAAACGCGCCGACCACGTTCAGGCGCAAACTATGAAGATTCATCGTGTTAAGCGGCCGGCTGCTGTCAATCGTCATCGTGCCGCTGCCTCCGGACAAACTCCAGAAATCCGGCTTGTCCGAATCCTCGAAAGAACGGTTGCGCACAAGTTCAGGATACAGTCCGCCGTCGGCGGAGAGATTGATGTCCTCGAAGAAAATGCCCCACAGCGTCGGCGAAATCCGGTGGCCGGGCTGATCCACGGCCACGGAAATTTTCGCCGGCTGGGCATGGGTTGAAATGGCCGCCGCCAAAATTCCGGCGGCAAGCCATGCAGCTACTTTAACTTTTTTCATTCGGGCAAATTTTCTTTGAGGATTCGCGCTTTCAATTTTATATCAGGAAACCCAGCCGTTCTTGATGCCGTAAGCGCAGTCGTTCCAAACAAGCTCCTGTTTGAAATGGCGCAGCTTCGTGTCGGCGTCAATCACGACGACCTCAAGTCCGGCGATGGCCGCGAAGTCTTCGAGCATTTCCGTCGTGACCGCCTGGCTGAAGCCGGTGTGATGCGCGCCGCCGGCGTAAATCCACGCGCCGCACGCATCCTCGAAATTCGGCCGGCATTTCCAAACCGCCTGTGCCACGGGCAATTTCGGCATCGGCTGTTCCGGTTTGACGACATCCACTTCGTTGATGAGCAAACGAAAACGGTTGCCGAAATCCATCAGCGCCGCGTTCAACGCCGGGCCGGCCGGCGTGTTGAAAACCAACCGCGCCGGATCGGCCTTGCCGCCAATGCCGAGCGGATGCACTTGCAATGAAGCCTTGCCATCCGCGATGCTCGGACAAATCTCCAGCATGTGCGCGCCGAGGACGACCTTGTTGCCGGGCGCGAGGTGGTAGGTGTAATCTTCCATGAAGGACGTGCCGCCTTTGAGGCCGCTCGCCATGACTTTCATCGCACGGACAAGCGCGGCGGTTTTCCAATCGCCTTCGCCAGCAAAACCGTAGTCATCGGCCATCAAACGCTGAGGCGCGAGACCGGGCAGTTGCACGAGGCCATGCAAATCTTCAAACGTCGTGGTAAAACCTTTGAATCCGCCGGCCGTGAGAAAAGCGCGCAAACCGAGTTCGATGCGCGCGGCTTCGCGGACGGACTTGGCGCGCTTGCCGCCTTTTTTCAAGTCGGCGGCGACTTCGTAAACCGCTTCGTATTCCTTGACGATGCCGTCAATTTCCTTTTCCGAAACTTCGTTGACCACTTTTACCAAGTCGCCGACGCCGTAGCCATTGACGGCGAAACCAAATTTGATCTGCGCGGAAACTTTGTCGCCTTCGGTCACGGCCACTTCACGCATATTGTCGCCAAAACGGCAAAACTTCGCGGTCTGCCAGTCGGCCCACGCCGCCGCCGCGCGCGCCCACGCACCGAGTTTTTCCTGCGTGGCTTTTTCCTGCCAGAAACCGACCACCACCTTGCGCGCCAGACGTAGCCGGCTCCAGATGAAACCATGTTCGCGGTCACCGTGCGCGGCCTGATTCATGTTCATGAAATCCATGTCAATCGTCGCCCACGGAATGTCGCGGTTATATTGCGTGTGCAGATGCGCGACGGGTTTGCGGAGCTGCTTGAGGCCGTTGATCCACATTTTCGATGGCGAGAACGTGTGGCACCAGGTGATCAGGCCGATGCACTTCGGCGCGTTGTTCGCCGCCTGACAAAGCTCCGTCACCAAGTCTGGCGTAACGAGCACGGGCTTGAAAACGACCTTCACCGGAATCGCGGGCGCAATGTTGAGCGCCTTGGCGATTTCCTGCGAATGTTCAGCAACTTTCTTCAAAGTTTCCGGACCGTAAAGATGCTGGCTGCCGGTGACGAACCAGACTTCGTATTGTTTTAGATTAATGCTCATATAATGTTAGGATTCTTTAGGAATGGTGTTTAAAAAATGGTGCGGACGGATAACCGTCCGCACCGCGGTGTTTTAGATAAATTCGTTGATGAGATTTTCGAGATATTCTTGGCGACCGCTGGTGCTCGCATCGGCTTCGCCTTTTTTGAGCATGTAGGCTTCCAAGTCCTTGAAACTGGTCTTGCCCGCCTCGATTTTCGCGCCGATACCGCTGTCCCACGAGGCGTAGCGATTTTTGACGAACTCAGCCAGCCGGCCGTCTTTGCGAATCGCGGCGGCAATTTTCAGTCCGCGCGCAAACGCGTCCATGCCGCCGATGTGCGCGTAGAACAAATCTATCGGTTCAAAACTTTCGCGGCGCACCTTCGCATCGAAATTCACGCCGCCGGTTTTGAAACCGCCGTATTTCAAAACACTCAACATCGTGTAGGTCGTGAGATAAATGCTCGTCGGAAATTGATCCGTATCCCAACCCAGCAGCTCGTCGCCGGTGTTCGCGTCAATCGAACCGAGCGCGCCCGCACCGCCGGCCACTTCGAGGTCGTGCTGCATGGTGTGACCGGCGAGCGTCGCGTGATTCGTCTCGATGTTTAATTTGAAGTGCGGGAGCAAATCAAATTCGCGCAGGAAGTTCAGGCACGCGGCGGCATCGGAATCATACTGATGCTTGGTCGGTTCTTTCGGTTTCGGCTCGATGTAAAACTGGCCTTTGAAACCAATCGCCTTTTTGTGCGCCACGGCAAGATGGAGAAATTTTGCCAGATGCTCCTGCTCGCGTTTCATGTCGGTGTTGAGCAGCGTCATGTAGCCTTCGCGGCCGCCCCAGAAGGTGTAGCCTTCGCCGCCGAGTTGGTGCGTGACTTCCATCGCCTTCTTCACCTGGCAGGCGGCGAACGCAAACACATCGGCGTTGCAACTCGTGCTGGCTCCGTGGACAAAACGCGGGTGCGAAAACGCATTTGTCGTACCCCACAGCAATTTCACACCGGTACGCTTTTGTTCTTCCTGCAACACTTTGGCGACGGCGTCAAAATTCTTGTTCGTCTCGCGCAAGTTTTTGCCTTCGGGCGCCACGTCGCGGTCGTGCCAGCAATAATACGGCGTGCCGAGCTTGGAAATAAATTCAAATGCCACACGGGCGCGGTTCTGGGCGTTGCTGACGGAAGCGCTGCCGTCATCCCACGGCCGCTGCATCGTGCCGGCACCGAACGGATCGCTGCCGGTGCCACGGAATGTGTGCCAGTAAACCACGGCGAAGCGCAGATGGTCGCGCATCGATTTGCCCTCGACGATTTCATATGCGTTGTAGTGTTTGAACGCGAGCGGATTTTTGGATTTCGGGCCTTCGTAGGTGATTTGACTGATTTTGGGGAAAGCTGTTTTCATTTCGTTACTTTAAAATATCAAATTTTGTCTGATTCCGAAATCTCACCGCATCTGCCCATCGAAAACTTAGAGCGGCAGGATTTTTTCCGAGTTCACACAATTTACCTGCAAAATAATCGCCGACTGCTGTGCCACATTTGACGAAACAGCAGAGGTTGAGCGTTTCGATAAATTTAACCATTCAGCCTGTTCAAGGCAACACGAATACGAGGAGCAAGTTTTTCTGGCAAGCCGTCAAACGCCAGCGCCGGCCGGCTACAAATATAGCGCCGCTTTCAAATCGCGTGAAAGCACGCTCATGAATGGATAGCGGTGTTCAGGGTCGCGCTGGAGGCATTTCAGGATGACATTTTCAAGCGCATGCGGAATGTCGGCATTGTGTTCACGAACAGGTATCGGAGCGGATTCATCCAGTTGCGCCGCGAGGATTTCCGCCGGAGTCTCGCCGGGAAAAGGCTTGTAGTTCGTCACCAGCTCGTAAGCCGAGACGCCAAACGCAAAAATATCCGCACGCGGATCAATCGCCTCACGCTTCAACTGCTCCGGCGCCATGTAGCCGGGCGTGCCGGGATTTTTTGACATCTTCACCGGCTTTTCGGGGATCGGCTGAGCGAGGTCGAAATCTATCAGCCGGACATTTCCATTGCGGGTCACCAGCACATTTTCAGGCTTGAAATCCAGATGCATGA
>Ga0302281_10003879_pt1 | contig 10257 bp, 8 predicted proteins | sample III_Fen_E1_2_FD_198762 | JGI IMG/M metagenome (GOLD analysis project Ga0302281, IMG submission 198762) | Peat permafrost microbial communities from Stordalen Mire near Abisko, Sweden - III_Fen_E1_2 | ecosystem: Environmental > Terrestrial > Soil > Wetlands > Permafrost | place: Sweden: Abisko...
CAGGAAAAGGCGCAAAAACGGGGCACGGGGCTTTTATGCGTTGGATAGGGTGGAACGAACTGGTCGGCGAGGAGTTTGATTGGGATGAATCATTTTCGGGGAGTGCTGATGCTGGTGGCGTCGGCGTTTGCGTTTTATAAGGGGTGGAAGATTCATACGGGGTCGACTGCGCTGCTGGGGTATGGGCTGGGTGTGATGGCGCTTGGGTTGGCGATTTGGCATTTGACGCGACCGGCGGTGCAAAGGCGCAGTCTTTTCCAATCCAAGAATGAGCCTGAAGGAGAGTAGTTTTCGGGCAGGCGGTTTTTTGTCCTTTCGGGAAGAATATATTGCCAGCAGTCGTCGCGGCGGTGGGAATGTGGGAATCGGCTCTATCGATTTCCAAGGTTTGTGGGAAGGGCGGAAAACAGTACTATCGTTTTCCGGGCTTTCCATAAACCGTCATTTCCACGGTCCACTTCCACTGGGGTCTGGGGTTCACGCCGACCTCCTGATCTGTTCGAACATGCTGTATTTGGCCTGTTGCATGCGTCGTGCGGCCTCAGTGTCGCTCATGGTTGCGGCCACGCGTTTGAGGGCGTTGATGCTGAGCCCGGGGCGCAGGAACTGTTGCGGCCGATCAAGCGAGAGCAGCTTCTCAAACGGTGTTTGCCACTGCTTGTAGAGGCGTCGTTTGCGTCCGTTGGCGTCGATCTGGACTTCAGCCTGGGCCGAGGGCCGGTGATAGTTGACGTAGGGATTGAGGAAGCCGGTATAGAACTGGTTGATGGGCGCGGCGTGGGCCGGCGCGATGTGTCCCCAGCCGATGTGTTTGCGCACAATGGCGGCGTTTTTAGTTTCCACCAGGCCGTTGTCGCCGCTTTTGCGAGGGCGGCTTTTGGTCTGCTCGATGAGCAGCTTTTCAAGCAGTTCGGCAACGGTCTTGTTGATGAACTCGCTTCCGTTGTCGGTGTGGAAGTTGAGAATGACAAAAGGAAACTGTTGCAGGATGCTCTCCAGCAACGGCATCAGCCAGGCCTCTGAAATGCGGGGAGTTGCCAGCACCACCTGCCACTGCGTAACCTCGTCGACGGCGTTGATGTGGTAGATTCCCTTGCCCTCGGGCGAGTCTCCCTGATGCACGGTATCGATGCGCAGAAAGCCGGGCTGGCCGTTGGGCACGGGCTTTTTGCGTTCGCCGATCTGGACCGCGGTGGGCCGGGTCTTTTCATAGTGGCTCACGCGCAGGCGGTAGCTCTGACTGTTGCGCAGGTTGTAGAGGTGGCCGTTAGAAAGCCGGGCCAGCCGCTCGAACTCGGGCTTGCCGTAGACCTCGAACTCACGCTTGAGGATGTGCCGTGTAGCCGGACCGCTGAGCCGCTCGTGCGCCTCGTCGACGGTGGCCAGCAGGTCGATGTCTGCCGGGGTATAGCGGCGCTGGTAGCGGGGCCTCCCAGAGGGCTTGGCGGCGATCCGTCCGATGCGGAGATAGCCGCCAATCAGCCGCGTGGACTGCGCCCGGCTGAGCCCCGTCATGTGCTCGATAAAGGCTCGCAAAAGCCCTTTGGACCGCCGTCCCTGAAGCGGATACTCGTGGTGGCAGAGCAGACACTCCACCCAGCCGTGGATCTCCGTACGGCTGCAACCGGCAAACCGCACACTCTCCGAGGCCGCAAGAAATGCCTCGATCTCAATCAAACTCAACTTCTCGGCTCCAAGCACGCTGATCATCCATCCTCAGCTTGCCCGCTCCAATCGCTTCAGGCTCATCTTGCGTTGGAATCAACTCCCACCTTCAGGCTCATCTTGCGTTGGACAAGAGTCTTTCTTGATATCTTTATCAGCAACGTCTACAATGATAGCTGTGGTTTACCTTCATATTTGTTGGCAAAACATTTCATACACGCGACAAACTCTTCATTGTACACATCGCACTGTGAGGCTGTATTCTGACGCAATGACGTGGCGCCGACCAGATATTTGAGTCTGTTTGGGATTCGTTTACCATACACTTGTTGAACTTCACTTATCGTGTGAAGGGCTTGGATAAGGATGCAATGCTAAGTGAGGGTGGCGGAGCTATGCGCGGCCGACATGCAGCAGGCCCTATAAATAGCTCAACAAGCCTAAGTAATCAGCCCTTTGCTCACCTTCAACCCAATGCTCCTTTTTGAGTAACCCCTCCAAGCAAAACGAATGACCATGAAAAGCTATCACGCGCTCGTCGCGTCGGCAAAACTCAACGCGCAGCTCTTCGTCATGAGCGGGATGACGGATATTGCCCAACAAGCCCGTTCCGAGGTTGTCACCTTCGTCACGACGGGATTGGTCGAGTGATGACACTGACACCACAGACGAAAGAAGAAAATGCATCCTCCACCCTGGCCGCAGATAGAAGGAGCGACTTTCATCCTCCCGATCTGCCAAGCGAGGAGCTTGAAGTCAGCACTATCGACGTATTCACGCACCTCGCAAATGGCAAATGGCTGATTGCGAAGGTCATTGGCGCGACAATGCTTGTCGGCCTGATCTTGTGCTTTGCTTTACCCGTGAAGTATACGGCGACAACAAGGATCATGACCCCTCAACAGTCGTCGTCGGCCGCAGCCTTGATGAGCCAGCTTTCTTCGCCTGGAGCCGGATCTTTGGCCGCTCTTGCCGGCGGTGGGCTAGGCGTCCTCAAGGATCCGAATTCCATCTACATTGGGGTGCTGGGTTCTCGTCCAGTCGCGGATGCAATAATTCAAAGGTTTAACCTGTCCACGGTTTACCGCGCCAAGAATATGACAGACGCCCGCAAAGCGCTGGCGAAGAATACTTCAGTTGCCTCTGAAAAGTCAGGTTTCATTGCGCTATCGGTGACGGATAAAGATAAAAAGCGGGTCGCCGAGATTGCGAACGCCTACACGGAAGAACTTACCAAGCTGATGAAATTCCTTGCAGTAACTGAGGCTTCGCAACGGCGACTCTTTTACGAAGAGCAATTGAAACAATCCAAGGAATCACTGATTGCAGCGGAGCTAGCTCTGCAGCAGGTTCAACAGAAAAAGGGCCTGGTCTATCCCGACGCGCAGGCCAAGGCGATGATTGAGAGCCTGGAAGCACTTCGCGCCAAAGCCGCAGCCAAAGAAGTGGAGGTTCAGGCGCTCCGCACTTATTCGACAGAGCATAATTCCAACCTGCAGCTAGCCGAACGAGAACTTTCCTCGCTGCATGAAGAGATCTCCCAGTTAGAACAGAAAACCCACACCGCCGGGTTTGGCGATTTAGGACTTGCCGAAGTGCCGGGCGCCAGCCTGGAGTATCTTCGCGCCGATCATGAAGTGCGGTATCAACAAGCCCTCTTCGACCTACTGCTGAAGCAATACGACGCAGCCAAATTGGACGAAGCCAAAGAAGGGGTAATCGTTCAAGTTGTGGAACCAGCGATCATGCCAGACAAGAAATCCTCGCCGAAACGCGCCATCATCATGGTGATCTCCGTGGTCGCAGGGTGCGTAATCGGATGCGCCTATATATTGTTTGTTTGGTGGAACGACGAGATGCAAAATGATCCGGAACAGCTTGCTCAATTCCAGAAATTGAAAGCGGCTCTCTGGAGCAAGAGTTAACGAAATCATTCGTGGCATCGATATTTCCAAGGAGGCTCTGGTAGGCCATAATCCTCACTGTGCATTCCCCTTGATGCCTGAATGCAGGTTCAATGTGTCCCACGTGCAGCAGAGTTTCACTACAGGCCCTTATGCTTTTCAAGCGCAACAAAAACACCTCTGAGCGCCTGTCTTACCCGGACAAATTGTGGATACTGCTTGCCCTGATAATGATCCTCGTCAACGAGTGGACCTCAGGCCACGACTGGGCTCGCACGCCATTATTCGATCCAATTCAAATTATGGGACTAAACATATCCCCTATAGAGATTGCAATCCTATTAGCCATCACGCCGCTTCTGCCCAAGATATTTATCCGATTAGTAGCGCGCCACATGGTGCGCCATCCAATGCTCAGCGCACTGACGATCGGGGCGTTCAGCATGGGCATGATAACAGGCTACGAGAGATTGGGAAGTATCGTGGGCTTGGTAGAAATCAAAAGCTTCTTTTTTTTGGGTGTATTTACCTATCTCAGCTGCCAAGCGATCAAAGGAGGTTTATTCAAGCGCATCGTTCCCTTGCTAAGTATCGCCTGTATAGCTCAATCCCTGATCAGCATCTTCCAGTTCCTGACGAACCCGATCGTCAACGCGAACCTTGGGGAACAAACAGATGTGAATTTTCTCCCTTGCCTGCTGCTGCCAGTCTTCGTAGCCCGGCTGATGAACCAGAACGAGCACGCAAAATTCAAGTATCAATTCTGCATTGCGATCGTTCTGATCAATCTTTACTTGAGCCAGAGCCGCTCTGCGATGGTAATTGCTCTGTCAGGGGTGTTTCTCACCGCTGCATTCTGTAGAATGCAGCGAAACCGCCCCCTTTATCCGATGGGCCGATTCATTCCCTCGGCGGGCTTGTTCACCCTGGTTCTCCTGCTTGTCGTTGGCATTATCTTGTCCAATACTGAATTCGTTCGCAGCTTTGTATTCTGGGAAGACCAGGCGAACCAGGGGCATAACGCCTCCAATCTCGGCCACTACTTCGATATCCTGCGGGGAATCCAAATCATCGCAGAGCGTCCTATCACGGGGATGGGGTTCGGCGGAAACCTTCCCGCCTTGGGCACGGCAACTTTTGACGTCATTCACAATGAGTTTTTACATTTCTGGGTCTTTTTTGGAATCGGCGGAGCGTTCCTTTGGCTGTATCTCTTTGTTGTGATGCCAGTGAAATCTATTCGGCGGCTCGATAACGCGCGCTTGCGAGGATTCCCAATCCAGGATCAACACTACCTGATTTTCTCCATGCTCAGCTGGTCAGTAGCACATTTTCTAGTGGATCCCTCTTTTCACCAGTTTTTCCCACAAGTATGGTTTATGGGGCTTTACTTGGCAAGCCTTGGAACGAGCCCGTCAACCGACTTCGGCATGGTGACATCTCGCTTTCGAAAAGAACAAACGATGCTTCCCTTGGGCAGCCAAGTCTAGGGATTCCACAAAAGGCGGAACGCAGAATTCCAAAAGCGCACTGGCATCGACTGCGTTCATCAATGATGAAAAATAAGCGCCTAATATTCATTGGGTAGTTTCCGCAATTTCTCCGGACTGCAAAGTTTTCTGCCGGACCTTAATCAACTCGATTCAAGTTTTGTACACTTGCTCCATCGCGATTTGTCGGTTGTGGGGCTGGACAACTCCCACAGCGCGATCCGCAACTACGGAAAGGCAAACCTCGCCGGACCACTGCTTTAGATTATTCAACATGAGGTGGGGACTGGGCATTCGAGAATCGGTAAATGAAGGAAGAAATGAACAACGATCATTTTAGAAGCGCATCGACAGCAGCAAGGCATGAGATCGAAGTATCGATAGTCACGGGAACTCTGAATCGTCTCAGTCTTTTAAAGCTTTGCATCGCATCAATTCGTCAAAATGGCTTCTCTGGGAAAATGGAAATTATCGCAGTCGATGGAGGTTCCACAGACGGCACGTTGAAATGGCTAGCAAGACAGCACGACATATTGACCATCGTACAGCCCAACTACAAAATCGCGCTTCCCGGCCAGGCGCCTCGCAAGGCGCATAGTTGGGGAGAATTCATGAATCTCGGTTTTCGCTTCGCCAAAGGCAAGTGGATCCTGATGGTCAGCGACGACCTTGTTCTCGCCCGAGGCTGTATCCAAAAAGGTCTCGATGAGTTGGAAGAGGCGTTGCGCCAGGGGCAGGATGTCGGCGCAGGCGCCCTCTTCTTTCGCGATTATCCCCGCGACCTTCGTTATCACGTGAAAAAGTTGCCCCAAGGGGTTGTTCTCCTCAACCACGGATTTTATCGGAAAGCGGCGTTGGAAGATGTTCAGTATATCGATGAACATGACTTTGCATTCTATGCGGCGGATGGCGACCTATGTATGCGTTTGTCGGCGGCGGGGCACGCCGTGGTTGCATTGAATGACTGCTTCGCGAACCATTTGGCGCACCAACCGAATTACCGGAAGTTATTCGGAAAGCGAGACGCTATAAAAGGTGCGGGCGACATGGCCACCTTCGAGCAGCGGTGGGGAAAGTTGCCCGGCGAGGAAGCCATGTTGTTCCGCGAAGAGCGGTTGGAGGATACCTTCTATAAAAACTTCTGGCTCGTCAAGCCCTTACAATGCACGCTATCTGCGCTGGCACGCTCCTTCAGTCGTCTTGGCTTATATGGCCGAACTTCCTCATAGATGCGCGCTAAGATTATTTGGAGGAAGCTTCGGCGAAATGCCAAATGAGTCATCATCCTCACTCACATTCCCTCAATGACTAAAGCCCAGCATTTGTTCTTGCAGCGGCGGGAGGACCAGCTAGAGTCGCGCATTTGCACAACGTCTGCTTCTGCGGTTTTCGTCTAGGAAGGCCCTGTCTAGGAGCCTGAATTCGGCATTCAGCTTTTATGCCTTCGACAAGAGTGGGCCAAATCAAAGTTTTTTCAGGAGCCATCCGAAATGCAAGCATCACGGAAAGGTCTTACCGCTTCGATGAGGCGCTGGGTTTACAAGATAGGTTCGATTTGCCTGCACTTTGGGTTCAACCCACGGCGATTCATTCGAAGTCTTCGCGGGATACCGGCTTACTTCCGCGATATGCATTCCTATAACCAAGCTGGCCCTCCGATTCCGACTTTCAATATTAGGACTCGGGACTTATTGCCAATTCTCTACGAGAAAAAAGAAACAGTCAGCGGGCGCGGGCATTACTTCCATCAGGATCTTTGGGCGGCAAGAAAAATATACGAGCGACATCCAGATAGTCACATCGACATAGGCTCAAGAATCGATGGCTTTGTCGCTCATTTGCTTACTTTCATGCCTGTTACAGTCATCGATATTCGCGCTCTCTATAGCGATATCGACGGCCTTCAGTTCATCGAAGACGACGCAACCGAGTTGAACAAACACACTGACAACAGCATCCGATCACTTTCATGCCTCCATGCCGCGGAACATTTCGGGTTAGGACGGTATTCCGATCCCGTTGATCCCAATGGATGCTTCAAATTGATGAATAGCCTTCAGAGGGTCCTGTGCCCCGAAGGAAGGCTCTACTTTTCCGTGCCAATCGGAAGAGAAAGAGTCGAGTTTAATGCCCACCGTGTATTCGCCATCTCCACAGTATTGAACGCATTTCAGGGCCTCAGCTTGCTTTCTTTTTCCTTCGTTGACGACGAGGACAGAATGCACAAGGATGTCGACTGGAAACAAGTGCCAGTTTGCGACTACGGCTGTGGAATGTTCGAGTTTACAAAGGAACCATGAATCGGCACAACCAGACGCGCAAAAGCTTTGGTGCACAAGTTGGATCATTTCGTAGCCTACTGCATAAGGGCATGGATATTGGTCGTCCCGCACGATTGAATCTGATGTTTCTGAATCAATATGGCTCGGCATGAATGCGCATGGTTATCAAAGAGGTATGCAACGGCTTTCACGCGGTTGTTGCGATGGGAAACATGGTCAAGCGCGACGGCCTGGAAGGGTGCAAACCGGGTGAGTCGCGGCGCACTTTTTGCGCGCAAAACGGGTCAAGAAATATAAAACCGTCTATTCAGTTTGCCCGCCAACGGAACTGTATTGAGATGGTGTGGTCCCGACGGAAGCTTGGACCGGGCCGTATTGTTTGCCGGTGCCAAACGAATCCTCTAACAGCCAAAGGAAGGTCTCTTAAATGAGCTCAAAAAAGCGGTTGATGATGGCTTGTATAAATACCTTGTCTAAAGTAACGGGAAATCGAATCATTCAACGCCTTTTGGAAAACAATGTCTTAGTAAGTCAATATCTAATGGGAATTGGTGCCGGAAGTAACGTGGCGTGCAGTGGAGAAGAAGTTGTATTCAAGATGCTAAAGCGCAGACTTGATCCTCCGTACTGTGTTTTCGACGTTGGCGCAAACAAGGGACAATTTCTTCGCCTTTTGATGGATAATATTACAATAGATGATATATCGGTTCACTGCTTTGAGCCAGGTCTTCAAACATTCAAAACTCTTGTTCTGTCGTCTAGAGGTGACAAAAGAGTCAAAATGAATAATATTGGCTTAAGTGGAAAAACAGGCGAAGCGATTTTACATTATGACAGCCCTGGCTCGGGTTTGGCTTCTCTTTCTAACCGAAGACTAGATCACTTCGGCATTGGTTTCGAGGGAACGGAAACCGTTGTAATTGACACAATCGATAACTACTGTATGAAAAATGCTATCGATCGCATCCATCTCCTAAAGATCGACATTGAAGGACATGAACTTGACGCGCTATCTGGCGCGAAGAGAATGTTCGATAATAGATCGGTGGACATCGTAATGTTTGAATTTGGCGGTTGCAATATTGACTGTAGAACCTACTTCCAAGACTTCTGGTACTTCTTTAAGAACGTGGATATGAAGATATATAGAGTTACTCCTTCCGGTTATCTGTCTCTGATTGAATCCTATAAGGAAATTCAAGAGCAATTTAGAACCACAAACTTTATCGCGATTTCGAATCGCGATTGATGTAAGCGCAAAGCCGGTGTTGGCCGATTGGATCGTAGAAAGGACCAAAACTCATCCTTAAAAAATATCTTCTGCAAGTTAGCTTGAGGCCATTCGATACATCCTCCGTGGAGGGGCGCTCGAAAGAACGAAACCGGCGCGCAATCCTGACAACACTCGCTACGGGGGTGTCCAGGGTCATCAGCGTGTCGACAGGGCTCATCTCCGTGCCCTTGACGCTTCGCTACCTGGGGCCAGAGCGTTATGGGCTTTGGATGGTGCTGATTTCGTTGATTGCGGTGATGGGCTTCGCGGATCTGGGCATTGGGAATGGCCTGATGAACGCGATTTCAGAAGCCTACGGGAAAGACGATCGCCCGCTGGCGCGGGAATACTTGACGAGCGCACTTTTTCTAATGCTCGGCATTGCCGGTTTTCTAGCGCTCGCAGGAATAGTGGGCTACCCTTTTGTGCCCTGGTTGCATTTGTTCAATGTGAAATCGAATGCGGTTGCGGCCGAAGGAGCCCGAGCATTCGTAGTGCTCTATGGCTGGTTCGTGCTTAACATTCCGCTGGGCGTGATCCCACGTGTGCAGTCGGGGTTGCAGCAGGGCTACTGGGCACAAGCGATTGGCGCGTTGGGAAATGTTGCATCTTTGCTCACGCTGCTGCTGGTCATCTCCCTGCACGGCAGCCTGGCGTGGCTCGTGTTCGCCTCCACCTTCGGCGTGATCCTGGCAACCTTCCTGAACGGATGGCTTTTGTTCCGCGAACATCCCTGGTTGCTGCCTGAGTATCAGGCATATCGGGGCCGCTCGGCAAAGCGAATATTCAAGCTCGGCATGATGTTTTTTGTCCTGCAGTGCGCCATTGCGCTTGGTTATACTTCCGACAATATCGTGATCACGCAGGTGATCGGGGTCGCTGCAGTCGCCGCATATGCAGTACCTCAAAAGCTTTTCAGCTTTATCAACATGATCGTCTCAATGGGAATCACGCCCTTGTGGCCGGCTTATGGCGAGGCAATCGCGCGTGGCGACGTGGCGTGGGTGCGCAAAGTGTTTTTGGGATCCTTATGCATCACGCTGGGGATTTCGATACCGATCTGCACGGCATTGGCGCTCGCTGGGCCATGGATACTCAGGATAGCAGTGGGGAAAGTCCTACATACCCCGATGTCGCTGCTCGTCGTCCTGGCCGTATGGGGTGTTGTCTCTGCCGTCTCTACTCCGCTGGGCATGCTGCTCAATGGAGCAGGGGTATTGAGGGTGCAGACGGTGATTGCGATAGTTGCAAGTTTGAGCAACCTTGCCTTGTCGATTGCACTTACTCGCCGGTTCGGTGTTATCGGGGTTTGTCTCGGCTCAATCATTACGCAAGTCGTGATTGCGATCCCTCTCTATTCCTGGGCAATTATGAAGCTGCTAAGAAGACTGGGAACAGGAAAAGCTATTGGGGAACTAGCTTGCTGATCGCCGCAGGGAATCTCCGATTGAACTGAAGTACAAGGGATAAACATCGGAATGATCACCAAAACCAGGATATTGAGGCAGTTCGTGAGGCTTTTGACTTGGCCTCGCATCCTTGCCAACAAACTCGACGCACAAATTCAGAAAGAACTATGCACAACCGATGCCACGGCGCGCTTGCTAGAGGGCACTGTCATAGCCAATGCGTTAGAAGCCAAG
>Ga0302281_10003881_pt1 | contig 10253 bp, 6 predicted proteins | sample III_Fen_E1_2_FD_198762 | JGI IMG/M metagenome (GOLD analysis project Ga0302281, IMG submission 198762) | Peat permafrost microbial communities from Stordalen Mire near Abisko, Sweden - III_Fen_E1_2 | ecosystem: Environmental > Terrestrial > Soil > Wetlands > Permafrost | place: Sweden: Abisko...
GTTCGGACAGCCGGCGCGTGGCGAAGCGTTTCCGGCGATTTTTGTTTTTGGAAAGATTGGTTCGCAACAAGGGGTTTTCCGGTCCGACGATGCCGGGCAACGTTGGTTGCGCATCAGTGACGACGAACATCAATTCGGCTGGATTACAAAGCTGACTGGCGACCCGCGCATTTTTGGCCGTGTATATCTGGCGACCAGCGGGCGGGGAATTGTTTTTGGTGAACCGGCGGCAAAAATTCAATAATTTACGCCAGACAAGTGCCTAAGATTCCGCAGTAAGCAGTATGAAACCAATTCTTCCATAAAGCTCGTACAGCTCATCGGCACTTAATTGACGGTATTTCACCCGGTAGCTTGTCGCACTTGCCACTTGAATTCAAGCTGACTGAAAGCCAACCAGCCGGTCTTTCGTTGACCTTTCGAGCAATTTTCCATTGAACATTGATGGCCTTACGCTTGGGGGCATTGATTAACTGGAGCCGAACGGTCAATAACTGTCGCTGCTTAAGCAGTCTGCCATGAACCTGCTCAATCCCAAAAAATTCAATGCCCGTGGAAACGGAGTGGTGTTGACGGTGAGTTCGGAAGAGGGAGATGTTGCTGCAAATCTTGAATGACATCCGGGTTGGATGTTGGAATGCTTTGGGCCAGCGGGAACAGTTGGAACTGAAGACCGAAAAATTAACGGCAAAGGAACTCAGAAATTTTGGCTTGATGAACATCGCCGGCTATTTTGAGCACAGTTTGCTAATGACTGATAAATGATATTTGACCGTTTTTTCAGATTTTAGCCGGAGCCAAGCTGTCCGCAAGTAAAGAGAAATTGACCATGCCAAAGCCAGCCAAAGATTTACGCATTCACGGTGTCAGCTTTGAACAAGCGGCCAAGCGCATCCTATCCGCGCCGCCGATGAAGAAAGCAAAGACTAAAAAAGTTGTCAAAAATCCGCGTCTGAATTAGTCCACTTCCGCCCGCATAAACATTAGGTTTAATGCACTATCTGCCTACGTCATAGGCCTACTCCCGGTCTTATTGCGTAAGTAATTTACGTTACAAGACAGCAATAGATATCATGATACACTTTATTCATGCTCCTAATAATGCTCATGCAACAAATGCTTGTTTCCAAAGTATGTCGTATTTGCCGAATTAAAAAATGTCTCTGAAGATCAAAACCAAACCATTAAACCTAAACAAATCCCCAGCATGAAAAACAAAAGAATATTTGGCAGCTTGGCATTGGCCGGCAGCCTACTAACGGCAGCAACCGGAATCAGTCAAGCAGCGCAACTCGGTGGCGCGGATTTGGGTGCCACCGCCCCGACTGCGGGATATTATGACATCTCCCAACTGCTCACCACCGGGGACACCGTCCAGTTGCCAGACGGTTCGCTCAACTCTTTTTATGATAATACAGGATCCCCTTATGTGGGCAGTTCCTTTACCACGGGGCCGGATTCAGGTGGTTATGTGATGAACAGTCTTGCAATCAAATTTGGCGGTGGCGGATCAGTGGGATATGCAGGCGGCAATGACACCACGCTAAATGGGGGATGGGTCATTACACTATATCAATTAAGCGGCACGGGAAATACAACTGCAACTCCGATCTATACAAACACAGTTGGCACGCTTACGGGTTCCGGCAATACGGGAGCAGATTGGATTAATATTACCGGCTTCTCAAGTTCGTTGCTTCCCAACACCACCTACGCCTGGACCATTTATCAGCCTAATGGTTATGACGATTTGGCTTATGCCACCGGAACACCTTATAAGAGCGGAGCGATTTGCCGCATTGCACCTGGAGGCGGAGCAGTCACCTATTTTCCGTCAGATAATGACAGCGCCAGCTTTAATGTAGGCTTGTCACAGATACCTCCGACACTTGGTGGGTCAGACTTAGGTTCTACCGCCCCCTCCGCTGGGTCCAATGATGTTTCTCAGCTGCTCACCACCGGTGATACCACTGCGTTGCCAGATGGAAATCTCAATGATTTTTATGACAATACGACTCCGGGCCAGAGCGGCGGTGGTGGTTATGTGGGAAGTTCCTATACCACTGGACCCAATGCTGGCGGCTATGTGATGAATGGTATGATTCTGAAATTTGGCGGAGGCCAGCCAGTGGGATATGCTGGTGGCAATGATGTTACCCTCTCCCCCGGATGGATTATCACCACCTATCAGTTGAGCGGAACAGGCAATACAAATGCAACACCCATATCTACCAATATTGTAGGCACTTTGACGGGTTCTGGCAATTCTGGAGGAGACTGGATTCAGTTGACCGGTTTTGACAAACCCCTGCTTGGAAACACCACTTACGCCTGGACCATTTATCAACCCGGTGGTTATGACGACTTGGGATATGCGACTGGCACTCCTTACACAGGTGGGACAATTTGCCGCATCCAACCCGGCGGCGGACCCGTTACATACTTTTCGGCAGATAATGACAGCGCCACCTTTGCCATCAACTTGACTCTTCTTGGTTATCCATCTGTAGGCGTGCCTTTAGCCAACTATAATGCCATATATGCCCTTTCACCATCTTTAGTGCTTCAAGATACTGCATCTGGGCCAGGAGCGTTAACTTACCAATGGCAGACCGATGGCGGCGGCGGCGGTGCCTTGACCAATATTCCGGCAGCCACGGGCTTAAGCTATACGAATATACCGGCAAATTTAAATCCCGGAGGTGATTACACCATAAATTATGATTTCGTTGTAGCAAACAGTGCCGGAGCAGTGACAAGTTCTGTTGTTGCGGTGACGGTGCATGCAGCCACCGCGCCGGTTATTATTCAAGACACATCCCCGACGAACAATGCTACTACTTTTGTCGGTGGCAGTCTCACATTAAGCGCGGTTTTTGACGGGACACATCCAATAACCTATCAATGGTATTCAAACACGAACAGCAGCAATCAACCAATGCCGGGCCAGACAAATGCCACCTTGGTATTAAGCAACATTCAATCAACTGCAGCAGGAACGTATCAGCTAAAAGCGATTAACAGCCAAGGAAACACCTACAGCACGGCAACGACACTTTCAATCGCGGCCAATCCACCGGACTATCCTCCTGTTCCTTCCACAGCTTATGCTTATGAAATCTATACGAATAGTCCTTATGCCTACTGGCGGTTAAACGAAACTGGCAATCCGGCCGTTCCTCCTGCTTTGCAGGCCTTTGACTATTCCGGGCATGGCATTTATCCGACATATGGAACTGCAGTGACCACGGGCCAGCCTGGCCCGCAAGCTCCAAGTTTCCCGGGTTTTGAAACCACTAACCTGGCCATCGTTACCACCACTGGAAACAATGGATATTTAGCCGTGCCGCCATTGAACATGAACGCCAATAATGTGACGTTCGTCTGTTGGATCAACCCCAGTGGAAATGTAAACGGTGCGACCGGATTGTTGTTCAGCCGTGGAGTTGTTGACAATGCTGCCGGTTTTGGATTCAACGCTCAGGATCAAGGTGCTGGCACCATGGCCGAATTGGGTTACACCTGGAATCAGAATGCCTCCGGCACGTGGGGATGGAACTCCCACCTTCATCCATTGGCAAACGTGTGGAATTTCGTGGCTTATGTCCTGACTCCAACCAACATGACCGCCTATCTTGGCTATGTTGATCCCAACGCAAATACCACAAACTTTTTGCAGGCTGTGAACAACCTTGCACATCAGACCCAACCGCTAAACAGTCTGGCTCTGGGTGCTGATACCCAACAAAATCGCGAGTTCAATGGAACATTGGACGAAGCAGCTTTGTTTAACAAAGCATTGAGCAAGGCCGAAATCTTGAAGTTGTTTGAAACCGGCACAGGCGTATCCATCGCCATCGCGCCCACCCCGGCCCCGCTCACCTCCCAATCTGTTTATAGCGGGTCACAAATTCAAATTGGCGGCGTCGCCGGTGGCACTGACCCAATAACTTATCAATGGCAGGCGGGTGTCACCGGCAGCGGAGTTTTCACCAATCTTGCCAGTGTTGGCAACGTTTCCGGTGTCACTTCGCCGACACTGATCATTAGTTCCATTCAAACAAATAACGATGCAGATTACCGCCAAATCGCCGTTAACTCGGCGGGTTCAATTACTGGAAACGTGGCAACCGTTAGTGTGACTGCCGTGCCGACCGGCGGCTTGTGGACGGTGAACTTCCAATTGACCAACAATGTGCTGGGTTTTGCGACCAGCACCAATGGCTTAGGTCAATATGCCGGTGCCGGTGTCTTGGGAGGCGGCACATACTGGAATCCAATTGCCGACCTTGCTGGTGCATTTACCGGTGGCAACTACACAAACGTTTCTGATTTCGAGGCGGACGGCGCCACTCACTCGGGGATTAGTGCCGTTGTAAACGGGAGCGGCGACTCTACTGCGGCATCCCCGGGCAACCCGACTGCGATCACCACCCTGTTGGATCAATATGTCAGCGTAAATAATTCATCAGCTGCGAGCGGTGGCGGATTGATAATGCAGGGTATTCCTGATGGAACTTACAACATGGTTATCTATGGCATTAACGGTGGATTTGAAAGCGCTGGAGCCGCTTATACGGTATATGCTGCAAATGGAAATCAAACGGCTAGCCTGCTAAATACCCAGGACCAGTATTTCTCGCCGGGAGATAACAGCTGGCTCTTCACTAATGTCCATGTCACGGGGGGAACTCTGTTGACGGATATTGGTGCAAACAATGGCGCAGCTGAATTCAATGGCGTCCAGCTCCAATTGGTAAGTTATGATCCGCCGGTGGCCGGATTTTCCGGCACGCCTACCAGTGGAACAGCGCCCTTGCAGGTGGTGTTCACCAATACTTCGACCGGTTCCGGCAGTTTTGTGTGGAACTTTGGTGATGGCCACACTTTGACGACCAGTTCCTTCGGTAACGTAACGAACACCTATACAAGAGGTGGAAACTTTACAGTTATTTTGACGGCGAATGGGAACGGTAGCTACAGCCCGAACTCGGTGACCAATATTGCCTATGTTTCCGTGACCAGCCCGACTCCGCCGGTGATTAACAAGCCAGTGTTGTCAGGCGGCAGTCTGATCTTGAGCGGAAACAACGGAACGGTGGGTGCACAATACCGAATATTGAACTCAACAAATGTCGCGCTGCCGCTGGCAAATTGGACGCCGGTTTGGACGAACGTGTTTGCGTCGGATGGCAGTTTTGGCTATACGAACTCGACACTTACCAACCCGGCAAGCTTCTTCTTGCTGGTCTCGCCTTAAGGAAAGGCTGATGCATTGAATTGGGATATATGTGGGGCCGTCTTGCTGACGGCTCCACATTTCAAACATAAGAAAGTAAGCGTAAATAACTTTAAATGAAAAACAAACCCTCAAGCAGTCACGGCTTCACCTTGATTGAACTTCTGGTTGTAATCGCCATCATTGCCATCTTGGCTGCGATGTTGTTGCCTGCTTTGGCGAGCGCAAAGGCCAAGGCGCAAAGTATTCGCTGTGTTAATAACCTCAAGCAGTTGATGGTGTCCAACCATATATATACTGATGACTTTGCCGACCATCTGGCATGGCCGAACTGGGATGGCGGCGCTTCAGCCACCGCGCCCCAAGGCTGGCTGTATAGCATGAACCCCTCATCCTTGCCGGCAGGGGCTCCAAGCGGTGCAATTCCAAATCCATACGATACTGCTTATTGGAAGATTAGAGGCACTGCTGCCAATCAAACAGGCTTGTGGTATGCATCCACTCCCAATCCTAACGTTTATCTTTGCCCTGTGGATATTTTAAGCAAAACATTTTCGCTACCCACAGGCGGAGGCGGACGGAATGACAAGTTGTCCAGCTATGTCATGAATGGTGCTGTTGTCGGATACGATCCAAAAAACTCGTTTGTTTCTCCTTATACTCCAATGAAAATAACTGACGTTTGGAGTCCGCTATGTTACTTGTTATGGGAACCGAATGAAAATTCATTGGGACAGGGCAACCCTGGAGCCTTTGAATACAATGACGGAGCCAACAAGCCAGATGCCACCGGGGAAGGCATTGGTTTGTTGCATAGCAAAAATGGTGGTAATGCAGGCGCTTTAGATGGCCATGTTGATTTCGTACTGACGGTACTGTTTAATCAATATAAAACTGCCGGTTCGGGTCCCGGACCGAATGGAAAAACATATTTATTTTGGGATAATGTGAACCCTAACGGGGATTGAAGCCTGAACAATAGATGTATTCACCAGCAAAAAAACAATTCCGAATATAATCTCCTGCAGCATTTAGTGCATTTCTGTCAATATCTTGCGTCACCAACAATTTTATTCTTTTCAAAAAGGGTGTCTTAATTTGGCTTACTGCATGGCGCATTGCATTCATCCACAAATTTACTGGATTGGAACACTCTTTTCATCATCTACTTTTCGGCGATACCGTTCTAATGCACAGATACAAACGCCGCCGCATGGTCGGCGCAATTCTATCGCATAAAATTGGGCGCCGCTTCCATGAAATTAAAGCCGGGGCAGTCGGCATTTTAATGGCGTAACCATCCGGCGTTTGTTGCATCTTAACAATTACAACCTTGTGAAAAATTCAAACCCTTCTTTCAAATCGACTGGAAACGGGCACTCATCCTTCATGCTCAAACCTTGTTCAACAATCTTGGCCGGCTGTTTCTTTTTTGCGATTGGCTGGCTTTCGCCAGTGTTTGCTGATCAAAACGTGGAACTCAAAGGCGACGCTGGCGGCAAGCGCTTTGACGGCATAGGCGCAGTGAGCGGCGGCGGCGCGACCTCGGTGTTGTTGAAGGATTATCCCGAACCGCAACGCAGCCAGGTTTTGGACCTGCTCTTCAAGCCCAAGTTTGGCGCATCCATGAGCGCATTGCTGGTGGAAGTTCCTGGCGACGCCAACGCCACGCAAGGAGCCGAGCCGAGCCATATGCACAGCCGTGATGATTTGAATTTCAGCCGCGGCTATGAATGGTGGCTGATGCGCGAGGCAAAAAAACGAAACCCGGACCTGTCACTCGACGCCTGCGCATGGGGCTGTCCCGGCTGGGTGGGCAATGGGAATTTCTGGTCGCAGGACATGTGCGATTATTACGTCAAATGGATTCAAGGGCTAAAATCAGTCTACGGTCTGGATTTGGACGCGATTGGTTGTCGAAATGAAAAGGGTGTCAATGAAGACTTCGCGAAAAAATTTCGCGCGACTCTTGATGCGAACGGCTTGCAAAATGTGAAAATTCATGGCTTCGACAACTGGGACAAGACTAAATTCAACTGGGTCAGGCATATGACCAACGATTTGGTGCTGCGCAACGCAGTGGCCATTTTGAGTAATCATACGATGACTTACATCCCGACGCCACCGGATGTGCAACAGCTTGCCGGGGAATGGAATAAACCGATTTGGAACACGGAAGAACATGTCTATAAAAAGGGTTTCGACTGCGAAATAAGTCTCGTGCAGGCATTCAACGAAAATTATCTCAACAGCGGCGTAACCAAAATCGTGAACTGGTATCTCGTCGGCTCCGTTTACCCGATGGAATCTTATTCCGAAGATCCCGCCGCCATGATCGCAAATTCTCCGTGGAGTGGAAATTACCACACCCGTGAAGTGTTGTGGGGCTATGCGCACTATGGACAATTTTCAAAGATCGGATGGCAATATCTCAATGGCGCGTGCGGCAGGCTGACGAACGGCGGCACGTTCGTCACGCTCAAATCGCCGGGCAAGGATTTCAGCGTCATTATTGAAACCAAGGGCGCGCAATTTGTGCAGAATGTCACCTTTAAAATTAGCGGCGGTCTGTCCACGGGCAAACTTTGTGTCTGGCGCAGCAACTCAAAGGAACAGTTTGTCCAGCAAGACCCAATCACGCCCGTCGTTGACAATCTTGCGGACGGGACATTCACCGTCGCGCTTGAACCGGATTCGATTTATTCCATTTCCACTACCACCGGACAGCAAAAGGGATCGTTTGACAACATTCCCGCAATACAGAAATTTCCGTTCCCTTATTACGAAACATTTGACGAATATTCTTCGCCGCAAGAATTTGGTTATCTGCCGCATTACACGGCGGACATCGCCGACGTCTTCGAAATTGCCGACCGTCCGGATAAAACCGGAAAGTATCTCCGCCAGATCGTAAGCCAGAAGCCTCAAAGCTGGGCACCTGAATGGATGCCCTACACCATCATCGGAGATGACAATTGGAATGATTACGAGGTCAGTGCCGACATCTATTTGGACGACGGCGGCTGGGCCGGCGTCATGGGCCGCGTCAACAACGTCGGCGACGGCTATGGTTGTGCGCCAAAGGGATATTACCTGAAGCTGGCGGCGGACGGTTCTTGCACCCTGGTTGTCATCAATGGAAAAGCCGGCGCCGAGGAACTGGGCGACGCAGAGCATCAAGAAGCGGTTCGTGCCGCCGGCAATTCCGGTGACAAGGGCGAGAAACAGGTGGTAGCCGGTGCCGCAAAAAAATTTGATGCCAGTCGATGGCACAACTTAAAGCTCCAATTTTCCGGAACCACCATCAACGGTTTCGTGGATGGCACTCAGGTTTTATCCGCTACAAACGACGCCTTTTCACATGGCATGGCCGGCCTCGTAACCGGCGACAACAAAACCCGCAACACCGCCTGCTTCGACAACCTTCTGATCAATGCCGTCGGTGCCCCGACACCAAAGCCAACGTCTTTTGCAAGGAACATCACGCCGATTTACAAACCTTGAACATTTTGTAAGCGACATCAGGCAAAGCCGATTGCTTGACAGAGGTCGCTGAAATTCATGTCCTGTTACTTTAAGGGAGGGGGATTTGGACAAACGCTGTTCATGCCACCTATTTGTGGCATTTGTCTTTGGACGTCATGGAATGAGGGGACTGCCCCAAGCCGTGCCGTCGGCAGGAAGTGAGCCGTGCTGCATCAACCAGATTCCGTCCGGTTCCATGTCCGTGACCGGACTGGCATCCCATTTCTTTGGAGTGGCGTGACCGTCAACAAACGAAACATTTCCAGACCCTCCATGATAGGCGGCAGGATTGTCATAGAGGGTGGCGTTGTTGTAATCCGTATCAAAACCGATTTTAAAATGAGCGTTGTCAATGGTGTCGCTAGATTCGTCAATAAATACAAAATATTGCGATGACGACGGAACGGAACTTGTCTTCTTGAAGGTCGTAAAGCCTGATGTGACATCGTCTCCGTTCATAGCCCAATTCGCGGACATGCTCCGTATATTTGAGGTGGGATCGCCGGGACACTTGTAAATTCCAGTGTTGCCCGTGTCACGCCACAAGAGGCTGTTTTTTATCAGAGCCAGATTGGTGCTGTCCGTTGGATTGTTGATGAAATTGCCCGCACACCAGGATTGGTTCGTGGTTGGAGACCCGCCGTCATTAAGAACGATGACATCTCCATTGTCATCCGCATACATTTGCCACGCCACCTGCAATTGCTTCACATTGCTCAGGCATTGGGTGCCTTTGGCCTTGAGTTTCGCCCGGCTCAACGCCGGCAATAGCAACGCTGCTAGTATCGCGATAATGGCAATGACCACCAACAGTTCGATGAGTGTAAAAGCGCGGCGCTGGGTCATACTTTTTAATAACAACACTTATCCGGTTTCGTTTCAATTCATTTTGGTCTGCCTACGCCGGAAACTGTTCGGTCACGTTAAAACGTGATTGCCAGCCGAAATCGTTCAGCATAGCTTCCGACACGATAATGTTCGCTTCGATATTTTACTGGATTGAGGACTGGCGTTTTATCCTGACCAATCCGATATGGCTGGTGATGACGGCATTCCAAATATGGATGCTGATTCATGCCATCCGCAATCGTGAATGGCTTTGGGCGGTCTTCATCTTGATTGGTTCGGGATTGGGCGCGCTTTGGTATTATTTTTCGGCGTATCAAAATTCGGGTCAAGGCACCGGTGGGTTTGAACTGCCCGGCGCGCAAAGTCGCGCCCGCATCAAACAGCTTCAGGCAAAAATCCACCATCTGGACAACGCCTATCATCATTACCAGCTCGGGGATGTATATTTCCAGCGCGGTCAATTTGCCGAGGCGGAAAAATGTTATCGTGCCGCCATTGAACGGGAACCAAACGAAATTGATGCTCGCGCCCACCTTGGACAATGCCTTCTGCGTTTGAACCGTCCCGCTGAAGCACGTCCACTGCTTGAAGGAGTCGTGGTTGAAAAACCGGATCATGACTTCGGACATACAAAGATGGC
>Ga0302281_10003884_pt1 | contig 10251 bp, 16 predicted proteins | sample III_Fen_E1_2_FD_198762 | JGI IMG/M metagenome (GOLD analysis project Ga0302281, IMG submission 198762) | Peat permafrost microbial communities from Stordalen Mire near Abisko, Sweden - III_Fen_E1_2 | ecosystem: Environmental > Terrestrial > Soil > Wetlands > Permafrost | place: Sweden: Abisko...
GACCTGAGCAAGGGTGATCGTCACCGGATAGCTGGTGAGATCAGTGGGATCCAAGGGCCGGCAATCGATCTTGGTCCCCGCCTGCTGACCACTGAACGTAAAGACGGCCGCACTCCCTGTGTAAGACCCCTCGTTCTCGAGGCTGATCACCTGAAAGGCCGGTCCGACCTGCACATTGGGCAGGCTGAACAAAGCCAATGCAGGAAGAGCATTGACGAAATTTTGAGTGACGGTGACTCCGGGTTGTCTAACGACGGCCATACGTTTCGATCTCCTTGATCATCCCGACTGAATGAGCCCACCTGGGTTCACGGTTAATTGTAACAAAAATTTCCTTAACCGAATAGGGTCAACCCACTCGGTCTTCCAGTTCTCAGTCACCTGGACGTTAATCAGCACGGGTGTGACTGAAAGTCCAGGCCTCGCGCCCTTCTGAATCAGAGCTCGTTGCCCAACTTGGTTCACATGAATCGTCAGGAATCCGAACCGCTTGAGTGCGGGACCGAACATCTCCACGGCTCCCGACACGATCGCGGCCAGACCGTCGGCCTCAAGCTCCTCACTCGAGTAGCAGGAAATGCCGACTGATCCGTTCAGGATCCTGGCCCGGTGGGTACTGAGTCTACCGATCTGGGCACTCCCAATCCCGCCATTGATGCCGGCGAACTGATACCGGATGGGTCCGCGCGCCACCACCAACTTTGGCCTCGTGTCCACTGTCTCCAGGTTGTCGGTCGACTGGCCTTCGATGGCTATCTCCGAGCTAACTGGGTCCCCGATCACGTACTTATACTGAGGCAGTTGATTATCGAGCTGCTCGGTCTCAGAGAAGCTGGCGATACCCGGGAAAGTAGAAAACAAGGCCTGCAGAAAGCCAAGCATCGCGTTCTCGATGAACCGTAAGGAGTTCTGGTACTGTTGATTGGGATTGACCAGATCCTGCGGACCGTTAGCCATTCATGGCCTCCTGGACTTCGTCCTGTGTGGGCTCATAAAGTGACTGTCTCAACCACTCCGCGTAGTTTTCCCCGTCTTCGAAGGCAAGGTATCCAGCGGCGGCTTCAGGACTGATGACTTTAACCATGATACCACCACCTTCATGGTATTCGCTATCATCGATTTTGATGGCGGTATCCGGGGTCCCGGTCAGGAAATTGCGCTTGAAGTCATCGATGACCTGGCCTTTCAAGAGTTCCCGCGGGATCGGGGCTTGCTCCTGGAAGAGGGGGTCGACTGACTGAAGGGTGATCATTTGGGTAACTCGGGCAACGGTAAACTCTTGCCCGCAAATGAGTGCGTGCAATCAGCGCAGAAGTTGAGGATTCCGGAAGTCAGGACGTAATGGCAGACGGAAGGGATCGGATTGCCTTGTAGATCCCTGACCCACTCACCAGTCCACTTGCCGCCAATCTTTTCTGTCTGGCTCCCTGAATGTTTGAAGCTCGGCTGGAACGTCGGCTTATTCACATCACCGTTGAAAGCCCAGCCATTTGGCAGCGGATGCATCTCTTCACAAGCCGGACACCAGTGCATGTAGCCGTCCGTAGTCTGCCGGAGGTACGGGCTTACTTGGCTCATTTGTGGTCGCTCCGAGGGTTCATCTGACTTTCATCCCGGGCCCCGGACTCACGGTATGCGAAATCGGCTTCATGGCCTTCCTGGCGTTCTGAGCGATCGGGTGACTCATCGTCGCGGTCTCGGGCTGTCCCGTGAGTGACTTCAGCCCCTGAACCGGATTACCCGGCTTGATGTCGGTCGTGATCCGCCTGGGTCTCGACATCGCGTTCATGCTGTTTTTTAGGCCCGTGGTGAAGGATCCCATATCAGCACAGCGCCGTCACTTCGGAAGGATGGTCTGGATTCTTATTGAACAGCCATTTCATACAGCTCTCCGTTCGGTTCGAGGAGTCTTTGCCGGTTGCAGGGGAATTGTTGCCCTCAGAAATCTTCGAAGGTGCCTTGATCGGGGTGTTGTCGTGGTGCTTGGCGATCTTCTGGAGGCCGCGGGAAAATTTCATTTGTTACCCAGAAATTTCTTACGAGAGTAGTTGGTCGAACTATTCATTGGTAATTTCCACTGCTGGTCCATATAGCGTGTGTGACTTCTCATATGGGGTGATAAGTCCACAATTTTTCCACCAATAAAATTAGCATGCCGCATATCATGCAATCCAGGATACTTGGCCTTTAACTTCTCAAGATGCTGTTCGGTTTCTGGCGATAGTTTGGGCTGTGTCTGGAACATTGCCCTTACGCGACTTCTGTGCTTATCTGCGCGCACATATTTTCTGTGACTAGCCTCATCGAAATCAATACGATCGCCTTCTGCTGGCCAGCGTTTATTCTCTAGGTCTTCAAATGCTTTGTGCTTTTGCTTGTAGAGAGTGTCGATTCTACTGTGCATTTCTTTTGCGTGAGGTTTGCTGTATTCATAGTAACTCACCGGCTTTCCAGCAACTCTAGATAGAAGGTGTGCAAAATCACCTTTCCCTCCAGTTATCTTTTTAGTGTGCTTCCAGAGGTCTACTCTTTCTTTTTCCGCAGAAAGAGAGTCCATAAGGTGCTTGGGGTGAGTTGAGTCTAAGATCGGTATTTTTCTAACCGCTAAACCGTGCTGTGGATGAAGAACCAAGTCAGCAATCTGCTCGCCTCCATGCCCCAGTCGTTTCACTTCTTTTGGATTAGAAACCAGTCCTTTTAGGCGGTCAATAGCTGAAGGGCTAAGATTGCCTTTAGCGATCTCTTTGATGAAGCGTGAGGTGGAGATTTTCTCAATGCCCCGTGAAAAGGTCACCGGCTCAGTGTCCCTGCATCTTGCGGAGCCGCGGCACCGAAGCCTAAGCCTGACTTCAGATTTGACCAAGCCGAGCTCATGCTCGTACCGCCCGATAGTGCTCCGGCCTGCATCTGCCTGGCCTTGCGAGGGTCGATCATAGGAGAGCTTGGCGCATCGGCGATCTTACAAATGAGGAGTGCATTTTTCTTCAAACCCTTACTGAACATCAGAATTCTCTTTTCCGTTTGATGGCTTCAAGTTCCTTGAGTTTCACAGCAGCATACTTGGCATCGAAAGGCAGATGGTACTCAATATCTCCGGGCTTCACTTCACTGACCCTACAGAATTGTAACATAGGAACTCTGCGCTTTTCAGTCGGCTGGATCTTCTCGAAACGCCAAAGCCTGCCACTCCTGATCTCCTTCACCAGATCGCCTTGTGTGACTTCTGGAAAATTGCTGAGCAGCACTTGGCTTTCGTTGGGCTGCATCTCACCCCAGGGCGTGATGTCGACGGTCTTGGGATTGGGGCTGTAATCCACATAGCTGTCGATCGCGCGGTAAAATCCACCCACCCAGTTGGTTCCGAAGCACGAATTGCACTTACTCAGGGTCCGCTTACTTTGGAGCTCGTCGAAGCACTTCGGGCACCGGATGCCGCCGCGGCGTCTCTGATAGATCAGCGATGGTACGCCGATCGTGTCCTCGAGGAGAAAGTTGTGCTCCTCCACGATGTAGAGCCCGATCAGATCGAGCTCGCCCTCAAATGTGAAAAGTTCGCTTTCGGTTGTCTCCTGCGTGCTGATTCGCTGAATCACGAGCTTGTAGTAGACCGGCCGATTCAGCATCTGGAGGTTGACTGCCTGGTCGATGTACCACGGATAATCGAGCGCCGAGATGGGCTGCGAGATATACGCCGTTACGTTCTCGGCGTGCGTGCTGGCCGGGATAGGCTGAACCCGCGACTCCTTCTGCGTCATCATGTCGATGTGTTGGAAACCCGGGATGGCGTCTTGGGCCTCGGCTCTGAGGATGAAGACTTGGTGATCCTGCAGCACTGAGCCCGGGATATTACGCTCACAGAATTCCCACTCGATGCGGACGCGCGCTGGCGTGCGGGAGAGGGGTTGGGCGGTGTGGGATTTTAGGGTTAACTGGACTGACACTTAAGTGAGACCTCGGTAATGGAAAATTTGAGAAATCTTTTTTAAATAGGCGTCTTCTGAAGCTTCCATTTTAGAGGATTGGCAGGTAAAGCAGGCTGGAACAGAATTATCTAAAGTATAGTATGACTCATTATTTAAGCGATCTACAGAGTTGCACGGCACTATTTCGCCAGTGCAGTTATTCTTTCTGTTAGAGATGTCACCACAGTAATGGCAAGGTTTTGAGGTGAGATGAGTATATTCCTCCTCTGATAAGCAGCTTTTAATATTACGTTTATTTGCACCATTCAGATGGTGTAAATATGAGGCGTGTTTTACTGCGCGGCCATTAGGTTTTTTTTGAGAGGTACTAATCATTTCTCCAGTTTTGCATCCGCAACTTTTTACATCACCCTTAACTGCATTTCTGGATTTTTTCTCCACTTCATTCCCACATATACACTTAAAGAGCCATATGAATACCCCTGGCTCTTTACTATTGCGGACAAACTTTAAAGCTGTAAGGTACCCATAAGTTCTCCCAGTAATGTCAGCTGGCTTTCCGGTCTTATGGCAAGTGCGACGCTGCCCCATTCTCAATTTAGACTCTATGACCTGTATTGCTCCGCCGCAGTCGCAGTCGCAGTTCCATAACCTTTCGTGCCCTGGGACTACAGAGACCGCCGTAAGTTGATGAAACTTGTCGCCTGACTTAATCAATGCAGGCCCGTATTGTCGTGGCATCTGGATTACCCCCATTACCTGATTGTTATTGTCAATCAGAAATCGAAGCCAATTAACGAATATTCTGAGGAAAAACCATCTCCAAAACCACCGGCTACGTTTTGAAAGATCTTGTAGTTGAGTTTTTTGCTTTCATATTCAGCTGCGAATAATGACACCCAGCGTTGATAATACGCTGTTTTATTACTTCTCAAAAAACTACTCCCTCCGGATGAGTATGTCAACTCATTCCGAGACTGGTAAAGGCCTGCCATCTTCAAGCACTGGATCGCGCCACCATGCATGAGCAGGTAAAGAGAAGGGAAGTTGGTGATGTCGACCTTGGTGAGAAGTGGAGTGGTCGTGTTCCAGTCACTCAGAGTCATCAGGATAGAAAATTCCAGCCTGTCATCGTCTATCTCTTTACCGCGGATCAGCCGATTCAACTCCGGCGTATCCATGGTGAAATAGCGCAAGTACTTCTTAGCTTTCCGCATCCGTTCGGCCGCGGGCGTGCTGAGCTCTGTAGAGTCACTCATCGTCTGATAATAACACGCTCATCCATGAGCGCGCCACCATCCTTGGTACTAACGCTTGGAGCTGATGACGGCACCTGGGCCGGTATGCCTTGGCGCCCGGATCGTGAAGGCAGCGCTGTTGTCGAGGCTATGCGGCACCTCGCCAGGAATCGGGCTGAGTTCGTTGTTCGTGTCGACACGGCTCGTGTCCACCTTCGCGGCGCTCTCAGAGACTCGCACGCGGTCATGAACGTGGTGGGGCGCGATCGCGGGCCGGCGCGCCGGCTGACCGGGACGCTCGGGCATATGGGCGCCTTCGGCTTCGCCTGGGCCTGGAGGACGGCCCGGGCGATCCATGCCGAGAGCGGCGCCTGGCACGCTCTGAAGTGGCGGGAGGGTGGCGTCGACGGCGAGGTTGAGATCGGGTTCGTCCTCTTCAAAGGGATCGTCGTTGGTGGCTCGGGTCTCTTTCTCTTTCAGGCCGGCGTCGGCTCCCCGCATCTCACGAAGTGGGCTTAGTTGGCCTGGGGTCAGCATCTGAGCTGCGGGCGCGCCGATGTCAACGCCGCTGTCAGCATTGATCACACGGCACAGCCCCTGGTCCCGCCACTCGAGAACGTGCTCAGGAATCTCAGTACCCACTTCACCTTGCCAGTACCGATCGGCAGGGATCAGGGCATCTTTGAAGCGCTCTCCCATGCTGAGGAATTGACCGCCATGGGACTTGCTGCGACTGATATTGATCACTCGGATACGCATAATTTGTGCCTCCTGGGCTAGGAACAACTTACCTAACTGCGATGGGGTTGGCAAGGGCAAGATGAATAAGAATTCGGGTATAAGTTCAATAGGAGAAACTTTATATGCCCACCGCTAGAGTGCTTGAGTTTACAGATGCTGTTGCGATGAACAAATCAAACCCACAAACTTTTGAGGTCCCGACAGACCAGGAAATCGATCAGCTGAATGTTGGAGATAATATAAAAGTGAGCCTCGGAAAAGAACGTTTCTGGATTCTTATAACTAAAAAGAAACGCGATAAAAATTTTGTTGGTATCGTCGATAACGATGTCCTTCAGCCGGGATTGAAGTGTGGAGATGTTGTTACTGTGGAAAGACGCCACATCTACAATTTCCAAATCAACAAAAAGAAATAAAAAAACCCGCTTGGGAATCCCAAGCGGGTTTTAAATTTTAACTCAGGCGGACTAGTCTTAGAAGCTACCACCACCCGGTATGGTCTGGGGAACCGCGAGCCGCAGCTTAGCCACGGAACGCAAATTGGCGATCCCCATACCAACGTATTCCCACGACTTCCAGAAGACCTTGTCGGCTTCTTTCTTGATCCAGAACTTGACGTCATTCAGGATGAAGAAGTTGCCCAAGAACTGTGGATCCGTGAAGGCGAAGATGTCACCGGGAGGCAAAAGATCAGTCTTATTGGTGACTAACAAACGCCTCTTCATTATCTTGTCGGACGTCCACCCGTTGACGGTCATGTCAGACGCAAGGGGAGAGCCGACATCGGTTGCCTGCTGAGTCGTCCAGTCCGAGAAGTCCACGTTGGTCATGAGCAAGAGAGCCGACTGAAGAAGATCGCCGTCGATCATCTTGAACAGGCTGTTGAGCTGCGCGCGATTGACGATCGTGCCGGGAGAGTTGATGAACTTGCCCGAGTTGAACACGGCACCGTTGGCGGCAGCGAGACCAGTCGTGTCTTCGACACGCATGATGTCTTTGATGCCGTTTTCTTCGATCACTTTCGTGATCTGGTACTCGTACGCCATCAACTCAGCTTCTTGCTTGCTGAAGAGATCGGTTTCGACCTTGAAGAACGGAACCGCGTAGCGAGTGCCTTGCAGGTAACGTTCGCGGCCGGCAGAACGGAAATTGACTGCCGCAGCCGTCGAGGGATGCTCGAAGTCCACGATCTTCACCATCGTGTCGTGCTTGGTGGAGCGAGTCAGATCCGTCCGGACGACGGTTTCGGTGGGGAGCACTTTGCGGAAGAAAGAGTTCTCACGCAAGTAGCTCCGGATAAAGGCCTGGCCCACCATCGCGGTCTTCTGCTGACCATCTTGGGTGTCCATGCGCTCGACGAACAGGTTGTTAAAACTTACGGCTTCTTCGTTCACGGTGTAGCCTCCTCATGTTTGGTGTAGAATTGGCTAGATTCGAGTGAGCTTCAGTTAAAATGGGCCGGGGAGAAAAACTCACTCAGATCCCCGGCCCGTACTTTCGGTTCTTCATCTTTAGAGATAAAGTCCGTACTTCATTTTCAGTCAGAGGTCTGGTCAGTCATCAACGAGGGCCGACCAGACCGAAATCAATTACCGATTCAGAACTTCGACGGTATAGACGTTGCCGATACCGAGGATCACGTTCATGTCGTAAACGCGAGCCACGACGGCATCACTTCCGCCGGCGGCAGAGGGGATCTGCTCACCGCCACCGAGGTTCTTCACGCAGAGGTTCTGGCCGAGCGTGTAGGACGCCGCAACCAGCTTCGTGGTGTTGTACATGAACCCGCCGCCCTCGATCACGGAGATGTTGCCCGTGGCGAGAGAGTCGTATTCGTTGTTACCCACGACGACGGGGTAAACGTTGGCCGGCGCATTGCCGGTTGGGGGAGGAGCGAAGCCGGAAGCAGTCTTCCAGGCCCAGTCACCAGGAGCGAAATTCCCGGAGGCCAGAGGAGCGTCAACGTAATTGACGTGCTCGAGACCCTTGATGATGTCGAAGTAGTATTCGCTTGCGGGATTCCGCAAGTCGACGGTGATCGGTGCAACAAGTTCTTGTGGGAGAGTCATTTTCTTTTTCCTTATTGAGAGAACCTAAAAAAAACAGGTTCTTGACTGTTTCCGGGCTTCGGAATTTTGTCCCTTACACCACTATTCTACAGTATTCGTGTACCGTGCGATAGCCTGTAACGCGCCGAGCTCGTATTTTTTTAAGGTCTCACTGTTTAACGAGTGTCGACCTCACCATACAGTACCCAGCGCTCCATCTGGTTCAGCTTGCGGCCAGAAGAGTTGGAATCAGAATCATCCAGAGTGCCTGAATTGATGCCGACCGAACTTCCTCCGCCTCCCGCTGAATATCCGCGTTGGAGCGCTTTTTCTACTACCTGGAGGTCATCCTCTGTCATCAGAGACGCCACCTTGTTGAGAAACTCTTCATGGGTGCGAAAGGGCTCGGAAAAACCAAGCTCAATTTCGCGGAAAGCAACCTTCATCGCACGCTTCTCGAGGTCGTTATGAGCTGCGACCTTTTCGAGTTCCAGTCTGCGCGTATGCTCTTGTTTAAGAAGCTGGCCTGCTTTCTTGACCAGCTCGGGATCGTAACCCATTTACTCTCCGATCGTACGAGCCATGCTGCGCTCGCCGCTCGGAATGGGTTTGCCATTCTTTCCGGCGTTGACGTCATCGCCCTTAGCAGAAGCCATGGCCGCACCGACTGCCACAAAATCAACGAGGCGTTTTTTTAAACGACCCGCAGCGACTTTCTCCAGGGCCTCATCGACATGGGCATTCATGTGGCCCTGTTCGTAAGCCGCTTCCTGGAACCTAAACATCCGATCGAGTTCATCGAGCTGCGTATCGGCATGGATCTGATTCATCACGACCGCTATTTTCTCGAATTCGTCGAGGCCGGTAAGGGAATCGTTTCCGGCGCACTTCTCGATCTGGGAGACGACAGCGTTGACTTCGGAAGAAGAGGAAGGGGCCCCAGAGACAGCCGCAGGAACAACTGGAGAGGCGGTTTTAATCACTTTCTCCAAGTCATTTAGGCGGTCCGCGTCTGCGAGTAGGTCTTTGAGTGGTCTCATAGATTCCTCAAGAGTGGTGTGTTCTGAGGCCCCGATTCCTTAATCTTCCTTGTGACCCATCAAGCGGTGAGCGAGAGCAGCACCGCCGGCACCCGCTGCGGCGCCAGTGCCCGCACCGTAGTAGGCTTTATGCTTGCCGACATGGCCGCGAGCCTTGTCGTAAGCGCCACCCAAGTGCTTCTTGAGTTTAGCCATGTGGCCCATCGCTGCGCCGGCTTTAGTCCCGCGTGCCGCGATCTTCTCGATGCCGTCACCGATCAGGTTCTCGACGGATTCCTGCATCCGGACTTCGTCCGCGAGCTCGGCAACCGTGCACTCAGAGGCTTTCTTGTCGTGGCCGCTCTTGTGACGGAGAGCCATGTGAGCTCCGAGAGCTCCGACACCGGCACCTGCGATCAAGGCCGCTTTGCCCTTGTGCTTCTTGCCGTACTTCATAGCTTCATGGCCATGACCCTTGGCGGCTTCGTAAGCCTTACCGAGGCGAGCCTTGGTCTTGTCAAGGAAGCCCTTGGCCTTCTTGATTTTCTTGGCGTCGGCAGTCTTAACTGCGTCTTCAGCCAGCTTTTCGATCTGGTTGATGTAGCCTTCCAGCATCGCGGCACCGCAGACCTGAGCGATCTTCTGGAGTTCGACGGGGTCCGAGTTTTCGACGACACCCGAAGCCGCCTGAGCTTCGTCCATGGCCTTCAGAATTTCTTCTTCGGCACCATCGAATTCAGCCGAAGCTTCTTTCGAAAGGGGTTCTTCGTCATCGGCTTCCGCGAATTCGCGGTCCGCACAATAAGCGCCGTACGCGTAGATGCTTTCGACCAGATCGTTGCCAGCAAGGCTGGCTTCAGCCTGCTTGACGAGCTCGGGGTCGAACTCCTTCGCCAGAAGCGCCTGGAGTTGTTCTTCGTTCATACCCTGCAAAGCCTGTTCAATCTCGTTCATTTTTGAGTCTCCTGAGGTTTTTGTTTCCGGTCGTTGTGATCCGAAACGAATGGGTTAAGGCCGATTAGGTCTGGTGATAAGCTCCGACATCGCCAGCCTGCGCCTTGATCTTGCGCTTCAGCATTGCCTGAGCGGTGACTTCGGGAATGTCCATGCGCTTGGCCGTGCTGCCGTTGGTTTCGACCTTGCCGCCACCGGTCGCCTTGTGGTTGACCGTGATGGCTGGATCTTGGCCGTTACCGACGATCGCGGCGAGTTGGCCGCTGTTGGAGAGACCGGCCATGGGCTTCGAACCTTCTTCAGCGCCGCCAGCGGAGTCGCCTGCGAT
>Ga0302281_10003885_pt1 | contig 10247 bp, 8 predicted proteins | sample III_Fen_E1_2_FD_198762 | JGI IMG/M metagenome (GOLD analysis project Ga0302281, IMG submission 198762) | Peat permafrost microbial communities from Stordalen Mire near Abisko, Sweden - III_Fen_E1_2 | ecosystem: Environmental > Terrestrial > Soil > Wetlands > Permafrost | place: Sweden: Abisko...
CCAAAGGTGTCGGATTTCTAGAAGTGCCAGCCGGCCAGGAAAAGGCATTCCTCAAAGACCGGCCCGTGTCCGAAATGTCCGGTATCGGCAAAAACCGCCAGTGCTCCCTCGCCGCACTCGGTGCGTTCACCTTCGGCCACGTCGCCGCATTGCCCTCCATGCTGCTCAAACAGAAATTCGGCATCTGGGGTCAACAATTGTGGCTGTTCTCAAACGGCCAGTGGAACGAACCGCTGGTGTTGGAGATCAAAGACCGCACCACCATCTCCAGCAGCACCACCTTGCCGCAGGACGAGCATGATTACGAAGCCGCCCTGACCTTCATGCTCAGCGAAGCCACGCGTCTCACCGGCCAGTTACGCCGGGAGTTGATGCAGGCGCGGGAATTTAGCGTGGCCGTCCGGTTCACGAATTTTACCGAAGTCGGCACCAGCCACCGTTTCAAGCATCCGCAGTTTCTAAACTCCGTCATCAACGAGGTGATGGAGCAAATGTTTCGCGGCATCATGGCCGGGCAGCGGTTGCCGGTGCGGCAGATTCGCATTGCGATGTTCAACCTTGAAAAACTGGACACGCACCCGACACTTTGGGGGCGGACGCATGAAGAACGCTGGGGCGCGGTGGATGACGTGGCGCAAAAGCTGAATGAGCAGCTTGGCAAAATCGCGCTGATGACCGGCGCGCAGTTCGCCTTGCAGCACATCGACGAATCGCAAAAGCAACCGAAGGCCAAATGCCCCTTCACCCCCCAGCGCGAAATGATCACCAAACTCTGGGGCACCACCGGTCCCAGCAACCCCGCCCAAGGCTCACTATTTTAAGGCAGCAACGGACCGCTAGTCCGTCTGGGTGGGGGACCATGCACGGCACACACAACCACCTCCATATATAGTTTATTGATTCACCCTTGACAGGTATCAGAGCGTTTGAGATTCAAGCGCAGAGATGAGGCGCAATTCGCTGGCAATATTGATCGGAATGCTTGGGTTAACGCATTGCGTCCTGGGAGATCAATTTATTTTTCAACAGGTGCCACCGTCGGTCGTGGACAATATTAATTCGAACGCTTGGTCGTATTACGGAGTTGCTTCTGGTGGCACGAGTTTTTTTTGCGTCGGCAGCAATTCGGTTGCCTCGCTGGCGGTCGCTACAAATGCCCTTACTACTGGTGGATATTTGACCAATCGCTCCGCTTGGTTGGCAAAAAACATACCAGACTTTTCTGGCAACTTGAACGGCGTGGCCTATGGTTCAAAGGCTGGTATTTTTGTCGCCGCCGGTGCCACCAACAACACCTTTGCCTACATCAACGGCGTTTGGACCAATCATCTACGAATTAATTTAGGTATTGGTGTGGATGCCATGGGCGTGGCTTACAATCCGGCCTCGGACATATTTTCCGCCGTTACGGCATCTTATCAGGCAGCTTGGCAGCCGGCCAGTAACCCCACGAATTGGAACATTGCGAATGATACTAATGTGGCCTTTGTGGAATCGTTCCGTAGCGTCACCTCCATGGGCAGCAACAATCTGGCTTTATGTGGCATTCGTGGGGACGTCCGGATTTCTTCAAATGGCGGCCAAAGTTGGAACACAAACCGGATCTTTGACTTTAGCCAGCCCGACTTGCTGGCGATTGCCTCGGATGGTAGCAACTCGCTTGTGTGCGCGGGGACCAACGACTTGGTGCTGGTTTCAACCAATGCTGGCAATACTTGGGCCACAAATATCATTTCCGGAATATCCAGCAAAACCACTTTTTATGCGGCAGCATATACAGGACCGGGTGACAACCAGTTCATACTGGCTGGCAGTGGCGGGAACATCTTTATCGCGTCAAACAATATCAGCACCAACGTATGGGTATGGGCACAAGTTGCCAGTGGCCTTACCACCAACATTCTTCAGGGCGCTGCTGTTGCTACCTCTGGCCCGTTTCAAGGTGTCACGATGCTCGTGGGCGATGCTGGCACTCTCCTCGTTGGGGGCACCTTGCCGCCAGCTCCAACCAATACCATCGGAATTATCACCAATATTCTCAATGGCGATCCCGGGTTCAACCAAGTTTTGGGTACCACCAACGTCGCTGATATTATCGTCACGAATCCGCAGCATCCGGCTGCGTCTACGACCATTGACTGGTATGATGCTGCCGCAGGCGGCAATCTGCTGGCCGCCAGTTCCTTGGTTTATTCGCCAACGAATTCGCAACTCGGCACCTACACCTACTGGGCGGCGGAAAGGGATATCAGGACCGGATTGTCCAGCACCACGCGAACCGCTTTTACCTTGGTCATTGCCCCGCCACCACCGCCCTTGCTGGTTTGGATAACCCAGGGTGCGCCAGCCACCAATTTGGTGTTCAGTTGGTTTGGCACTTTTTGGTTCCAGACCGCCACCAACCTAACGCCGCCAGTGAACTGGATAAACGAAATCACGAATGCCACTCCGGGTGTCACCAATTCGTTAATCGTTCCGACGGCATCGCTCCCGATGCAATTCTTCCGCCTATATTTGCCTTCAAACTAAAGGCCAAAATTTCATGTTTCAGGTCTCCAGTTTCAAGTTTATCTTCCCCCCATGTGCGGCCGATACACCATTACCCAAGACCTGGCCGAGCTGGAAAAACTCGTCCGGTTCATCTGCAAGGTCGTGGACTTTAAGCCGCGCTACAATCTCGCCCCGCGCGCCCAAGCCCCGATCCTCGTCTGGGAAAACGGAAAGCCCGTTTTGAAACCCATGCGCTGGGGTCTGATCCCGTCCTGGTCGAAAGATGAAACCCTCGGCGACAAGCTCACCAACGCCCGGGCCGACACCATCAACGAGAAACCCAGCTTCCGCAGCCAGTTCGCGTCCCAGCGCTGCCTGATCCCCGCCGACGGCTTTTACGAATGGCAGACCACACCCGGAGGCAAACAGCCGTTCCGGTTTACCCTGAAGAACGGCGGCTACTTCTGCATGGCCGGCCTCTGGGACAAATGGATCCGCCCACCGCGCGAAGATGAACTCGCCCTCGACGACACCGGACCATCCGCCGCCCAGACCGTCGAAACCTTCACCATCATCACCACCGAGCCCAACCCCATGGTCGCCGCCGTCCATGATCGGATGCCGGTGATCTTGGGACCCGAACATTATCAATGGTGGTTGCAACCCAACCGTTTTGAGCCGCAATTCCTGAAAACCCTGTTGCGCCCATATCCAGCCGAAGACATGGCCAGCTACCGCGTCTCCAAGCTCGTCAACAACGCCCGCTTCGACGCCCCCGCCTGCCTCCAACCCGGTTGATTTAAGTTGGCATGGGTAGATTCTGAGCTGTGGAATTGGGGACACAGGTTTTTACTTTCAACCAAAGCCGGGCTTGGTAACATTTTATCGGCTACCATGGAATTCGCTAAATATATCGGCCTGAAACTTTTCCTACTTTCAATTGCACTGGGTGGCGCGACAGCTAAGGCCAGTGAATTTCAGGTGCCGGTTATCAGAACATCGGGCACGTTGGCTTTAACCATTGAGGATGAAACAAATTTCAATGGCCGCAGTTCTATTCCGGAACTTCAATTGGGAGTTCAACAAGGCAATCCTGTTGCAGAAGCGATTCTTGGTTATTATATGGTGCATGGAATTCGGGTTGATAATGACGTAAAACAAGGGGTTGGACTCATCCGCAGTTCTGCTGAACAAGGATTTATTCATGGGATGGCAGCCTTGGGAAATCTGTACATGACCGGAAAGTATGTCCCTCAAGACTTTGGTCAAGCCATGCACTGGTTGCAACTTGCCGCCTTAAATAATGATTCAGATGCCGAACGCGATATCGGCGTGTGTTATGAAATGGGGTTTGATGGGACGACAAATTACGGCGTTGCCGCAACTTGGTATCGCAAAGCTGCCGAACATACTAATTTTGTCGCCATGAAGGATCTGGGTGTCCTTTACATGAATGGAACCGGTGTGCCAAAGGATTATGAGACGGCCAAATACTGGCTGAAATTGGCTGCGGACAGGGGAAATTATGCGCGGGCGATGTATGACCTCGGCGTCTTGGGGGATAAGGGAGCATTTGGAACAAATTCTTTTTTTGAGGCCGTCAAATGGTATCAGCGAGGCGCTGGCATGGGTGATCCTTTGGCTTATTGGAATCTGGCCTTGCATTATCGCAATGGCGTGGGGGTGTCACGCAACCTCGGCCAATTTATTTACTGGGCTGGAGAAGCGGCGGAAGCAGGTCTTAATCTCGCACAAATGCAATTGGGAGAGGCCTATCGAGTAGGTTTTGGCGTGCCCAAGAATAAAGCCATTTCCATGGCCTGGTATCGGGCTGCGGCTACCAATAATTTTCCGCCTGCATTCTATTTTTTAGCTTTGGGACTTTCTGAAGAAAAAAACAATCATGAAGCGCAACTTGAAGCTTGCCACTACCTGCTATTAGCCGCAAAAGCTGGAAACCCTGAAGCGCAATTTCAATATGCGATGCAATCTTTTAGAGGAAATATCATTCCTCAAGATGTTAATCAGGGAAAGCAGTGGTTGGAATGCTCGGCAGAAAGCGGCTGGGCGAAAGCGGAATTTAAGCTTTCTCAATTTTATTTTAATGGCACGATGCCTTTCCCTGAAAATGAAGCAGCAGGCGTAAAATGGTTGCGCCGGGCAGCAGAACACAATCACGTTGAAGCCCAATGGCGTCTGGCAGAGCGACTTTATGCTGGCACGGGTGTAGATCAAGATCACACTGAAGCAATGAAATGGTTCATGCGTGCAGCCGATACCGGATATGCCAACGCGCAAAATGATTTGGGTTATGCCATTGAAACAGACGCCAGCAAAGGGGACTTGATTGAAGCTTGCAAGTGGTATCAGTTGGCGGCAAATCAAGGCGTTGACATGGCGACAATCAATTTGAAAGCGGTAATGACGAAGTTAAGTGCAGAGCAGCGTCAGGAAGTTTTACGGCGAGTTAAAGTGTTCCATCCAAAACCTGTGGTTGTACCGAGTCCTTTTAAGGAAGATGACCACAACATTGCCCCGTCGCTAAATATTCGACTGCCAGATTAAAAACACCCGCCTCCGGTAAGATTCACCCGCTCAATCATGTACCCAACACTGGTGACAAGACAAAAATCCCCGATCTGTTAATATAAAGACGTTGGAAGTAGTGACTCCAACAAAAAGCTTTAAAGTGTTGTTAAAAGAGCCCGGAGTAGTGACCGGGCTCTTTTCTTTTACCAGCACCCCTCCGGGTGTCCGGATCTTCAGAAGCAGGATCGCACCACGCCGCCGTCCACGCGCAAGGCTGCGCCGTTCGTGGCGGAGGACTGCGGACTGCTGATGTAAACCACCAGGTTGGCGACTTCCTCCGTGGTGGCGAAGCGCTTGAGGAGTGAACTGGGCCGGATCTTGTTGAAGAATTCCTTTTCAAACTCGGCAAATGGCTGTCCACCGCTCAATTGTTTGACGAAGGTATCCACGCCATCGGAATGGGTCGGGCCGGGCAGCACGGCATTCACGGTTACGCCCGTTCCGGCGCACGTTTCGGCCAGGCCGCGCGATACCGCCAGTTGCGCGGTCTTGGTCATGCCGTAATGGATCATCTCGGCGGGGATCTGAATGCCGCTCTCGCTGCTGATGAACACGATACGACCCCAGTTTTTCTGCTTCATCTTCGGCAGATACGTCCGGCTCAGGCGGACGCCGCTCAAGACGTTCACTTCAAAGAAGCGAAACCAGTCTTCGTCCGGGATCTGTTCAAATGGCTTTGGTTCAAAAATACCAAGGTTGTTGATGAGGATGTCCACCGCGGGAAACTGTTTCACCAACAGGTTTACACCGGTGGCGGAGGACAGGTCGCCGGCAAAACTTTCCAATTTGGCATCCGGCACGGCCTGGCGGATTTTGGCCAGCGCCTCGGTCACGGAATTAGCGGAACGGCCGTTAACGATTACGGTCGCACCTTCACGGGCCAGCCCCGTGGCGATTGCTAGGCCGATGCCTTTGGTGGAGCCGGAAACCAGGGCGAGTTTATCCGTCAGGTGTAAATCCATAATAAACCGAGGGTCGCATGGTCTGCCACATTGTCAACCGGCACCGGACCAGGATGTGGGGAACGCTATCAGGTTCCCAGCAGATCATCCCACGAGCACTTCAGCGCATGATGCAGCCGCTGGACGGTCGTCAGCAGGATGTTGACATGACCGGCCTCGATCTTCTGAACGGTGCGGATGTTCAGGTCCACCAGTTCAGCCAGCTTCTCCTGGGTGATTTTACGGGCCATCCGCTCCCGGCGGACATTGCGGCCGAAAGCCTTGATCTGAGCGGCCTGTTTTGAGTCAAGCGACATGCGCCCCATTGAGGCGCATTTCCCGCTTGACGACCACGGCACTATGGGGCGTAAATGGATTCAGAAGCATTTAAACTAGGGTTGGGAAAAATCCACCCCACATGATCAGACCGGGCCACAAGAAACATCCATGATAAAATTCGCAGTCATTTTGTGTGTTGCCTGCGCCGTCGGCCTTGTTGTCGGTGCCTTGTGGTATCCGCCGGTCGGCGGAATTGCGATGTTTGCAACATTTTTCTTTCTGTATCGACTTTGACTTGCATAAAAACGCCAATGACAACAGGGAGAAAAATTAAGGCGTTTGTGATCGGGATGGGTCTTGGCCTTTTTGCCTATGCGGTCTATCTGGAATTTCTTACGGCGGACGAATCAACAGCCACAGCAATTGGCTGGATATGTTTTGCACCTCAGTTTTTAGTGTATTGGGTCGCATCACAGTTCGATTTGTCGGAAACGGTGGGGATTGTGTCCAGCTATGCCATAATGATGCTATTTTACGGTTACATTGCCTTGAGCGTTCGACTTTGGACCAGAACAGCAACCTGGGTATTTTTAGTTACCGTTCTTTTGTATTTGGTGCTTCAACATTGGATTGATTATGCGAAGGCTTCAGATTCACGACTCCTATCGACCCTCATAGTTTTTTGGCCGGGCATGATGCTGGATCCCATTTTAACTGACGGCGGTATTTCCGGCCGTTCGTCGCGAATATTAATTGAATGCGTATCTGTTGCCCTCTGGTATGCAGCACTAATTTGTGGTGTGCGGACGATCTTCATGTCCTTTGGGAAGGCTAAAGGAAACGGAGCTTCAACTGCATCGCAGGACGGCAACAAAATCATTTTACGTTGTCCCAAATGCCGCCAACAATTGCGTCTCCCTGCCTCTCCAAGTGGTATGCAGGTTCGTTGCCCGTCTTGCCGATTCCAATTTACAGGCTCACCACTGGCTTAACAAAACGATGCTTCCTAATTACTATTTTGACCTGGACATCCCGGCTAACGCCGATCTGCAGTCCATAAAAAAGGCATACCGAGCAAAGGCCATTGTTTCACATCCGGATCATGGCGGATCGCATGAAGCCATGCTGCGGATCAATGAAGCATATGAAATATTGGGCAATCCGGTTTCGCGACGTCATTACGACGAGGCCCGCACAAATAAATATAATCAGGCAGTGCAACTACAGGCTAGGGCAGATGCCGCTCAAGCCAAGCAGCAGGCCAAAGAATACCCGCGAGAATGGACTGATTTTGAAACTTGGCTGGCAAATGATTTTATGAACGCCAAATACGGGCAAGAGGGAATTTGGCCAACCGTTGAAAACAGCAGTAGCGGATCTTTGTTTATTTTAATCGGAATATTTGCAGGAGCCATCGCTGCCTTCATATTTCTTGGCAATGTTTTCAATGGACGTGATTTTATATACAGCGTCCTTTTGGGTGGCGCTGGAGGTGGATTTGTTGGTCAATGGATTCATAAGCAAGTTGGGAAATCCATGAGCCGACCGGTTGTTCCGAAGCCGCCGATATCTGAAAGTGAGAACCACGCACAGTGCGCACCGCAGGCCGGCAATAAAATAATTATACGTTGTCCCAAATGCAGCCGGCAATTGCGCGTGCCCACCTCCTCAGGTGGAGTACAGGTCCGTTGTCCATCATGCCGGTTTCAATTTGGCGTTGAGCCACCGGCCGTTTCAAAAAAAGCCGCACAGGACCCGACTGTAGCGCCATCCGCCAAAAAGAATCATATGAAAAAAACCGGATGTCTTCTAATTGTGCTCGTGATCATTACAGTCGTGGCCGTAGCCGCTTGGTATGACCACGAATTTCAAATATTTGAAACGAACCGCCAAGAAGTCATGCAGAACTGTGAAAAAGCAATTCCGGTGTTCAAAAAGCGATTCAACACCATTGATCCCTTGCTTCAACTTTATGAAAAGCATTATGGCTGGGAAAATGGGGTTTTTAAAGGCAATCCAAACAACCTTAAAGATGATTTTGGAGACGCAAATTCCGATGTGATTGATTCAACCAAACTAACCCCCGAATTGAAGTATTCACAGCCAGTGCAAGCGGGTTTGGCCCGATTATATGGCGGGGGTGGTGCGCTGGATAATTTCATGGGCGCACTTGATATTAATGACAGTCTGGCGCCCTTTCTCGAAGCGGCTAATCAATGCAGCGAGATCAATACGGGCACGCTCTTGAGTCAGCTAAAATCCGATCTGGCTGACACAGATCATGAAATGGAAACCGCAGTTGAATCGGTCAAGGCATCCATAGATAAATTTAACGACTCCCTGAATGATTTTCCTGAAAGCATGGTCGCTAAACAATTTGATCTGGAGCCCATTAACCGCGGATCCGTCGGTATTTCTGTGCCTGCAACATGGAGCACGAACAACTAGCTCATTTTAGTGCTTTTGTGAACCCCGTATTCGGGGCTAAAGCTTTGCTTTCAATGGAAAAGAATCAAAACATACGAAATCTATGCTCCCTCCCCGGCTGGCACGTCGGTACCTGCTCCAACACCACCGAGGGTGTCGCCGCGAACCTGTTGCTCACCATTTACGGCGCGACCGATACCGCACTGCATGGGGAACTCGCCCTGTTCGGCGATCTGGCTGGTGGCGGTGGATTCCAAGGTGCGATCGATAACGGCCAAGTCACCTTCACCACCGCGGTTCCGGCGGCACAGGTCGCGATCACCTGGCACGGAACCATTTCAGGCGGCGCTTTCGCCGGGGATTACGTGGTCCGGTGTGACAATCCCAAGGTCAAACCGGCCTCACGCCATCAAGTGGGTGTCTGGTCTTGCAAGCTAATCAGGTCATTGAGCGCCCCGGACCCAGACGAGGCGAGTGCCGTATGGGTTTATAACGACGGAACCGAAGAAGGGCCGCTCACTGCCGAGGCGTTTGACCAGCGCCTGAACGACGGTGAATGGCCCCCAAACGCCATTGTGGGTCTGGATGACCGAACGACGTGGTCGACGGTGGCGGCATGTTTGGAGAAGATCATAGCTTTGGCCGCCGCCCGGAATTAACTTTGTCTCCCAAGGGAGACAATGTCACGCCGTCAGTCTGGCCAACAATCTGGAACACCGGTTCGCCGGCCGGTTGTTCTTCACGGCCATCCGGCATGGCTCGCTAGACCGCCGGAATCGACCGGCGGGCCGCCCATATCCCGTAATGGGCATCAAACCACCAGTATTGCGTTACATCCGTTCCGCCGAGGTGTTTAGACCGACCCCGCGCAACCTGAAGGAACGATCCGGGCCGACCAAGCCCCGGTATTGCGCCCGGCCACAATCACCAGCGTCAATTCCGCGACCACCCCTTTCCCCAACGACAAGCCGGGAATCGTCTGGACATCAAAGTCAGACCCGGGTCGTAAAAAACGCTCTATTGGAAAAGGGCTGGGGTGGAAAAGTTGGATGCCGTACCCGAAACACGTCCAAGATTACCACGGACGCATGAAAGGCTGAAGTGCAGACATGGTCGGATGTCCTTCGGGAGCGAATGCAGTCTCCCATGGGAGACTGTCAGGTGATCAGCTTGGCCGGCCTGATCAGGCGTCACCAAGCTTCCGGCAATTTTACCGGGAGCTCCACCCGGCTTCGGATCGCCGGAATCGACCGGCGGGCCGCCCATATCCCGTAATGGGCATCAAACCGCCGATTTTGCCTCATACCCGCTCCGCCGGGGCGTTTAGACCGCTCCGCGGGCGATCTGATGGGCCAATCCCAGCCAACATGGCGCACATGGAAGCGTTTTAACCTCGATCCGTCGGTTTTACCCACGCAGTTCCATCCACAGTCGGCACATCCGTCGTAAACCCGGTTGACAAGCGCGCGAGGCTGCCCTAAAAATTGAATTAATCAGCAAAGCTCGTGAATATCCATGAGC